>OBEQ010109976.1_pt1 | contig 23278 bp, 17 predicted proteins | sample 1670901 | NCBI WGS metagenome assembly OBEQ01 (sample SAMEA104232315, study PRJEB22302) | groundwater metagenome | biome: forest; feature: aquifer; material: groundwater | place: USA | collected 2011-08-07 | depth 5.4 m
GGGGGGCGGCGTCAAGTAGAGTCGCGCCGTGACGCCTGCCATTCGTAGCTACGTGCTCGTCACTGCCGCGTACTGGGCATTCACGCTCACGGACGGCGCGCTGCGCATGCTGGTGCTGCTGCACTTCCATGCGCTCGGCTACCCGCCGGTGCAGCTGGCCTTCCTGTTCGTCTTCTACGAGCTCTTCGGTGTGCTGACCAACCTGCTGGGCGGCTGGATCGCGGCACGCATGGGGCTGCGTGTGACGCTGCTCGGCGGGCTGGCGCTGCAGGTGGTTGCGCTCGCCATGCTGTCGCTGCTCGAGCCGACGTGGGCGCGCGGCGCGTCGGTTGCGTTCGTGATGGCGGCGCAGGCGCTCTCGGGCATCGCCAAGGACCTGACCAAGATGAGCGCGAAGAGCGCCATCAAGACGCTGGTCCCCGACCACGCGGAGGGAGCGCTGTTCAAGTGGGTCGCCGTGCTCACCGGGTCGAAGAACGCGCTCAAGGGCGCGGGCTTCTTCCTGGGCGGGCTGCTGCTGTCGCAGCTGGGCTTCCGCCGCTCGCTGTGGGCCATGGCGGGCGCGCTGCTGCTCGTCCTGCTCGCCTCGGCGCTGCAGCTGCCTGCCGCCATGGGCCGGGCCAAGGCCAAGGCCAAGCTCACCGCGCTGCTCTCCAAGAGCCGCGCGATCAACGTGCTGTCGGCGGCGCGCTTCTTCCTGTTCGGCGCGCGTGACATCTGGTTCGTGGTCGGCGTGCCGGTCTTCCTGGCCGTGCGACTGGGCTGGAGCTTCACCCAGGTGGGCTCGTTCCTGGCCCTGTGGGTCATCGGCTACGGCGTGATCCAGTCGCTGGCGCCGACGTTCCTGGGCCAGCTCACCGGCGGCAGGGCACCGCGCGCGCGCGCCGCCCAGCTGCTGGCGTTCGGCCTCGCCGCGGTGATGGCGCTGGTGCCGCTCGGCCTGCTCGCCGGCCTGTCACCCCCGGGCGTCGTCCTGGCCGGGCTGGGCGCCTTCGGAATCGTCTTCGCGCTCAACTCGTCGGTGCATTCGTACCTGGTGCTCGCGTACTCCGACGCCGACAAGGTGGCGCTCGACGTCGGCTTCTACTACATGGCCAATGCGGCGGGCCGCCTGGTCGGGACGCTGCTGTCGGGCTGGACGTACCAGACCTGGGGCCTGCGCGGCTGCCTGTGGGCTTCGGTCGGCTTTGCGCTGGCCTCGGGGCTCCTGGCCCTGGCCCTGCCGCGCCCCGAGCGCAGCATCCTGATGTCACAGGTGAAAGTGGAGGCCGGTTCGGATTGATCGAAGCCGGGGCGTCACTCCCCCGTCACATGGGCTTTACCCAGAGTTTGCGGCCATATCCGGAGCATGGGGGCATGCTCGCCTCCATGAACGAGCTCATCGCGATCGTCGAGGACGAGACCGATCTGCAACAGATCGTCGACTTCAACCTGCGCGCCGCTGGCTATCGCACGCTGGGTGCGACCTCGGGCTACCGCGCCCTGGAGATGATCCGGCGTGACGTGCCCGACCTGGTCATCCTGGATCTCATGCTGCCCGACGTCTCGGGCGTCGAGCTGTGCCGCACGCTGCGCCGCGAGGACGCGACGCGCGAGGTGCCGGTGCTGATGCTGACCGCGCGCGGCGACGAGATCGACCGCGTGGTCGGTTTCGAAGTGGGCGCCGACGACTACATGGTCAAGCCCTTCTCGGTGCGCGAGCTGCTGCTGCGTGTGCAGGCCGTCCTGCGCCGTGCGCAGGGCGTGGGCGCCGAGAGCGCGCCGGCCTCGCAGCTGCTGCGCCACGGACCCATCGCGGTCGATCTGGCCAGCCGCCGCTCCTACGTGGCCGAGCAGGAGGTCGCGCTCACGGTCATCGAGTTCGAGCTCCTGCGCACGCTGCTCGAGCGACGCGGCCGCGTGCAGAGCCGCGCCCGCCTGCTGACCGATGTCTGGCAGGTCTCGCCCGACATCGAGAGCCGTACCGTCGACACGCACGTCAAACGTCTGCGCCAGAAGCTGGGCCAGGCGGGCAACTTCATCGAGACCGTGCGCGGCGTCGGCTACCGCCTCGGCGATGGCCCTGATGGCAACGATGGCGGCAACGATGGCGGTAGCGATGGCGCCAACGACCCCAACGACGTCGAACGCGATGGCGATGGCGATGGCAACGTCGAGCCGACGCCGCTCACCGCTGACGGCGAGCCCTAGCCAACCTACCGAAACGCGCCAGTGTTTCGGCCGCTTCTTCACCTGTAATAATCTTTCCGGTCATTCGTTCTTTGGGTATGCTGCCGCGCGCAGCTACGCAGCTACCACTCACTGGAGGACTGTGATGACCAAGAAGACGCTTGCCTTCGTCGGTGCCGCACTGATGGCCATGTCGCTCTCGCTCGGCGCCTGTAGCAAGAACAAGAAGCCGGACACCACGCCGGCCGCCACCGAGACCAAGCCGGCCGAAGGCGGCGATGCGAATCCCTGCGGCGGCGCGAACCCCTGCGGCGGCGCGAACCCCTGCGGCGGCGCGAACCCCTGCGGCGGCGCGACTCCCGAGGGCGGCAAGTAGCCAGCGCAGCTGAACACAGCAAGTACTCGAAGGCCGCTCTCAAGGGCGGCCTTCTGGTTTTCGGGGGAACCTACCGGCCGCGCGCTACTTCTTGCCGAACAGCTTGGAGAAGAAGCCCTTCTTCTCCGCCGCAGCCGCCGCAGCGGCCTCGGCCTCCGCCGGCGAAGGCACCTTGGGCGCCGGCACGGGTACCTGCTGCGGCGCGGGCACCGTCTGCACGATGGGCGGCGTGGGCGCCGTCGCCATGGTCGTGGGCGCGGGCGGCACGGGCAGCGGCGCGGGCGCCGGCGTGGCCAGCGGCTGCATCTCGGGCTGGCTCGGTGGCACCGGCCGCTCGTCGATGGGCAGGCTGGTCTTGCACGCCTCCACGTCGGCGACCTCCTTCTGGAAGTCGGCGCGGAACAGGCCGCGGATGAACTCCTGCAGCTCGCTGGGCTTGAAGTTGTAGCCGATGAGCAGCTTGTTCAGGTCGGCGGCGAACTGCGCACCCGACTGGTAGCGATCGGCTACGTCGCGCGCCAGCGCCTTCAAGACGATGGCGTCCAGCTCGGGGGTCACGCGGCGGTTGAAGCGCGAGGGCGGCGGAACCTCCGCCTTGCGCACCTTCTCCATGAGCGCGAACTCGGTGTCGCCGCGGAACAGCTTCTCCGTGGTCAGCATCTCGTGCAGGATGATGCCGGCCGAGAAGATGTCGGTGCGCGCGTCGACGGGCATGCCGCGGATCTGCTCCGGCGACATGTAGCTGAACTTGCCCTTCAGCACGCCGATCTCGCTGGTGAACTTCATCAAGGCCTGGGCGATGCCGAAGTCGAGCAGCTTGACCTCGCCGTCGTACGAGATGCGCACGTTCGAGGGCGACACGTCGCGGTTGACGATGTTGAGCATGCGCCCGTCGTCGCTCTGCAGACGGTGCGCATAGTCGAGGCCCTCGGCGATGCGCGCGGCGATGAACACCGCGTGCGGCACCGGGATGCGCTTGTTCTCTTCCTGGCAGCGGCGCAGCACCTGGGTCAGGTCCTTGCCGCCGATGTAATCCATGGCGATGAAGTAGCGACCCTCGATGCGGCCGACGTCGGTCGTGCCGACGATCGACGTGTGCCGCAGCATGAGCGCCAGCTTGCCCTCGCGGATGAACATGTCGACGAAGCGCGCCTCGCGCGCCAGCTGCGGGCGCATGCACTTGATCGCCAGCAGCTTGCTGGAATCCTTGCGCGGCCGGGCGCGGTAGACCTCGGCCATGCCGCCGCGGGCGATCAGGCCGAGAAGGTAATACTTCCCGAATGCAGCTGGCTCCGTCGGAGTACCAGCTTGCAGCTTGCCCGCAGCGTCGCTCCCCGAGGAAGGCGATGCCGCGGCGTTCTTGGAGTCGTCAGCCATCCTTTAGCGGACTACCACTTGAGCACGTAACGCTGTCCTGGCGCCAGCTTGACCAGCTCTTCCTTCTTCTTGCTGCCGTCACCCGCGGTCATGATGATCTTGAGCGCGCGGCGATCCGTCGGCACCGGTACGCCCACCTCGGGCCAGAGCCCGATGTCCATCATCTGCGTCTTGTCGCCCGGGTTCTCGATGACCACGCGTCCCCACGGATCGAGCTTGTTCTGCAAGATCGCCCAGTTGAACGCCGCCGTCACCGACTCGCCGATCTTGACCTCGACGTCCTCGTACTGCGCGTGGTGGTACGTGTCGCTGTAGCAGAGCAGCCGGTACGATCCGGGCGCGACCGGATGCGCCTTCACCGGCAGGCTGCTCGGGATCTTCTGGCCCTCGATCCACACCTCGTCACACGGCAGCGCGCTCTGGATGGTCAGGTTGCCGACCAGCCTGGCCTTGGCGAGACGCGTGCGCACGTTGTCCGAGTTCTTGCCGAAGGGGCGGATGCGCAGGTAGCGCATGAAGAACTCGTTGGCCTCGCCCGAACGGCCCAGCTTGTCGAGCGACTCGCCCAGCTCGCGGTAGTTGCCGGCCAGGTCGGGCGCCATGACGATGCCGGCCTTGAAGTAGAGCGCCGCGGCCTCGTACTTCTTCGACTTGAAGGCGGCGCGGCCGCGCTTGAATGCTTCCTTGGCCTCGTTCACGGCCGGAGTGGGCGAGAAGCGGCCCGAGTTGAAGCCGCGCTCGCGCTTGTCGAGCGAGGCGATCTCCTCCTGCGCCTTCTGCTGCTTGACCGGATCCTTGACCGCGGCGGCGTAGTACGCGAGCGCGCGCGAGGCGGCCTTGAACTGGCCCGCGAGCGTCCACGCCTCGGCCAGCTTCCACGCCGAGTCGTCGGCGTCGCCGCGCATGGCGACCACACCGCGCCACAGCGAGACCGCGAGCGGGTACTTGCGCTCGTCGAGCGCCTTCTGCGCCGGCCGGACCAGGAAGTTCGACAAGTCGTCGGCGGCCGAGCCCGCCGTTGCGTCGGAGCGCTTGGCGTCGGCGGCGGCGTTGGCGGCCTCGGTCTTCTTCTTGTTGTTCTGGCCCGCGCGGGCCTCGGCGCCCGACGGCAGGGCTGTGAGCAAGACTAGCGTCAGGGCCGAAAGCGTAAGCGCCCCTGCTAGCGTTACCGAGTTCACCCCACGCCACGCCATTGGTCGTGAATCTACCATAGATGTTTCGACGTAAGAGTGAGTTGGAAATTTGCTATGATGCTGTAGCTCACGAGTAACCCATACGTTCGGAGGACTCCTGTGGGAGGTCGATGAAAGCCGTCGTCCTGGAGCGCAACAAGCTGGTAAGCCGCCGCATCGCCCGTCTCTGGACATGTGCCGGCCTGGACGTCACCGTCATCGAGGATCCTGCCGAGCTCGCCAAGCACGCCGGTGAGGCGAAGCTGGTGGGAGCGGATGTGTTCGATGGCGAACAGGTGCGTGGGGCCTTGCGAGCGAACGCACATCTGCGCGCGGTGCTGTGGACGGCCGAGCCCATCGATCGGACGCTGCGTCACGCGGTGGAGGAGCCGCGCCTGTCCAACATCTTCGGGCGGGCCAACTTCGAGTCGACGCCGCGCGACTGGGAGCTGGTCATGGCGGCCCGCCGCCTCTTGCGCCCGAACGAGCCAGGCGCCCCCTTCGCCAGCTACTTCGCCTGGGGTTTCACGGGCTTCCAGGAGCAGGTGCGTGACACCGCGGGGCGCGATTCCGCCGTCGCCCGGGTGCAGAAGTACATCGAGACCCTGGGCGTACCCAAGCGCGTGGCCGAGATGTTCGGCGAGCTGGCGCACGAGCTCCTGATGAACGCGATCTATGACGCGCCCGTCGACGGCGCGGGCAAGCCGCGCTTCGCCCACGACCGCAAGGCGGCGGTGAAGCTCGACGAGAAGGACGCCGCCACCATGCGACTGGCCTGTGACGGCACCCGTCTGGCCATCCAGGTCACCGACCCCTTTGGCCGCCTGGAGCGAAAGCATGTGTTCGCGGGGTTGGCGCGCGGCCTGAAAGGGGGTCAAATGGATCAGAGCCACGGCGGTGCCGGTCTGGGTATGACGGTGTGCCACAACGCGACCGTCGCCATGCTCTACGATGTGACGCGCGGGCAGAAGACCGAGGTCACGGGTATCTTTGACTTGGACCTCAACCTGCGCGAGTTCAGGACACAAGCCAAGTCGCTGCACTACTTCGAAATCTAGATTCTGATTCTGTAGACCGAATTCCGTACGAGACCGAGACCAAGAGGAACCCATGGAAGCAGCGCAGCAGGCGGTGGCGGGTGGCGCGGAGCCCAAGCTCAAGATCGACAAGTTCGCCGAGGGCGGGGTCACCTGCCTGAAGTTCTCCGGAACCGTGGACGAACAGTTCGATGGCAAGAAGCTCGCCGCGACACTCAAGGGTGGCACGCTGGTCCTCGACCTCGCCGGCATCTCCAAGATCTCGTCGTTCGGCATTCGTGAGTGGGTCGATTTCGTCTCCGCCGTCGGACAGCGCGTCGAGTCCATCGTCCTCATCGAGTGCGCACCCAAGGTGGTCGACCAGCTGAACATGGTCGCCAACTTCGCCGGCAAGGGCCGGGTGTTCTCCTTCTACGCGCCCTACCGCTGCGACTACTGCGACCAGGACAGCCGCGTGCTGCTGCAGTTCGACCGCGACTACGACGCCATCAAGAACATGAAGCCGCCCGAGCGTCCCTGCTCGAACTGCGGCAATCCCGAGTACTTCGACGAGGACGCGACCTCCTTCTTCTCCTACCTGGCAGCGCAGCAGAAGTTCGAGATCGACCCGGTGGTGGCCAACTTCCTGGCCGCCAAGCTCGACTATCAGGTGTCCGACTCGGCGCGCCGCCTGCGCGTCGAGAAGCACATCGAAGGCCGCAACGTGTACCTCAAGATCGGCGGCGATCTCGACGGTGCCTTCCCGCGCGAGAAGCTGGCCGAGGGCATGGAGGGCACGGTCGTCCTCGATGTCGGCGTCGTCGGCAAGGTCGACCCGGCGGGCGCGGCCGAATGGCGCGGTTTCCTGGCCATGATCACACCGCCCTCGGAGCGCATCTTCCTGCTCGGCTGTCCGCCGGTGTTCCTGGAGCGGCTCACCCGCGCCGAGGACCTGGGCGCGAAGGCGCAGGTGCTGTCCTTCGTGATGCCGTACTCGTGCCAGAAGTGCGCCACCACCGCCTCGCAGCTCATCGACGTCGAGCAGCACTACGACGTGCTCAAGTTCGCCACCCCGCCCGAGATGAAGTGCGGCGACTGCGGCGGCCCGACCAGCTGCTCGGCCTCGGAGACGCTGCTCTCGCACCTGACCTCGCTGCCCAAGCCCAACCTCGACAAGACGCTGCGCGGCTTCATCAAGGAGGTCCAGGAGCGCAAGCCGGAGAAGCCGCAGGTGGCCACGACCATGGCCGAGGCGGCCGCGGCGGGGCGACGGTCGAGCTTCCTGACCGTGCTGGTGGCGGCGGCGATGGCGGCCATCGTGGCCATCGGCGTGGTCGTGTTCATGAACTACCAGAAGCAGGCGCAGGCCGAGAAGCAGAAGAAGGCGCGCGACGCGGTCGGGGTCATGAAGGCCAAGAGCGGCGAGGCGCGCCCGGCGTGGATCACCAGCGACGTGCGCTTCTCGGGCAACTGCAGCGACGAAAAGGGTGGCGGCCTGACCTGCGTGGGCGTGTCCACCTACGCCGACACCAAGGAAGACGCGACCATCGAGGCCACCGAGGCGGCGCTCGAGGCCCTGACCAACGCCGTGGATCAGAAGGTCGGCAACGATCCGCTGTTCGGCCAGCAGGTCAGGAAGATCTACAGCGAGAACCGGCAGCGCGCCCTGGCCGACTTCGAGAACGCGCGCGGCAACGACGACGCGACCACCTACGATTCGACGCGCAAGCGCGTGCGCGACGGGCGCCACAACGTGACCGCGGCGCTGCGCAAGACCGGGGCGACGTTCGTGCCCACGCAGCCCGCGGATCAGTACTGGGAGGAATACGAGCCGCTCGTGGGCACCGGCTCGCGCTTCCTGGTGTTCGTGAAGTACAGCTTCTCGCCCGACGTGACCAAGAAGCTGGTCGAGCGCTACTCGCGGCCGGTGCTGGCCGAGGGCGCGCGCGTGCTGACCGTGTTCCCGGCGGTGGCCTGGCGCTTCCCCGAGGTGACCAACGGCGCGGTCATCGTGGCCACCACGCCCGAGGGCGCGGTGGGCCAGATCGGCCTGCAGCCGCAGTACGTGGTGCTCATGGTCAAGAACCAGGTCATCGCCGACGCCGACTCGTTCGCCGCGGCCATCCAGGAGTCGATCGCCGCGCTCAAGGCCAACCCCACGGGCGGCGATCTGCCCATCGACGTGAAGCGTGACGACGGCCCGCCGGTGCGCTTCGCGGCGCGCGTGCAGAACGACACGATTCGCAGCGCCCCGCCGGTGCAGGTGGACCGCGGCGGCCGCACCGGCCGCGGCGGCACGGGTCCGCGCGGCGGCGTGAACGTCTGGCAGAACACCGGCGGCGGCGGGCGCGACAACCCCGAAGAATAGATTCGAGTGGGCGGCGAGTAGACGTCTCGCTGCGCGCGTCGATTTGCCGTACCGCCGCTCGGCGAGGTACGATGCGTCCGTGCAACATGTCAGTCGCGCACCGTGGAGCGGGGCTGGGACCGCATGGCGTGCGGCCCTGCTCTGTCTCGGCCTGCTGCTGAGCGCGACCGGGACCGCGCACGCGCAGCAGGTAAAGAAGGACGGCTTCGACGAGGCGTGGAACAAGGGCCAGGACCTGTTCAACCTGGGCAAGTACGACGAGGCGCGCGTGCAGTTCGACAAGGCGCGCGAGCTGAGCCCCAAGCTGCCCGGGCCGTGGCGCTACCTGGGCAAGATCGCCAAGATCCAGAAGCGCTGGCAGGACTGCGTCGAGGCCTACACCGAGGCCATCCGGCTCAAGCCCGACTCCAACAACGCCGAGGAAGTCCGCAACGACCTCGATTCCTGCCGCAATGGCCTCGGCCATGCGTCGTACAGCGGCACGCTGCCCAAGGGCTTCGGCGCGCTCGGCGTCACCGCCAACGTCGAGGGCGCGCGCGTCACCGTCGACGGCATCGGCAAGGGCGCCACGCCCATGGCGGCCTCGCCGCTGGTGGCCGGCAAGCACACCGTGCTGGTCGAGAAGGAAGGCTACCTGCGCTACGAGGCCAGCATCGAGGTCGTGGCCACCATCGTCGTCGACGTCGACGCGCAGCTCGAGGTCGACCCCAACGCCAAGCCCAACCAGCTGCCCGAGAACGGCAACCCGGGCGACGACGTCACGGTCGGCTGGATCGTCGTGGCCAGCAACGCCGGCGGCGTGGCCGTGCTCATCGACGGCAAGGTGCCGCCCTCGGGCCCGCAGGCATCGTTCGAGGCCTCGCCGGGCGAGCACACGCTCGAGGTCAGCGCGCCCGGCTACGAGACCTACCGCCGGCGCATCCGCGTGGCGCGCGGGCAGAAGCGCACGCTCACCATCTCGCTGCAGGCGACTGACGAGATGACGCACCAGAACCGCATGGGTTACGTGTTCTTCGGGGTCGCGGCGGCCGCGGCGGCGACCGGCGTGGTGTTCGGTCTGATCGAGAACGACGCCTACGAGAAGGCGCGCGACGCCTACGCGGTCGAGCAAGATCGTCCCGTCAATGCCGACCTGCCGCCCGGACTGCCCGAGACCCATGTGGTCACGCGCGCCGAGTTCGAGGACATGCGCAAGGACGCCGAGCGCTACGCGCTCATCTCCAACGTCTCGTACGGCGTGGCCGTGGTGGCGCTGGGCGTGAGCGTCTACTACTTCGTGCAGGCGCGACCTGCCGAGCGCAAGGGCTACCCGCCGCCGCTGGCCAGGCGCTCGCGCTGGCTGCCCACCGTGCTCGCGGGCGGTGCGGGCGGTGTCGGTGCCGGGCTCACCTTCAGCCAGGAGATCGACTGGTGAGGCGGCTGGTCATCGCGCTGACCGCGCTGCTCGCGGTCGCGACCTCGGCGGCGCTCGGCTGCAGCTACTTCCACGACGAGCTGCCCGGTGGGTCCTGCACCACGGGCATGGACTGCTTCAAGGGCATCGAGAAGTGCGACCCCATCGCACACCAGTGCGTGCCCAACTACGACGCCGGCCCCGTACCCGACGCTCCGCCCGTACCGGACGCCGGGCCCGACTCCGGCATCGATGGCGGGCCTGACGGCGGCCCGGACGCGGCCTTCGACGCAGCGATCGACGCGGGGCTACCCGATGCCTAGAACCACTAGAACCAGAAGAGGTAGAGAAGCAATGCTGAAGGTCGCCGCGTTCCTGGCCGCGAGCGCCCTCGGCGCGACGGCCCACGCGGGCGGCCTCGGTCGTCCCAATTCCATCTCGGCGCGCGCGGTCAGCTGGGGCGGCGCCTTCACCGCGGTCGCCGACGACCCCACCGCACTGCACTTCAACCCCGCCGGCATGGCGCTGCAGGACGAGGACACCGTCCTCGCCGGTACCGAGACCATCGCCGCGCCACGCAGCTACACGCCGCTCAACGACGACGGCACCATGGGCGATGCGCAGAAGCCCATCAACAAGCCCGCCTTCCTGCCCGTGCTGGGCTTCGTGACCCGCCTGCACCAGGACGGCATGCCCTCACGCTGGGCGCTCGGCGTCGGCTTCTGGAACACGTTCGGCGGCGCGCTCGAGTACGAGAAGGGCGACCCGTCGGCGCGCGCCATCAACTCCACCCAGATCGCGCTGCTCGAGCTGGTGCCCGGCCTCGCCTACGAGGTGAACGACTTCCTCCAGATCGGGTTCGCGCTGCGGCTCGGCTTCGGCCTGTTCGACGTCAACGCCACGCGTCATCCCACCGCCAGCGCCGAGGTCTCGACCTCGGGCGTGGGTGCGGGAGTCTCGCTGGGCGTGATGGTTGCGCCGGGCGAATCAAGGGCACTGCGCATCGGCGCCGTGTGGCGCAGCGCGATCACGGTCAACACCAAGGGCAAGGGGCTCATCGATTTTGGCGATGGCATCCCCAAGAACGTGGACGCCTCGCTCGAGCAGACCTGGCCGCAGCAGGCGTCGCTGGCGCTGCACTGGCAGGCTACGGCGAGCTTCGGCCTGGCCGCCCAGGCCGACTGGACCGACTGGTCGCGCATGCAGCGGCTCACTGTCGTCGCAGCCGGCGCCACCGACGTGAACAGGCTCGACTTCAACGACAGCTACGCGCTCCACCTGGGTGCCGAGATCGCCGTCTCGAAGGAGCTGGCTGTGCGTGCCGGTTACACTTTCGACTCCAATGCCGTTCCCGATCGCACGATCCAGCGCGACTTCCTCGACGGGCCCAAGCATGCGGTGGGCACCGGCCTGAGCTGGGTGGTGCGCCGCTGGTGGACCATCGATGTGGCCGCCGAGGTGGTGGCCGGCCCGGTCCGTCACGTGCCCAATAACGACGCGGAGTACGCGGACTTTCCCGCGCGCGCCAACGTCGCTCCCGGGGACCACGAGGGTCAGATCTACACCCTCGAGTTGGGGATGCAATTTAGGTACTGAGACAAACGCTAAGTGGTCGAAGTCCGCTCATCCATTGACACGAAAATCGGCCAGGCGATATGATGGGCACGCCCGGATTCGGCTGTGCCGGACATACGGGCCGCTTATGGAGGCATTAGCATGAGACTCGCATGGCGGACTCTCCGCCTCGTGTTCGTAGCCGCGCTGAGCGCCGGCGCGAGCAGCTGTGTTCAGTCCTATGACGGGAGCTGGGTCGAGTTCGCCCTGAGCTCCGGCACTCAACTCCCGGCCGATGTCGGCAACGTCGGCAACGGTCAACCGCCCGGCAATACCCACTACGAGTACTGGGTCGCCACCGGTCCGCACGCGTTCAAGGTGGCCGAGTTCCAGGTCGCCAAGCAATTCGACAGCAAGTTCCCCTGCTTCATCGAGACCGGCCGCGCCCAGTACCCCGGGCTGCACAGCTCGCGCTTCTACGACAAGGTGCTCGAGGACGCTCTCGCCGACGGGCCGGTGCCCGATCAGCACGAGATCGACCTGCTCGCCGACGCCGACAAGCGGCGCAAGAACCAGAAGGACGTCGAGGGCGTGCTCAAGGCCGTGGTCGGCTACGACCCGGGTGTGACGCCCCAGGTCCTCGACGAGCTGAACAAGCAGATCGCCCAGGCCCCCGCGCCCATCACCGACATGAGCGCCGACGCAAATGCGCGCCGGCTGGCCATCTGCGAGGCGTTCTTCAAGGCCCACCCCGACTACTACGTCGGCGGTGACAAGGTGTTCTCGCTGCCGCTCGCCGGCCACTGGTACGGCATGGTCGAGGGCACCGACCCGCGCAGCAACGCGCCCGTGGGTGGCGCGGGCTTCACCGTGCCGTTCACCTTCAAGGAATTCGACTTCCTGTGGATGAACTGGCAGTTCAACGACGCGCACTACAAGGCCGACGGCAAGCTGGATACGAGTGCAGGCGTGAAGAACGACCCGCGCATCACCATGCGCGTGACCCAGATGATCGGCTCAGCGACGGTGACCCAGGGTCCGTACGGGCCTTCTGCTACCGGCTACCACTACATGTCGGGCAAGCCGGAGATTCGCACACGCAGGACCATCAACGTCGATCTTCAGAATCAAGAGTTCGGTGCAATCCTGGGCAAAATGGCCATCTTCCCCGGCATCAACGAAGACGACGCCACCTTCTAGTGGAGAGCTTTAATATGCGAATGTCGATCAAGCTTCTGCTCGGGACCGTGCTATTCGCCGCCTCCGCGGGCCTCTGGTCGTGCACGACCGGCGTCACCTGCGGCGAGGGCACGATCGAGATGGACGGCAAGTGCACCGCGACCGGTGACACACCGGGCGGATCGTGCGGCGCCGGCTCCACGTTCAACCAGGCGAGCGGGCAGTGCGAGTTCACCTGCCCGCCGGGCAAGGTCTGTGGCATCTGCGGCCCCAACACCGTGGACGATACCGACGACGCCGGCGTGCATTTCTGCCGCGGCACCGGGGTCGTGCCGACGGCCTGTGACGTACCCATCGATTGCCCGTCGCCGGGCCCCAACAAGTTCATGATGTGCGGTCAGATCCTCGACACCGAGACCACCGCCGCGGTGAGCAAGGACAACGGCGCCGACCCCAAGGGCAAGCTCAAGGTCAGCTTCTACGACGCGCTCGCCTTCGCCATGAACCCGGCCGTGGCGCCGCTGCTCACGGTCACCCCCGACGACTGCGGCCGCTTCGCCTCCTTCGACGGCACGCACGCCGGCGTATCCGTCCCGAGCACATCGTTCATCGCCATCGGCACCGACGACCAGACGCTACCCTTCGGCATGGGTGACTTCGCCACCACCGGCATCGGCGTGGCGGGCGTCCAGGGTGGAAAGCTGACCGGCATCCGCGCCTACAGCACGCGCAACGCGACCGACGCCAAGTGGTCGGTGGGCCTGGCCGGCGCGAGCTTCGCCACCCGTGGCGTCTACCTCGCCATCTTCATCGATACTCGCGCCACCCCGGTGCCGCCCTTCAAGGAGGGCGCACCCATGCCCGGCATCACCCTCGTGCACGATGGCTCGACCAGCTCCACGGGTAACGACGACTTCTACTTCAACGACACCGACCCGCTCCTGCGCGCCGCGCCCGAGACGGCCCCCCCGGGCAGCAAGACGGCCACCGGTCCCAACGGCGCAGCGCTGTGGGTGAACAGCCAGCTGGTCGAGTTCTCCGGCACGCCCAATCCCGGGGCATGCACCTGGCCGTCCACGCTGGCAGCCACGCTGGCAGGCGCCGTCTTCGTGCAGGAACGCCTGCTGGAGTGCCCGTAGTCATGCGCGCGCCGCGCAAGCCGTCGCTCCGCTGGCTCCATCGCGGCCTGCTCGGCGCATGCCTGGCTGTGGCTCCCTGGGCGAGCGCGCAGGCCGACACCGAGACCGGCACTGGCATCGACGCGCAGACCTACCGGCCGGCGCTCGATCCCATGGGCATCTTCTCCATCGAGCGCGCCGCCGGCATGGGCAAGAACGAGTTCGCCCTGCACCTGGGCATCGACTTCGCGCCCGAGCCGCTCAAGCTGGACAGCGTCCAGGTCAACGGCGTGTTCGACGGCAAGAAGGCGGTCATCGATTCGCGTACGGCCATGAGCTTCGGCTTCGCCTTCGGTCTGAGCGACAAGCTCACCTTCGGCTTCGAGATCCCCGTGCTGCTGCAGCCGCTCGGCCCCGGCTACGGCGAGGACGGCTTCTACAACTCCGACCAGGCCACGACCCAGCTGGGCACGGGCTTCTACTCGACCCGGCCCGACCAGAACATCCAGCCGTCGGAGAACACGGTCGGCGACCTGCGCCTCGGGCTCAAGCTGCGCCTGGCGAAAGGCCTGGGCATCCAGGTGGTCGGCTGGGTGCCCTTCGGCGACGAGGACGTCTTCGCCGGCTCGGCCAGCGCCACCATCGAGCCCAAGCTGCTCTTCGACATGAGCATCGGCAAGAAGGGCCACATGGCCATCAACCTGGGCGCACGTCTGCGCAAGGGTGAGCTGGCCGCGGTGCGTCAGGTCGACGCGGACAAGCGCGCCGTCATGGACCCCAACGGCAACGCGGTGTTCTTTCCCAAGCTGTTCGTGGGCAGCGAGGCGGTGGGCGGCGTGGGTGTCATGTTCGACGTGACACCCAGGATCTCGCTGGGCGGCGAGGCGCACATGCTGGTGCCCCTGCCCATCAACAAGGCCTCCGACACCGAGTGCCCCGACAAGGGCATGTTCAACGGCATCGAGTCGAGCTGCAAGAATGGCGACCTGACCGGCGAGGCGCTGGTCGGCGCCAACATCGACGTCACCACCGACATCAAGCTCAACCTGGGCGGCGGCACCAGCATCGTCCCCGACGCGGCGCGCTCGCCGGCCTTCCGCGTGATCGGCGCCCTGACCTGGCAGCCCTCGACCGAAGGCGCGCGCGTGGCCGCACGCGGCGACTCCGACGGCGACGGCATCCCCGACGGGCCCGACGCCTGCCCCGACGAGCCCGAGGACCTGGACGGCTTCCAGGACGACGACGGCTGCCCCGAGCTCGACAACGACCTCGACGGCGTGCTCGATGCGCAGGACAAGTGCCCCAGCGAGCCCGAGGATCGCGACGGCTTCGATGACGACGACGGCTGCCCCGAGGGCGACAACGACGCCGACGGCATCCCCGACGTGACCGATCGCTGCCCGAAGGAAAAGGAAGACAAGGACGGCTTCGACGACGACGACGGCTGCCCCGACGAGGACAACGACGGCGACGGCATCCTCGACGCCAAGGATCAGTGCCCCGACGAGCCCGAGACCGTGAACGGGTACCAGGATCTCGACGGTTGCCCCGACCAGGGCGTGCAGGGTGGTCCCAAGCTGACCAACGCCGAGGTCGACCTGCAGGGCGAGCGTGTCGACTTCGCCGGTCGCACCACCAACCTGTCGAAGGGCGCACAGCAGACCCTCGACGTGGTCGCGGCCATCATGAAGGCCAACCCGCGCGTCCGCTTCCGTATCGAGGTCGGCGTCGAGGAGACCTCGGCCAAGAAGAAGGACAAGACCGCGGACCTGGCGCTCACGCAGCGCCGTGCCGAGGCTGTACGCGATTACCTGCTGGGCAAGGGCGTGGATGCGCCCCAGCTCGATGCCGCCGGCCTGGGCTCGGAGCGCCCCGTCGACAAGGATGCGAAGAGTGTGAAGAACCGCCGGGTTCAATTCATCCGCCTGAATCAGTAGCGCTGTAAGGGAGGCCGAAGTGAATCGACACGGCAAGCGTCTGGCCATACTTGCGTTCTCCGTGTGCTCCATCGCCGTCGCACCACGACGGGCGTCGGCGCAAGATGTCGAGGTACCCATCCTCGTCATCGAGCAGAACGAGCCCGGTGAGGCCGCGGAGAGCGACGACGAGCTCGATCTCGCCAACCTGGTGACCAGCGCCGCCAAGGGCGTCACCACGGTGCAGGAGGCCCCGGCGATCATCACGATCATCCCGGCCGAGGAGCTGCGCGACCGCCAGCCGCGCGTGCTCTCCGACATCATCGACCTCCTCCCCGGCTACCTGCGTCTGAACAGCTTCTACGGCATGTTCCCGGTCGCCGTGGTGCGCGGCGCGGCGCAGGGCGTGCTGAACCTGCACGATGGCTTCTCGCTCTTCGACCCGGCGTTCAACGTCGGCACCGTGCACCGCGGCATCCCGCTCGAGATGATCAAGCGCATCGAGATCATCTCCGGCCCGGGCGGCGTGCTGTGGGGCGCCAACTCGTTTCTGGGCGTGATGAACATCATCACCAAGGACGCCGAGGACATCGACGGCGTCGAGGCGGGCGCCGCCTACACCGATGGGCGCGGCGAGCACAGCAACCTGCGTGGTTACGCCCTGGCCGGCATCCCGCGCCTGTTCGGCCACGAGGACTGGGGCCTGGTGCTGCACGCCAGCTGGGAGAACTTCGAGGGCCCCACCTACACCCGGCCGCGCCACATGTTCTCGACGCCGCTGCCCAACCCCAACTCGCTCTACTACTACGGGCCGGTCACGACCTCGGATCCCAAGCGCTCCAACATGATCGCGGTCGACGGCAAGCTGGCGCTGGGCAAGCTGACGCTGCAGTGGTCGTACCCGGTCAATCACATGTGGATGAGCGGTGGCTTCAATGGCCCGGTCGGCATCGAGCACCTGGCCGAGGACAACCTGCCCGAGTGCACCCAGGTGCCGGTCACCGACCCGGGCGTCAACAACCCCAACGACAACTGTTTCGACCGCGCCCACGCCACCCGCGGCACGCAGATGAACTTCTACGAGCGCTACGCGCTGGCCGACTACAAGACCCGCTTCTCCGAGGCCGCAGGCGTCAGCGTGAAGGGCTACTACATCCAGTTCGTCCGCGCCTGGGACCCCATCCTGGTGCTCATGCCGGTGCCCGGCCTGCTCGAGGGTGGCCTGGCCTTCCGCGCCGACGCCAGCGTGTTCCGCGCCGGCGGCAGCATCGACGGCGACGTGGAGATCTCCGACAAGGTCCGGCTCCTCTACGGTGCAGAAGCCTTCCACGAGTGGGTGCCCGACAACACCGAGCGCTCACGCCAGGGCCCGGGCGTCGAGACCTACTTCTACGGCCCCTACAACCTGGGCTCTCTGCCGCTCGTCTGTCCGCGCACGGCGCAGTGGGATCCCATGAACCAGGCGCCCATCAACGCCACCATCCTCGAGGGCTGCCCGCTGACCTTCTCCTTCGAGGTCAGCCGCACGACCATGGGCGGCTTCACCTCGCTGCAGATCCGCCCCTCGAAGAAGCTCATTCTCGACGGCGGCGTACGTCTGCAGGCGGCTCCCGAGCTGGCGCCCAAGGACCGCGGCTACGGCCTCACGCCCACGTTCTCGGCCGCCGCCGTCTACGAGTTCGTCCCCGACTGGCACTTGAAGTTCAACTACGCGGAAGGCTTCCGGCCACCCGTGTTCCAGAACACCGACTCCAACGGCGAATCGGTACAGATCGACGGCTCGCCCGACCTCAAGGTCGAGTACACGCGCGCCGTGCAGGGTGAGGTCAATGCTCGTCTGCTCAAGGGCAAGAAGGGCATCCGCGAGCTCGACATCCGTGCCGACTATTCCTACACGATCATGCAGAACTACATCGCGTTCATCGGCGGCCGGCACGCCAACACCGACGATCGCGGCATCCATTCGGCCGAGTTGCTGGCCAAGCTGTACCTGCGCGGCGGCCACCGCTTCGAGCTGGGCTACACGTTCAACTACATCGACATGGCCGACAAGGGCGCCTACCACTCCATGCCCAACAACTGGTTCAACCTCAGCGCGGTCAACCCGTTGACCGGCAAGCTGGAGCTGGCCACGGTGCTGCGCGTGTATGGCGCCTTCGAGGACCCCAACCGCCGCGTCGAGGCGCGCAATCTGAGCCAGGACATGATGACGGGAGCGGCCTTCTCGACCGACCCCATGCAGGTCGTGTCGGTCACCGCCACCGAGGTGGTGATGGACCGCATCGCGCCAGCCGCCGAGCTGCAGGTCGGCCTGCACTGGCAGCCCACCGAGAAGGCCTCCGTGCAGGCCACACTCTACAACGCATTCAGCAACGAACGTGGCTCCTATGACAATGCCAATGACCTCGAGCCTCGCCTGGAGATCACCCCGTTCACGTTCGAAGCCTACCGTTTCTTCGTTTCCGGCAGCTATACGTTCTAATATCGCGCCATGAAAACCCTGGTCGGGTTGCTCGCCGCCGCGATGGCGATCGCGGCAGGTGGCGAGCGTGTGTATGCCCAGGCTCTCCCCGAAGTACCGATCCTGGTTTACGAGGAAGACCTGGGTGACTCGGCCACGGGCGAGGACGAGCTCGACCTGGCCAACCTGGTGACCAGTGCGGCCAAGACGGTCACCACCGTCCAGGAAGCGCCCGCCATCGTCACCATCGTGACCACCGAGGAGCTGCGCGATCGGCAGCAGCGCACGCTGGTCGAGCTGGGCGATCTCGTGCCCGGATTCCTGAAATTCGACCAGTTCAGGGATCTCTTCCCGGCTGTCATCACCCGCGGCGTGCCGCAGGCCATGCTCTTCCTGCACGACGGCTTCTCGATGTTCGACCCCATGCTCAATGCCAACTCGATTCACCGGGGCACGCCGCTCGAGACCGTCAAGCGCATCGAGATCATCTCCGGCCCGGGCGGCGTCTTGTGGGGCGCCAACTCCTTCCTCGGCGTCATGAACGTGATCACCAAGGACGCCGAGGACATCGACGGCGTCGAGGCCGGCCTCAGCTACGCCGACGGCAAGGGCGACCGCAGGGCCAGGCGCGGCTACGTCATGGCCGGCCTCCCCGGCATCCTGGGCAACCCCGACAACGGCCTGGTGCTGCACGCCAGCTTCGAGGACTACATCGGGCCCATCCGCACGCGCAGCGGGCACATGTTCTCCACCCCGCTGCCCAACCCCAACAGCTGGGTCCTCTACGGCCCCATCGTCGACTCCGACCCGCCCGCGTCCACCATCTTCAACTTCGACGCCAAGCTGAGCGTGGGCAAGCTGACCCTGCAGGTGTCGCTGCCGTACATGAAGCGCTACGTGGGCGTGGCCTTCAACGAGCCGGTGCCGCAGCAGACCTTGCCCGACGACTCGAAGCCGGAGTGCTCGCAGCTCGACCCCACCGATCCGCGCGTGGGCGCCAGTGACGACAAGTGCCTCGATCGCGGCCATGCGGCGCGCTTCACCCTGACCAGCAACTACGAGCGCTATGCCCTGCTCGAGTACAAGTCACGCTTCTCCGAGTCGTCGGGCATCAGCCTGAAGACCTACTTCATCCAGTTCGTGCGCGGCTTCGAGCACCTGGTGATCCTGCCGCCGGTGGCCGGGCTGCTGCAGGGCGGGCTCGCCTTCGGCGTCGCCCTGGCCACCTACAAGGCCGGCGCCAGCCTCGACGGTGACTGGGCCTACTCCGACCGCCTGCGCGTGCTCTACGGACTGGAAGCCTTTCACGAGTGGCTGCCCGACGACACCAGCCTGTCGCGCCAGGGCGAGGGCCACGAGACCCGCTTCTTCGGCCCGTCCAATTTCAACCTCCTGCCCTTTGGCTGCCCGCGCACCGGCAAGTGGAATGCGGACACCGGCATGCTCATGGGCACCGACTACATCGACAGCTGCCCGCTCACCTTCGTGTTCAAGGTCAGCCGCAGCACCGTGGGCGCCTTCACCGACCTGCAGTTCCGGCCCTCGAAGAGGCTCATCCTCGACGGTGGCGTGCGCCTGCAGATGGCGCCCGAGCCATTCGCCGACTCGCGCGGCTACGGCCTGACCCCGACGCTGTCGGGCGCCGCGGTCTACGAGTTCATCCCCGACTGGCACCTCAAGCTCAACTACGCGGAAGGCTTCCGCCCGCCCGTCTACAACAACACCGACTCCAACGGCGAGGCCGTGTCCATCGACGGCGACGAGAATCTGCGCGTCGAGACCTCGAAATCAGGTCAGGTCGAGGTCAACGCCCGCCTGCTCAAGGGCCAGCGGCGCATCCGCGAGCTCGACCTGCGCGCCGACTACTCGTACACCGTGCTCGATGGCTACATCACCTTCGTGGCTGGCCGCTACGCCAACACCGCCAAGCGCGGCATCCACTCGGCCGAGTTCCTGGCCAAGCTGTACATCTCGGGCGGCCACCGCTTCGAGCTCGGCTACACCTTCAACCGCATGGACACCGACGACAAGGGCACGTTCGGCTCGATGCCCAACAACTGGTTCAACCTCAGCTCGGTCAACCCGGTGATTCCGGGACGGCTGGAGCTGGCCACGGTGCTGCACGTCTACGGCGCCTTCGAGGATCCCAACCGCCGCGTCGAGGCCCGCCCGCTCCGCTTCGACCCCTTGACCGGCTTCGCCCACAATGGCATCTCCAGCGAGACCGTGACGGTGTACCCCTACGAGACCGTGATCGACCGCGCGCCACCCTCGGCCGACCTGCAGGTGGGCGCGCGCGTGCGCCTGGACGACGACAAGGTGCAGCTGCAGGCGACCCTGTACAACGCCTTCCAGAACGAGCGCTACGAGTACGACCCGTCCAACGACCTCGAGCCGCGCCTGGACATCACGCCCAACCAGTTCGAGGCCTTCCGCTTCTACGTCTCGGGCCAGTACACCTTCTGACCTTCGGCTTCTACGTGGGCGCGGCGGTGGTACGGGCCAGGGCCTCGGTCACGGCGGCGCGCAGGCGCTCCGAGTCGATGGGCTTGACCACGTAGGCGGCAATGCCACAGCGCTCGATGGCGCGCTGGATCTCGGGCAGGTCGGTGAAGCCGGACAGCAGGATCTTGACCAGGTTGGGGTGCGACTCGCGGATGTTCTCGAGCAGCTCCACGCCGGTCATGCGCGGCATCTTCTGGTCGGTGACGAGGACGTCGTAGACCGCCCCCGACTGCAGGTGAGCCAGCGCCTCGTCGGCGCTGTTGTAGCGCGTCACCGTGAAGTCGGCCCGGAACACACGTTCGAGAAAATCGAGCATGTCCGGCTCGTCGTCGACGATGAGCAGCCTGGGTTTCCCACTCACGGATCAAAGCCCCCGAACGTGTGATGACGGCGGTGCAAGTCCTACTCTGGCGCCTGCGCGGCGGCCGGCGCCTGGAGCCTCTCACCGACGGTAGTGCCGCGCCGATCCACCTTAGCAAAAGCCGCGTGCGCCCACACTGCAATCTTTGACGCTGCTTGGAAGTCCGGTATGATGCCCGGAACCGGAAGAGGTCCCTTGTCCCGCCGCCGAGTGCTCGCCATCTCCCCGGATCCAGAGCGTTTGCGCCGCCTCGTGTCCACGCTCGAGAAAGCCGGCGCGGAGGTGGACTCTGTTGCGGATTCGGCGGCAGTCGAGGGCGAGGTCATCCCGCACCGCTACATCTTCCTCTCCTGGGATGGTGATCTGGACACACTTCACCGTCTGCTCCCGCGCGTCCGCCAGAAGGCGCACATCGTCATGATCGTGCCCAAGGCGCCGCTGGCCCAGCTCACGCAGATGCTGGCTGACTCCCGCTGCAACCATGTGCTGTGCGGCGACGAGGGTGACAAGTCGGTATTCGTGACCGCCACCAAGCTGCTCACTGGCGACATTTTCGGTATCGAGAAGTACCTCCCCGAGGGTACGGCGGTGAACTACTTCCGCCTGCGCGACTTCCAGGGCCGCTCGACGGCGATCGACACCATCCTGCAGTTCGCCGAGGAGCGCGGCATCCGCCGGCAGATCCGCAGCGCCATCGGCTCGGTGTGCGAGGAGCTGCTGATGAATGCGCTCTACGACGCGCCCGTCGACGAGCAGGGCAACCAGATCTTCGCCGAGGTCGACCCGCACCTGCGCACCGAGACCATGAGCCCGCGCCCGGTGTCGATCCGCTACGCGGCCACCGACAGCCAGTTCGCGGTCGCGGTGCGCGATCGCTTCGGGCGCCTGGCCAAGAACACCATCTTGGCCTACATCAACAAGTGTCTGCACTCGGCGCAGCAGATCGACCGCAAGACCTACGGCGCCGGGCTGGGGTTGTACCTGGTCGCCAACGCGGCGGCCGGGTATGTGGTCAATGTGGCGTACGGCATGGCCACCGAGGTGGTCTGCACCTTCGATCGAGGTTCGAGGACGCCGCTGCGACTGGTAGGCGTCTTCGTGCACCCCGGGCAGGCCGCCGCGGAGAAGCCGGCCGAGTCGTCGGGGGGCGTGAGCGCGGCGTAGCCGCCGGGAGGAAGGGTTGCCCGAACGGCAGTTCGGACCCTATCGGCTGATCCAGCAGATCGCCACCGGCGGTATGGCCGAGATCTATCTTGCGCGCACCAAGGGCATCGGGGGCTTCGAGAAGTTCATCGCCCTCAAGATGATCCATCCCAACTTCTCCGCCGACGATCACTTCATCCAGATGCTGATCGACGAGGCCAAGATCTCGGTCCAGCTGCAGCACGTCAACATCGCGCAGGTGTTCGACCTGGGCCGGGTCGGCGGCACGTACTACATCACCATGGAGTACGTCGACGGGTGCGACCTGTACCGCGTGCTCAGGAAGGCGTCGGAGAAGGACCTGGCCATGCCGCTGGACGTGGCGGTGCACATCGCCAAGGAGGTGTGCATGGGGCTCGACTATGCGCACCGCAAGCGCGACGCCTCGGGCAAGGCGATGGAGATCATCCACCGCGACATCTCGCCGCAGAACGTGCTGGTGTCGAACGCGGCGGAGGTGAAGATCGTCGATTTCGGCATCGCCAAGGCGGCCATGCGCGCCAAGCAGACCGCCGTCGGCGTGATCAAGGGCAAGTACTACTACATGTCCCCGGAGCAGGCCTGGGGCGACCCCCTCGATGCGCGGACCGACATCTTCTCGGCGGGCATCCTGCTCTACGAGATGCTGACCGGGCAGATGCTGTACCTCGAGGAGGACATGCAGCGCCTGCTCGACATGGTCAGGAAGGCGGAGATCGCACCGCCGTCGACGCGCAGGAAGGGCATCCCGCCCCAGCTCGACAAGATGGTCATGAAGGCGCTGGCGAAGAAGCGCGAGCAGCGCTACGCGAACGCGCACGACTTCGGGGCCGAGCTGGAGAAGTTCCTGCACGCCTGGGCGCCTGACTTCACGAGTGCACGAGTCGCCACGTTCGTGCACCAGGTCGTCGGGGATCCGACGCCGCTTCCGGCGGCGGAGGAGACCAACGTGGGGGCGGTGCCGGGCGGCGCGGGTGGCGTCGGCGCGGGGGGCGCGGGCGGCATGGCGGGGAGGATCACGCGCGGCATGGGTCGCGACGACCTGATGGCGCGGGGGGAGTTCGAGGACGAGAATTCGGTGATCTTTCGGATGGCGGATCTTGCCCGCCAGGCGCGCGCGGACGCGGCGGA
>OBEQ010087127.1_pt1 | contig 23277 bp, 25 predicted proteins | sample 1670901 | NCBI WGS metagenome assembly OBEQ01 (sample SAMEA104232315, study PRJEB22302) | groundwater metagenome | biome: forest; feature: aquifer; material: groundwater | place: USA | collected 2011-08-07 | depth 5.4 m
ATTCAATGAGTTTTAACAGTGTCTTAGGCGGTGCGACTTATTCATTAGAAGCCGCATCAAACGGAAATAACTCATCCGTGACTTATTGCGTAGACCAAACGGGTGTCATTCGAACCGGTGCGACTGCAGGTCCTGCGGCTTGTACGGGTGGTGCGCCCATAGGCGGTTAACCGCGTTTAAACTTTAAATTCAATGATAACAAATATGGCGTCCTGCAAAGGGCGCCATATTTATTTCTAGTGAGCCTATGAATCTTTTGCGGGTCAAGTTTCCTTCCAACAATCGGGCAGGCAAGCTCCTTCTTATGGCATCCTTAGCGATTGTTGTTTTCTCAGGCATCCTATTATATTTTCCATCCCTCCATTACGACTTTAGTCACCTGGACGATGCCACCTATGTCGGCAGTAACGGCGATATTCGAAGAATCAATTTCGAAATGCTCAAGCGGTGGTTTACCCGCGAATATGTCCTGCTGTATGTCCCCATCACGATTGCGAGTTTTGCGATCGATTATCAAATCTGGCATTTCAACCCGTTCGGATACCATCTTTCCAATTTAATCCTGCATCTATTAAACAGCCTTCTCGTCTATTGGCTGATTTGGAAAATGAGTAAGAATGATCTATTGGCATTTGCGGTAAGTTTGATGTTCATGATTCATCCCGTACAAACGGAATCTGTGATCTGGATTTCCGAGAGGAAGAATTTGCTTTCAACATTTTTTTTCTTGCTGTCATTCAGCCAATACATTCGCAGGAAATGGCTGTCGACGTTTTTCCTTTTCATGGTTGCCGTTCTATCCAAACCAAACGTTGTAGTAGCGCCGATTATTTTTTTGATTTACGATTATTTTTTTGGTTCCCCCTTCTCAAAAAAGGAACGGAACTACTTATTTCTCGGAATCGTTATTGCTTCAATCGGAATGTCGGCCGTGACAGTGTTTCTCCATTCAAAAGGGGAAATATATTTCCGCGGAGGGAATTTTTTCTCGAACGCGGGTGTGATGTCGGTGGTTTTTTTTAGGTATCTTCAATTGTTGCTATATCCTCACGCGCAGCAGATTTTCTATTTGACTAAAATATACAATTTTTTTCATGACTGGCAGGTTTCCGCGGCGATTTTGGGAATTGTACTTTTGGGATTTCTCTGGTGGTCAGAGCGGAAGAAGCATCCGGATATTTGTTTTTGGTCGGCATGGTATTTGGTTTTTCTTGCCCCATCTTCCAATCTTTTATTCCCAATCAGCACGCTGATGAACGACCGCTATCTTTATGTTCCCATAATCGGTTTTTTCGCTGGCTTTTTTTTAGTGGTGATGAAATTGGGTAATAAAGTAGCCGCTCGGCTTTTTCAGTTTCCAAGAAAAGCGTTTAATTTTTTTGCGGCCTTGCTTGGTTTTTCATTTTTTATTTCGTTTTTTTTATTGAGTGCCCAGCGCGTTCAAGATTGGCGGACCTATGCGAGTTTGTGTGAATCAGGAATTTTCCGTGAGCGATACCCGGATCCGCGCTTGCATGCAGGCTTGGCGTTGGCTCTTTCTCTCAAAGGCAATCTGGATCAGGCAGTTCAAGTAGTGGATCAGTCTTTAAAAATGACCATGAGGTTAGACGCAATTCTTTTTCAAATTCAAAATTATCTGTTGCTGAATAATCTTGAGAAGGCTTATGAGTACATCAAACTGGCGGAAAAGGTTCCGTCCGGCATTTGGAAAACGGCGGGGTATTATGATTTGTACGGGCAATATTATGAACGAAAAGATAATTTTTATAAAGCGGAAGGCGCTTACAAATCATCCATTGAAATCGACCCGCAAATCCCGGCTTTTCTTCATTTGGCAACGTTATATGAAAAGGCCGGGAAATGGAAACAGGCGATCCATATTCTTCATGACGCGCTTCTGGTGGATCCGGATTCCAAAGGCGCGTTAACTTATTTATGCTTATTTTATTTAAAGCAGCGGGATTATGCGAATGCGTATCCGAACTACCTGAGATTGCGCGATTTGTACCCAACCGATCCCGTTGTTCAAATCATTTCACATCAAATGAGCAGGCAATCCGGCTAAAAGATTTTCATTTTATCCCGCCGCGCTTCTTTTTTCAAAATCAGTCAATATTCTGATTATAAATGTCGATAGTAAAATAAGCTGATTCATTGTAAAATTCATACACTATTTGGACTTTATGCCAGAGCTGAGTCTTTTTGCGAATAAATTTTCAAAAAAAGAAAAAACAAGCGCGCGGAACAAAGTGTCGATTGGTTTGGACATTGGCCGTGCGCATATGAATGTTGTCCAAATTCTGCGGACAACCGAATCGGCTATTTTAGAGAAATACACTCACCATCAAGTTGTTCCCAATACACCAATCCCTTCCCAACTTAAGAATCTTTTTCAAGCGGCGCAAGTTAACGAAAAAAATGTCCGCGTTTCGATCAAAGGACAGGGTGTGATTCTCCGTTTCATTTCGTTTCCGCGAATGGCACGTGAAGAATTTGAGAGCGCCATTCAATACGAAGCCGAAAAATACCTACCGTTTGCCATGTCAGAAGTTGTTTTGGATTTTCACATTGTTGATGCGCCAAAATCAAAGACGGACTCTTTAAAAACAATGGATGTTATCCTGGTGGCGGCGCGGCGCCAGGAAGTTTTAAAGTTAGTCAAAAATCTCCAAGAAGCCAACCTGCAGCCCGATTCGATTGATGTGGATGCGATTGCATTTACGAATGCTTTTCTTTTTGCAAAAAAAGATGCCATGGAGAAAGTGTATGTTTTGATCGATTTTGGCGCAAAAGATGTCAATATCAACATTATGGATCACGGAACTTTGCGGTTTTCACGCGACATTACGTTCGGCGGATATGACATTACCCAGTTTTTAAAACGGAAATTGCAGATCGAAGATCAGCAAGCCATCGCGATCCAAACCGCTCCGGATAAGAACAATTTGGCACATGCTGAAGCGCTTACGCAAAGCTGTGCATCCTTGATTCAAGAAATTAAACTTTCATTGAACTATTATTACGGACAGCATGCAGACATAGACCGCCCGACCTGTATTTTTGTAAGCGGGGGGTTGGCCAAAATGGATATTTTACGCGCGGCCATTGAGCGGGAAACCGGCATTTCCGTATCGCAGTGGAATCCGCTCGAACCGTTCAGCATCGGTCCTGAAATTAAAAAAAGCGAACTGGAAGGGTTTCAATCTTATTTACCGGTTTGTCTCGGTTTGGCGCTTCGATAAAATTTATGATCCGAATCAATTTGCTGCCGGTGGAGTTTAGACAGGTAGAAGTTAAACAGAACAAGTTTTCTCCCCAAGTGATTTTATTGTCAGTTTTGTTCATTTGTTTGCTGGTCGCCCTCTGTCAGTTCTTTTCGTATGCAGGTGTGCGAAAAAAAATACATCAGTCTGATGCGGAAATGACTCAGCTTACCGAACCGAGCAAAGAATCTGATCAATTGGATCAAGCCATTAACGGAAAATTGCTGCCTGAAAAACGATTTTTTAATCAATATGTCATGTCCAATTATCTGGTGGCCGAAGTGATGAATGAATTAAGTGACAATTTACCGGATAGCGTCTGGCTTGCCGATCTCCGATTCCACCGCGAAAGGGAAGCACTTCATTTAGATTTAACCGGTTATTCAAGAATTACATCCAAGCAAATCGCAGTTGCTCAGATCCAGGAGTATGTGAACTTAATCAAAGGGAAAATGGAAGAAATTTTGCGCAAAGGATCAAAGGAACAGGAAAAAGCAGCGCCTCAAGAAGTGAAAGTTGTTTTGACCACAAATTTAAGAGAGATATCAAGCATGGAAGCGATGCAATTTGCCGTTTCATTCAAGTCAAATCCTGTTAACAAGCCAAAGGCATAGAAATGGCAGCTCCGATTGGAAAAGTAATTCAGAAATCAAAAAATCCTGTTGAAATGATTAAAAAGCTTTGGCAAAAAGACAGGAAAACCATTATTCAACAAGCAGTGATTTTATTGGTTTTGGTTGCCTTGGTCGTTTTTATCATATTTCCGCTGTTTTTCAAGATCCATTCAATGGGGACCGATTTAAAAGATCTCGAACTGAGAATTTCAACCGCAAAGTCAAAAATTAAAAAAGTGCCCGAATTCAAAAAACAAATGGAGTTGTACGGCAAAGAAATCGAGACCACGCAAAAGCGTTTTCTTCAGATTCGCGACTTGGATGAATTGGTAGGTGATTTGTCAAAATTAGCGGCAAATTCGGGAGTGCGGTTGGTGGGTTCGAGGCCGATCAATGATCAGAAACAGCCGCTTCCGGATCCTTACAACAAAAAATATTTATCGGCGTCTTATGAATTGACACTGGAAGGCGGCTATCATGAGTTTGGCGCGTTGATCAGCGAAATTGAACAATCGGAAAAATTACTTTTGATTCGGGATTTGAGCCTCCAGCCCAACACGGCAAAACAATCGGAAAAATTACAGTGTATTGCTCAAGTGGATGCATTTGTCCAAGCACCCCCGGGACTTTCGGTATGAGCGGGCTGCGCTTCTTTGGCCTTCTCTTTTTGGCGCAATTTGTTTTTTCGATGGCTTTCGCCGAAGAATTTAGTTATGATAGCCATGGCAAAAGGGATCCTTTTTCCATCTCAAAGGGCACCAAAATTACATTAGAGGATTCATCGTCAAAAATAAATATTAAGCTTGAGGGCGTTGTCGTAGATCCTAAAGGACACTCAGTTGCTGTTATTAATGGAGAAATGGTGGGTGAAGGAGATAAAATTGGCGATCAAATAACGGTGAAAAAGATCACGAACCAGGGAGTTGAATTTGAAAGCGACGGCAAAACATTTAATATTCCAATTGCACCAAAAGATGAGTAAGAAAACCATAAGGAGTTGGCACAATGAACCAATTGCCTGAACTCGAGAAATTATGGGCACGCTTGATTGACGGTGCGCGCTCATATCAAAAGGGAAAGATTTATGTCTGTCTCATGCTGATGTTGGGTTTGGCGGCTTACTTTCGTCTCCCGCTTGTTTATTCACAAGAAGAAAATAAAACGCAGGTAGCTGCGCAGAGCGAAAACGGAACAACGGACACGACAACACAAGAGCCGCAAGTAAAAGCGGAAGAAGATAAGGCAAAAGCAATTAATACAGAAGTCCAGAAAGAAAAAGAAGCAGAGGCGCCGCCTCCCGTTGATGACTCGGTTGTTTTGGCGAGCAAAGATACGACGTCACCCGGAAACGTCAGTTTGGATTTTAAGGATGCTGATATTTTGAATGTGCTCCGTGTTCTTAGCCTGAAAAGCGGGACGAACATTGTGGCGGGGCCGGAAGTTCAAGGAACGGTGACGATTCGGCTGCAGGATGTTCCGTGGGAAAAGGCGATGGAAGTTGTTCTGAGAACCTACGGATATGTGTATGAGAGAGAAGCAAATATCATTCGAGTGACCACAAAAGACAATTTAGCAACTGAGGAACTGGTTACCGAAACCTTTGTATTGAATTACACCACTGCAACGGATATCGAAGCTTCCATTAAAGACATACTGACCGAACGCGGTCGTGTTAAGTCCGTTCCAAAGGCAAATACCATTATTGTTTCAGATGCACCCACCAACATGTACAAAATAAGCCAGGTGATTCGCAGCTTGGACAAGGTAACCCCTCAATGCTATATCGATGCAAAAGTGGTGACAACCACATTGGGCGAAAATGAAGATTTGGGTGTTAATTGGAACATACAAGGACAAATTGGCGGATCTAAGCGTCCGACCACGTTTCCATTTACCGCATCTGGGAACAACGTGCAGGGAAATCTTCTGAACAGTCAAATTCTAAAACAATTTTATCCGGGGCAAATTGGAAACCGAAACCTCGACCCGAGTTCTTTTCCGACGGATCCAGCAGCTCCGACGTTTGCTGGAAATTCGTTTACCTATGGAACGCTTGATTTGTCGTCATTCAAGACAGCTATTGGTTTGTTAAGGTCAAAAACAAATACTAAGATTATCTCCAATCCGAGAATTGTTGTTTTAAATAATCAAACAGCAAAAGTTCAAGTGGGAAATCAAATTCCGATTCCTACATTTGAACGAAATGAACAAAGCGGCAGTTTTGTCATTTCAGGCTTTAGTTATCGGGATACGGGAATTGTTTTAAAAGTTACCCCCCACATCAATCAATCCCGTGAAATTTTAGTAGAGTTAAAACCGGAAGTCAGTAAATCGGGAGATCCGGTAGATTTTGGCGGAACGGGCGGGTTTAAAGCCCCGTCGTTCGAAACCAGTATGGCAGAAACACAGGTACTGATCCGAGATGGAGAAACGATCGCAATCGGAGGTTTGATGAAAGACGTGGCAACGGTACAGAATAGCGGCGTCCCTGGGCTATCAAAAATTCCGGTTTTTGGAAAACTTTTCCGCAACTCGCTTCGTGAATCTGGGGCGGATAAAAATCAAAAAACGGAAACATTATTTTTTGTTACGATTACAATCGTTGATACTCAAGGACAACCACTTTTACCGACAAAAAGTACAACGACTGTAAACAATGCAACTCAGTCACCGTCTATCGGTGGCGGCATTCAAAAGGTCCCGGTTTGAGTGTAATAAAAAATCTAAATGGTAAACGCAATAAAAATGAAAGATTTGAAGAAAGATAATAAAATGAACCCTGGCGTGTTTCAGATAAGAAATGACATCGGGAAATTTGGCAATATTCTGTATGAGCCAAAAAATCACCCGAATTTGTTTGGTTTATTTCAAACACTTATCGGAAATGCCGCACAACTTAAACAAACGGTAGCATACAATGAAAAAAGAAATGTTAATGTCTCTCGAGGCCAACGAAAAACGGGTGGCCATCTTAGAGAATGGAAAATTGGAAGAATTTTATATCGAGCGCGCAGAAGCGCAGAAGATGTTTGGCAATATCTACAAAGGAAAAGTGAAATCCGTAGTTCCGGGGATCGGTGCGGCATTTATCGATCTTGGGCTCAAGAAAGACGGGTTCCTTTATGTTTCGGATGCGATTGATTCTTCATTCGGAGAATCCGCATTTGAAGAAGTTGACAATGAAGATCAAGAACGAAAAGAGCGAAAAGAATTACCGCGTATTGACACCGTATTAAAAGTCGGGCAGGAGATTATTGTCCAGGTTGTCAAAGAACCGATCCGCGGAAAAGGGGCAAGGCTTACCACTCATTTCTCAATTCCCGCACGATATCTTGTTCTGACACCAGGCGAAAAAAGGCTTGGGGTTTCCCGCCGAATTGACGAACGCGTTGAACGCGATCGGATTCGAAAAATTTTCTCGGAAATCGAATCGCCAAGCGACGTCGGCTTTATTGTCCGGACAGCCGGCGAAGGAAAAAGTAAACGGGAATTTATCCGAGATGTCAAATATCTTGTCAAAAGCTGGCAGCGTATCAAATCTGAGATTGATAAGCGAAAAGCACCGTCCCTTATCCATGAAGAATTGGATTTGGTTGAGCGAATGATTCGCGATTTCTTCACAGAAGACATGGACCGGATTGTGGTCGACCACTACAATCTGTACTCTCAGGTGAAGCGGTTTTTCAAATCCTACCTGCCTGGATATCAAGCGCATGTGGAATGGCATCGTGGCTCAGTGCCGCTTTTTGAAAAGTACAACATTGAGCGGGAAATTTCAAAGACTTTTCAGCGAACCGTGATGCTTCCATCAGGAGGCCATATTGTGATCGAACAAACCGAAAGTTTGGTCGCGATTGACGTCAATACGGGAAAGTTCACCGGACGTAAAAACCTTGAAGAAACCGTTTATCGAACAAATGTGGAAGCCGCACAAGACATTGCCCGCCAAGTCCGGCTCCGCGATATGGGTGGCATCATTATTGTCGATTTTATTGATATGGAGAGAGAAGACCATCGACGGCAGCTTTACCGAATTTTCAGAGATGCAGTTCAGAAAAAAGACCGCGCCAAAACAAATATTATCCAAATGTCTGACCTTGGTTTAATTGAAATGACGCGTCAGCGAATCCGCCCCTCGCTTGAAAGCGCGGTTTACGACTCGTGCCGATACTGTTTAGGAAAAGGTGTGATAAAATCAGCAAACACGATGTCCATCCAAACCGTTAAAGAAATTAAAAAGACGCTGAACTCGTCAAAGGGAAAAGTTCTAAACGTTTACGTACATCCGGACGTGGCGGAGCGGCTCTTGAATCAGGAACAAAGGGCGATTCAAGAGCTTGAGCGACAGCAGAGTAGCCGCATTCTGGTTTTGGCGGATCCAGCACTTCACGTGGAAGATGTGAATATTACGTTTATTAATTAAATCATCGAAGGATTACCATGAAAAAGGTTTTTGCTCGAATTCTGATTGTCATTTACCTTGTGGCTATTTTTGGAAAATACGCAGCGGCAGAAGGTACTGGATCTGAAATCAAAATTGTCCAAGCAACTGACGCGACTAATCAAATTCAAGGGAAAAACCATGTGAACGAAGCAGGCAATAATGAATCATTAAACGATGAAAATGCCAGGCCCGAGCATGTAAGCAAGTACGGAACCTTTCAAATTATTCAGCTTCCGCTCATGTGGATGGGAAAACTTGTTGATGGAGTTGTTTTCGGAATCGGAAAAGTAGGAACTGCTGCAATTGCAATTGTAAAATGGCCTGTTGAAGCAATGCAAGGCAAACACAAAGGAGGCCCACATGGTGAAGAAAAAAACAAAAAAAGCTACACCCACTAAAAAAACTGCCAAGAAGAAAGTGTCTCGAAAACCTGCCAAAAGGACGACCTCTAAGAAGGGAAAAAAGAAAACAAAACTAACGGCAAAAACAGTAAAACAAAAAGGCCAGCTGATCGGGAAGGTGACTCATTATTTCCCCCACGTGAATGCAGCGGTTCTTGTGGTGAAAAAGGGACCGCTGAAAATAGGCGATACGATTTTAATTAAAGGACATACCACGCACTTTGAACAGCAGATCGAATCTATGCAAATCGACCGCACTCCCATTACAGTTGCAAAGAAGGGGGAGGAAATTGGTCTTGGCGTGAAGGGCCGGGTTCGAGAGCATGATAAAGTTTATAAAATTTAAGTAATCAAGATCTCGATGCCAAAAAAACACAAAAAGTGGCTTTTAGGCCTAGGGTTTGATCACCAGGACGGACACAAACGGATTACGCACAGTAAAAATTTTTTACTGCTCGGGGGATCCAAAGAAACTCATGAAGAAATGAGAGAAAAGGCCATCAAGTTAGATGAGGAACTGAAGAAAATTAGTAAGGATCTAAATGATGTCAGCAAGAAGCAGTTCGATGACATCGCTCACAAACTGAATTGGCATCCGTTGAAGAGCAAACGTTTCTCATGAATCAATTTCTAAGGAGTTGGCAGAAATTTGATGTCACGGAAGTTGGAAAACACTTAATGATTCTGGGGGACAGCAATGGCGATTGTGCAAGCTGCAGAGAGCTTGGTATAAACCCATGGAAAGCAAAGGAATGCCCCCAATGTCATACGGCTTTCCAGTTTATCGCAAGCCGGAGGTTGGTTGAGCATCCCGGTGAACGGTTTTCAGTGGCACATAGAGTCCATGAAGCGAGGCCGGATCTTCAAATGATTGATTATGACGACTACCAAAAAACCGTTGGGGCAGACAAAGCAAGGGACTTCTTTAAAACCTAGCGCTCCCACTCATGATTTTAATTTACCAAGACGTTGTTCGCCTCATCAGTGTCGTTTATTTTTTGCAAGGGGCAATTGGAATCGCAGGAATTGCTCTTCCTTTATATTTAAGGCAATCAGGGTTTAGCGTTAAAGAAATTGCCTATTATACGTCCATTGTTGCGATTCCTTGGTTTTTGAAAATTGTGTACGGTGCCATTTCGGATGCCATTCCGATCTTTGGATTGCGCAGGAAACCTTACATCATGATTTGCGGTGTCTTGGCGAGTTTGGGCTGGCTTTTAATGGCTTTTTGCCCGCCCAAAATGGGATTCTTAATTGCGGCCATGATTATTGCCAATTTTGGGTTTGCCGTCATTGACGTAGTGGCCGACGGAATTGTGGTTGAACACTCAACCAAAAACACAACGCAAGTGTATCAGAGTATTTCCTGGGGTGCTCGAAGCGTGGGTGCAGTCGTCAGTGGCGTGTTAGGAGGTTACCTTGCGGCAACGGTCAACTACCATCTCATTTTTGTAATGACTGCAGCGCTTCCAATTTTTTCTGTCATTGCAGTTTTTTTCTACCGGGAAAAACCTGTGCATAAATCAAAAAAAATCAATCTGATAAGGCCAGTGGTGGTTAGTTTTAAAAACATCATGTCGGGGGATCTTCGCTGGTTCTGCCTATTACTGCTGGTGGTATCGTTTTCTGCGTCTTTTGCAACCCCGTTATTTTTTTACATGAAAGACACGCTACAGTTTCAAGAGAAATTTTTAGGCTTACTTTCAAGCATCAGTTGGTCGGGCGCTATCATTGGATGTATTCTTTATCTTCGATTTTTCAAGAGAACTCCGCTAAAAAATGCGCTTTACATGGCTGCGGGCGCAGGATTTTTTACAATTTTATCGTGCTTGTTAATCAAAAGCCACCAAATGGCGCTCGTGATATTCTTTCTGGCTGGAATTTTCGGATACTTTATTTTATTGCCGCTCATGTCATCTGCGGCACGGCTTGCGCATGGGACCGGAGTGGAGAGTTCTCTTTTCGCAATTTTAATGGGGATTTTTAATGTTGGACAGTCGGGTTCCACCTTTTTGGGCGGGTGGCTTTTTGAAAGAATCGGAATCAACCTTCTGATTATAGGTACTGCATGTTTGACATTGCTAGGGCTTTTGATTATTCGAAAATTAAAAGCGTTGTAAGCCAATGGGTTAGTCGCGTATGCCAGAATGTGTACGGCTTCATATTTACGGTCAAGTGCAAGGCGTGTTTTACCGGGCATCCGTTTATTCAACTGCAACTTCACTGGGATTAACTGGTTGGGGTAAAAATCACCCTGATGGGACTGTAGAGGTTTTAGCAGAAGGGAAGAGGGATTCACTTGAAAAGCTGATCCAATGGTGTCAAAAGGGGCCTCCCGGAGCAAAGGTGACTGATGTGAAAGTGATTTGGGAACCTCAAACGGGACGCTATCGGAATTTCAAAATTAATTACGATTAACCACGACCAAACCAATCTGCCCATATGAACCAACAAAATGACTGTATGCAAAAAACTGCAGTCTCGATTGTTAGAAAATTAAATCAAGCCGGCCATATTGCTTATTTTGCAGGCGGATGCGTCCGGGATTTTCTAATGAACCAAATTCCGAAAGACTATGACATTGCAACGAACGCAACGCCGGATGAGGTTGAAAAACTCTTTTCCAAAACCGTTCCGGTCGGTAAACAATTCGGTGTCATGTTGGTGATTGAAGAAAATATGTCTTTTGAGGTGGCAACTTTCAGGCAGGAAGGTGAATATCGCGACGGACGACATCCTTCGGAAGTCAGGTTCACTTCTCCAGAGGAAGATGCAAAACGCCGCGATTTTACGATCAACGGTTTGTTTTATGATCCCATCAAACAGGAAATTATTGATTATGTCGAAGGGCGGACGGATATCAAAAAGCGGATTATTAAAACCATTGGAAATCCTGAGGCACGATTCAGAGAAGATAAACTCCGGCTTTTAAGAGCTGTCCGATTTGCCAATAATCTTGGGTTTTCAATTGAACCCACAACGTGGGAAGCCATCAAAGCGATGAAGACTGAAATTCAAAGCGTGAGCCAGGAGCGGGTTCGTGACGAACTGATCAAGCTTTTTACGAGAAAAAATGCGGGGGATGGGCTCATGCTGCTTTCCGATTCTGGTCTGCTTGCCGAGATTTTGCCTGAGGCGGACGCAATGAAAGGAGTCGAACAGCCGCCCGAGTTTCATCCGGAAGGCGACGTTTTTATTCACACAAAACTTTTAATGGACAAGCTAGAAAATCCGTCGGTGAGCCTTGCCTTTGGTGCTCTTTTGCACGATATTGGAAAGCCCGCTGCCTATTCTAATGAAAATGGCAAAATTCGGTTTTATTCGCACTCCCGTGTCGGTTGTGAAATTGCGGAGAAGATGCTGAAGCGGCTGCGATTTTCCAATAAAGAAATCGACCAGATCCTTTCATGTGTGGATAACCATATGAAATTTGCGAAGGTGAAAGAAATGCGCGAAGGCAAACTCAAACAATTCATCACGCGCCACAATTTCTTGGAGGAGTTGGAACTTCATCGAATTGATTGCGAGTCAAGTCATGGGATGCTTGACAATTACTTTTTTCTCAAAGATAAGCTTACCGAATACGAAAAGGAAAATTTAAAACCAAAGCCACTTTTAAATGGGAATGATATAATAATCCTCGGACACCGACCGGGGCCTTTGATTAAAGAAATTTTGGAACAGGTTTATGTGTTGCAGCTGGAAGGAAAATGGCCAAATAAGGACGAGGCACTTCAATGGGTCAGACAAAAGTATCCGTTACCGAAAGCAGTTTAGACGAATTTATCCAAAAAAGCGAATTTCCAAAACTTAAAACGTCCAAACTGCCGATCCAGGATCGCATAAAGTCTGAAGTTTCAAAAGAAGCCGAGAAGAAATCGCAAGTATCGTTGTGGATTTTTTGGCTTCCGTTCGTTTTGCAAGTGTGTTTATTTTTTATCACGCTTTATTTTATTCACCAATTTCATCAGCGGCATAATACCTCTCAGATTTCTCCGGATGAAATTTTGGTAAAAACATCAGATTTAAAAGAGCTCAATTCCAGCCCTCTACAGGCTAATCCGGAGCAAAGATCCATCGTGAAACCGGTTCCCAGTAAAATTTCGCATGGCTTAACCATCAGCGACTTTGACAGGCCAAATCTAAAGACGAATTTACAGACTAGTTTTATTGCCGAGCCGGGAACGGATCCATCGAGACGCGCATTAAAAATCAGTTTGGATTCGAATCATCGTTACGGTTTATCTGGCAACGCGCTTCGAATTGAATTTTTATTTAACCCATCGGACAAGCCCGCCGCAATTGAGTTTTATCTTCCGGGTGTGGAAGTATCCAAGTACCGAGCGGTCTCTTTTCAATTAAGATCTGAGGTTTCTAACCAAAAATCGCCAAGAGCAGAAATCCAATTAAAAGGTTCTGACGGGAAGGTGATTACGTTTGATGTCAATTCGGTAACTTCTTCATGGAAAAAATATGAACTTAATTTCAAGAAAGATTTATTAGAAACGCCAAACTATCGTGTAAATGCAATCCGTTTTTTAATTGATCCGGATGGGGATTCCACAAAAGGGATTTGGTATCTGGATAACCTGGCATTTGAATAGTCTCAATTAAAACATAAAACAGGAAAATCCATGCGGTTTTGCATCAGCATTATCGGAAAAGACAGATGGGGAATTATTGCATCCGTGACGAAAGTTTTGTATGAACTTCACGGCAATCTGGAAGATGCAAGCATGACGATTCTTTCCGGTGAATTTGCGATGATTCTTTTGGTGTCATTTAAATCTGGTCAGATTCGAAATTTGCTTGAAAAGAAGCTGAAATTACTTGAGAAAAAACTGAAACTCACCATCATGGTGAAGCAAATCGAGAAGCACGCTCAAAAAACGAGTCGCAAGCAAAATCAGTTTTTGCCGCACCTCATCTCCATTTTTGGAAAAGACAGGGCCGGTATTGTTTGTCAAATGAGCCGTTTGCTTGCAAGGCATCGTTTAAACATCACAGATTTAAATTCCAAATTGATCCATGGAGAAAAAAATATTTACGGTTTATTGATCGAAACGGATATTCCAAAGCGGTTTCCGATCGCCAAACTGGAGCGCGAATTAAATCGAGCAGCGAAGTCTTTATGCGTTGATTTATCAATCAAACCGGTAGAACCTCTGACGCTTTAGTTCATGGCAGTCCATCCGATCTGTCTCTTTCCAAACCCGGTTCTTAAAAAGATTACAAAATCAGTAACCCATTTAACTGGTTTCCATCATAAGGTGATTAAAGATTTAATTGACACTTTGAAAGTTCAGCCGGGCGGGATCGGGATTGCGGCTCCCCAGATCGGTTATCCGGAACGGATTGCAGTCATAGATGCCTCACCCAAAGATAAAAGTAAAAAAAGGTTGATTTTAATTAATCCCGAAATTATAACTGGGGCAGGGGAAGCCGTTGGAAGGGAAGGCTGTATGAGCGTTCCTAATTATACGGGTAATGTGAAGCGGGTTTCATGGGTTCGGGTGCGATGGAAAAATCAGGATTTTCAGGACTGCGAAATGGAAACTGAAGGAATAGAAGCCATTTGCATCCAGCATGAAATTGATCATTTAAATGGAAAATTGTTCCTCGACCGTGTAAGCTCTTTAACTAAAGATATTTTTCGTAGGAAGGTTTATTTGAAGTCATGAACCCAATCTTAAATAAAATTTATCGCTTATTGCAATCTGAAGATCGCGAGATCCGGTCTTCGGCCGTTCGGGTTTTGGGAGAGCTCGGAGTTCGAGATCGTCAAACAGTCAAAGCCATCGGGGAAGCTCTTGAGAAACTAAAAGACCCTGTTTCGAAGGAGCTGCTATTGGGAATTCCGATTCGGCTGCCCACCAAAGAATATTTGCCATATTTGCTGCCCTATTTGAATAATTTTGACCTGAATCGCGAGAAAGTTCTTCAGGCAATTGCTGGGCTCGGCCCCTGTGTCATTCCGGCACTCGAACGAAAGTATCCAAAAGCATCCGAACAGGAAAAGAAGGCGATTTTAAGCGTGATATCAAGAATTGGGCATAAGAAGTCACTCGAGCTTCTTCTCAAATCTCTTTTAGACAATCAGCAAGTGGATCATCTGAAATGGGTTTGCAGCCTGCTTAGAAATTGCATACAACAAACTGATCGATCCGAAGTTGTGTGGTTTAAAAAGTTTCTGCTTCGATTTATGAACGAGCCGCAAGTGAAGAAAAATACCGGAGTCACTATTTCATGCTTAATTTTGCTTGGCTATTTGCGGGATCCCGCAAATAAAAAGGCCATTTTGAAATTGTTGCACACATCGACAGACTTGATGGTTAAAAAATATACCCTGATAGCACTTTCTCAGTTAGAACTTTCCGGAAAAACGGGCGGGGAAATGGTTCGTGATTTGATCCCGCTTTTGGATCATTCTGATTATCCCAATATCGTTAAAAATGTACTGATTGTTTTAGAGAAGTGCGATTTTCCAAGAAAGCTGCAAGGGAAGCTCTCGAAGCTTCTTAAAAGCAGTCACTCCTCTGTCCGCAGCTTTGCGCTTTCAAAGTTAGGGTCTGTGGAATCAAAAGAAAATGTATCAACCTTGATTCAATATTTGAATTCTTCAGATTTCAGAATTCGGGATGCTGCGCGGAATTCGCTTGAAAAGCTTGAGAAAGCCGTAGCACCCATCCTTAAACAATTTGAAGCTGAACCAGCGTTAGACAAAATGGATTTCCTGGGATCCATTTTGAGAAACCATAGAGGTGCTTTTAAGAAGCCGCTTTGTACAAAACTGTTCAAAACAATGCAGAAACTTCAAAGTAAAGAAAATGAGCGCTATAAAGCATATCTGTCTCTTTTGAGAGGCGTGAATCCGGATTTTTTATATGCTTCAATGATGTCAGACTATGCAGGGTTCAAACGGAAGCGTAGCTGGGCCGCTGCACTACATTGCTTGAGTTTCTTAGAGGGAACTGCTCTTTTTACAAATGAAGCACGGTTTGAGCTCGCTCTTTGCCGAATTATGGCAGGGAAAAGAGATTTTTCACAAATTCAGCGTGATCAAAATCAAGGACTTTTAACATTACAGGGACTTATTAAATCAAACGGCCCGATTCTTCATAAGAAATTATTGGCAGATAAAGCTCTCAAACCAGATGATATTTACTATATCGGATTTCACTTTTCTGAAAAGTTGTTTGATCTTAAGGAATTTGGCGTCAAACTTTTGGAAGCATTAAGACGACGTGCGAAAAGTGGCAAGGTAGGTCGTTTATCTGCGCGAAAATTAGAATGTGTTGGTACGGGAAGTGCGATTTTGCAGAGCTAATTTCGTTTCTTTAATATTAATAACGTCCGATAATATATCTTATGTAATATTAATTAGTTAACAAAGCTAAGCTTCACCAATCGTTTCCCGTCCTTTCTTCGGGTGGTTTTTTGGACTTCACTTTCCGTAAGATCTGAAGATCTTTCTCCGAATCCCTCAAGGCATCGAGAATTCGGTGAGCATCTTGCTTTGACATTTGGCCTTGCATCAGCGGTCCTTTTTGTTCTCCTACGTTGGGAGCTTCGCCATTTTTTTGATCTTTTTCTATGTTCTCACCACGCTCAGGGTTTGGTTTCTCTGGCTGCGTTTCGCCATTTTTTTGCGCGTCCTGCTTACTTTCATCTTTTAGCTGCTCCTCTTTTCCTTCTTTCTGATCTGGTTTCGGCTCTTCCTTCTTTTTGTCCTGATCTTCACGCCCCGAAGATGGCTGATTTTGATCCTGTCCCTGGGATTTATTTTGGCCTTGTTCGCCCTGGTCTTGACTGGACTTTTGGTTTTGATTTCCTTGCTGTCCGGATTGGTTTTGCTGATTCTGATCTTTTTTGTCTGATTTTTTTGGGCTGTCCTTACTTCGCTCTTGCTGCTTTTTATCAAACATTCCTTTTTTCTTTAATAGAAGCTCCAAATTGTGCTTTGCCTCTTTGTCTTTCGGATCCAAATCCAATGTCTTTTTATAAGCGTCGATGGCTTGGTCAAATTGCCCAAGCCTATAAAGTGCATTTCCATAATTATACCAATTGTGTGCGAGCAATGTTTTATCGGCTGGATGATGTTCCAAAGCTTTTTTTAGCGCTGCTTCTGCGTCTTGATATTGGTTAATTTGATAAAGTCCGGTCCCCAGGTTATACAGAATCTCGGGCTGGTTTGGCTTTTCGATCATGGCTTTTTGGTACGCGTCAATGGCAGATTGATATTTTTTATTCTCAAACAATTTATTTCCTTTTTTATTGAGGCTGGATGCAGAGTCGAATAAACCTGTCAAAGAAAATAAGAAAAAGATCAGAAGAATTCTTTGAGCAATCCGCAAATCAAACCGGCGATATTGTTGGAGCATTTTGTTTCCGATCTCCCAAAAGTATTTCCCAAATAAGAAAAATAAACCCAATTATTAAAAATGACTGAAAGCGGTCTTCGCGTTCAATGACGACGCGTTCTTTTAATTCCTTTTTGCCCAAGCTCTGAAGATGCTGGTAAATCAAATCGACTTCAGCTTCAGATGGCGATGCCGGAAAATATAAAGCGCCTGTCTCTTTCGCAATATTTTTGAGAAGCAGTTCATTGAGTTTGGTAATTACAATCTGACCTTGCACATCCTTTTTATAGCCGCTCACCTTTCCGTCATTTGATTTAAGGGGAATGGGTTCACCATCTGGAGTGCCAAGCCCGATGGTATATACGCGCACCTCATTTTTTTTGGCGGTTTGAACGGCCTCATCAATGTGTCCTTCCATAGCTTCACCGTCTGAGAGCACAATCAGCGCACGGTATTTTTGCTTATCATTTGGGAGCGAGCGGAGCGCCATCTGGATTCCGTCGTTTAGGTTCGTGCCCGGATCTGGAATGTAGCCTACTTGAATGGAATTTGCAAAAAGCGTAAACGCTGAATAATCGAGCGTTAACGGAGACTGTAAAAATCCGGATCCTGCGAATGTAACAATCCCGACACGGTCGCCGCTCAGATGTTTAAGAAAAGACTTCATCAGAAACTTGGCTTTTTCAATCCGGCTCGGTTTCACATCCTGCGCAAGCATGCTGAGTGAGGTATCCACCACAAAGATAAGATCAATCCCTTTTCTTTTAAGCTGTTTTTTTTCTTGGCCCCATTGCGGCTGTGCAAGCGCAAGAATTAAAAAAACAGTACCGGCAATTGATAAGACGTGCTTCCAGTATATTTTTTGAGGAGCGTGCGATGAGATGAGTTGATTGACTGTCTCACTTTCACCAAATGCTTTCAATAATTTCTTTTTTCGGTCGGACGCAAACCAATACAATAAAATTAAAAATAGAATGAGCCACAAAAACTGTAAATATTCCGGTTTGTAGAATTGCATTTTGGCCTTTATCTATGGAATTTTTAAAAAGAGTACATTTCGCAGCAGCGCGTCAAACATGAGAAGCAGCAGACCCGGGATCAAAAAATAATGAAAGAGTTCTTCATAGCTTGAATATTCTTTAATTTTGAAATCTGTTTTTTCAAGCTGGTTAATCCGCTCGTAGACCTTGGAAAGCATTTCTGAGCTGCGCGCGGGAAAATAAAGTCCGCCCGTAATGTCTGCGATTCGTTTTAAAGTTTTTTCATCAATATCTACTTTTGCTTGAACGTACCTTTTTCCAAAAATAGGGTCGTCGATCGGAAACGGGACCATGCCGCCGGTTCCAATCCCAACGGTGTAAATTTTGATTCCGAAGCTTTGCGCAAGCTCAGCAGCCGTCACGGGATCAATATTGCCTGAGTTATTATCCCCATCCGTTAACAAAATAATGATCTTGCTTTTCCCGTTGCTTTCACGGAGACGGTTTACCGCGTTTGCAATTCCGAGTCCAATGGCAGTCCCGTCTTTGATCATTCCAATTTCAACGTCGTCCACCAATTTCATTAAAACGTCGTAGTCAAGCGTGAGCGGACATTGAGTATAACTTTTTCCCGCGAACACAACGAGTCCAATCCGGTCACTCTGTCTTCCCTGAATAAATTTTTTCGCTTCTTCTTTTGCGACAGCAATCCGGTTGACAGGTTTAAAATCTTCAGCGAGCATGGAACCTGAAATATCAAGCGCGATCGCGATATCAATACCGCTTGCTTCAAACTCACGTTCGGCGGACACGCGTTGCGGGCGTGCAAGTGCGGTGACGATCAGGATCAAGGCCATCAAGCGGAATAAGTTCAGATAGCGTTCAATGTGAGCAGCCCCCGCTAGTTTGATCTGCTTCAGGGTGCTTAAAGATGAAAATCGAATCGCGCTTCGCTTTCGTTTGATCAGCCAAACGTATATCAATGGCAGCAAAAGGGATAACAGAAAAAATTCAGGATTTTTAAAGTACATATTTTTATTTTGGTTTGGTAACTTCGGTTTGTGATGAATCCGGTGCCGGAATGAGTAGCTTCGTTTGATCAATGATATTTTTAGCGCGTGCGTTATCTTGAATAATTTCACTGGGTGCCGGTTGATATTTTGCAAATTTCACAAGATCACACGCTTCCAATAAATTTCGGATCCACATTTTTACATTGGTATCCATAGAGATTTGTTTTAATTTTTCAGCCACTTCTTCCGTCGTTGATTCAAGCGCGAGAAACTGGTATCGGCGTTCCAGATATCGCCGGATAACCTCAGACAGTGTTGAATAATATACTTTGTATTGCCCTCGTTTAATAAAATCCGAATCAAATAAGCGGTCAAGTGCTTGATAAGCTTCTTCGTGCGGTTCCAATAACGGTTCTTGCTCCCCCGCAGCACTCCTTCTTTTTTTGCGAGCGTGCCAGACCCAAAGACCAGCAAAAATAACTAAGGTAATCACAAATCCAATCAACCAACCCGGCTTAAAATAACTAAAATTAACCACTCCTTTTATGGCGGCAATGTCCTCGCTTGGCTTCTGATTTTTATCCACACTCTCCACCGACAGATAAAGCTTGTTGGAGGGCATTTCTCTAGCCTTCCCTTTCGTATCCAAGTATGTGATTTTTGCGGGCACGAGCACATATTCGCCAATCGAATAACTTGTCAAAACAATCCGCTTCCCTTCCGAAACTGTATTTTGCTCGGTTTCTTTAAAATCATGATCTTCTTTTATTTCAAAATCTTTTAATGTTTCAGAAATATCTATCTTGGTAATCTTGATTTCTGGTTTGTGACGGATGGTTAGTTGGTAAGTGATTCGCTCACCAATGGTTGAAAATGCATGGTCAACCTCGGAAGAAACTGCTATTTGATCGCCATCGTTTACAGGAAGAGCCTCTTCCCTTGAAAACAATAGCAAAAGAATGCTGAGTAGCAAAATACGATGTAAATTTCGTTTTCTCATTGTTTACGCTTTTCGCGTTTTCGAAAGAGTTTCATGATTGGATCAACGTATGATTTTGTCGTATCGATGCTGACTTTATCAATTCGCAAGGATTGAAATAACCGGTCAATTTGTTCGCGGCGTACTTTCGAAAGACGCTCATATTCTTGACGGATTTGTTTGGAGTGGGCATCCACCAGCAGCATTTCTCCCGTTTCGGCATCTTCCAGCTGGATCAAGCCGCTTGCCGGAAGTGATTCTTCACGGGGATCAATGAGTTGAATTGCAATCACATCATGTTTTTTTGCGAGAACCTTAAGCGGTTTTTCATAACCTGAATCTAAGAAATCGGAAACAATAAAAATAACAGCGCTTCGTTTTAAGGCTTTCTGCAGATGATCGAGCGCGTTTTTCAGGTTGGTTTCCTGTTTGCGCGGCTGGTAGTAGAGAATTTCGCGGATGACGCGGAGCGCGTGGCTTCTTCCTTTTTTGATCGGTACAAATTTTTCAACTTCATCCGTGTAAATCAAAAGGCCGACTTTGTCATTATTTCGAATCGCAGAAAATGCAAGCAGTGCACAAATCTCTGCGCAGATGGTGGATTTAAATTTAGAAGCAGTTCCGAAATGCTGTGAACCGGAACCGTCCACAACAAAAAGAACCGTCAGTTCTCGTTCCTCAACATATTTTTTGACAAACGGATGCTGCGATCTGGCAGTGACGTTCCAATCGATTGTCCGGATATCGTCCCCTGCCACATATTCCCGCACATCTGAAAACTCAATTCCCTGGCCTTTAAAAACAGATTCATACTCTCCGCCGAAAAGGTCATTGACGAGCCGCGACGTTCGGATTTCGATTCGTTTGATTTGTTTTAGAACTTCTTTTGGAATCATGGGTTGCGCGGAATGAGTGTTACGTTTCACGGTTGTCCGTGCACGCGTTTTTTACGGAACTTCAATCTGATCGAATATTTTGGTGATGATGTCTTCTGCGCGCATTTCCTCTGCCTCGGCTTCGTACGTGACAATAATTCGATGACGCAAGATATCCATTCCGATTTGCTTAATGTCTTCCGGGATGACGTAGCCTCTTCCCTTAAGAAAAGCCTGAGCTTTGGCGGCGCGCGCGAGCATGATGCTTGCCCGGGGTGAAGCGCCGTATTCGATAAGCGGTTTTAAAGCTTCCAGTTTGAATTGTTCCGGATTCCGGGTTGCGTAAATTAAATCTAAAATATATTCCTTAATCTTTTCATCTACATAAATTTTGTTTACCAATTCCCGCAATCTAAAAATGGTTTTTGCTTCCATCACAGGTTCCACATGAATTCCCTCTCCGCTTGACATTCGTTCCAAAATCTCCTTTTCTTCCTTTCGGCTCGGGTATGTGACTGAAAGTTTCAGCATAAACCGGTCAACTTGAGCTTCGGGAAGCGGGTAAGTTCCCTCTTGTTCGATCGGATTTTGAGTCGCAAGCACTAAAAATGGTTTTTCAAGGGGATACGTGGTCTCACCGATCGTCACCTGTTGCTCCTGCATGGCTTCCAAGAGCGCGCTTTGAACTTTGGAGGGCGCCCTGTTAATTTCATCCGCCAAGATGATATTTGCGAAAATAGGCCCCTTTTTGGTTGTAAAATGCCCATCTTTTGGATTATACACCAAAGTTCCAATCAAATCGGCAGGTAGCAAATCCGGTGTAAATTGGATTCGCTGAAATTTAGTGCTAACGGCCTGCGCAAGGGTCCGTACCGACATGGTCTTTGCAAGTCCCGGGACGCCTTCAATTAAGATGTGGCCGTCAGCTAAAAGGCCAATGAAAAGGCGTTCGATTAAGTAACGCTGACCGACAATGACCTTGCCAATTTCACGATAAAGACGTTCAATGGATTCATGCTCAGCTTTTACTTGCTCGTTGATTTCGCGAATGCCGGTCTGCATAGATAACCTCCAGAATTAGTTTATAACGACGACACAAAAGTTTAGTTTTGACGTATCAAGTTTTCTGTTTGTTTATACAAGCGGTCAAATTCCGATGGGTTAAGTTTTTCCCCAGAATATTTTGCAATTTCAAATTGTTTCAAAAGAAGGCTGATTTCTTTCAGTCGTTCGCTTGCAATCAATTGGTTTTTCCTTTGCTGCAAATGATCAACGGAAGCCGTTCCCCACTTTTGGATGCAGTAATCACTGAGGATTTGAGATAATTTAGGGACTAACCCCTCATAGTCAGCGGGTGAACTTGTTTCACTCTTCAGCTGTTTAAGTCTTTGAAATGGAATGCTTTCTATTGAGATATTTTCTTCACTTTGCACGATTTGTCGAGCTTTTCTTTTTTTCCAAATTCCCCAAAAAATAAAAAGCATTATGAGTCCAAAAAACCGCTTGCCTATAAAGTTAGATTGTGAAAGAGGTTTTGTGACCCGAATCGTTGTTTCTGGAATATCATATTTCAACAACGTCGTTTCTTCTTTGGGCTGATAGAAAAATGAAAAGGCACCTAGTGTGGCGTTTCCGATTCCAAGTGCTTCAAGCTCAAATGTGAATTTCTTGCTCACTCGATTTCCGCTTCGTTCTGTTGACTGCCCCACTTTTAGAAGTTCTAAATTGCTGAGCTTGGGCTGTGGAATTAAAAGATGGAAGCGATCTTCTTCGCCATTCCATGAGAATGTGATGACGAGCGAAGTGGCTTGATGGGAAGTTAAGGTTTTTGGCAATTGAGAAATTGCAATATCGGGCTTGCTGTTTTGGGAGGGTTCTTCAGCATATCCACGATATGCCACAAACCCAAAAAAGCAACCGATTAGCATTAGCACGAGTTGCTTTTTTGGGTTCATGGAAATGTTAGTGAACGATCAGTGGTTTTATTTCTTTTTCTTTCCCTCATCGTCATCAATCACTTCATAATCAGCGTCAACCACAGTGCTTTTGTCTTTGGTGCCCGATTCGTCTTCCGCAGAATTTGAATCGGTTTGAGAAGCTTCCGCTTTGCCGCTTTTTTGTGATTGCTTTTTTGCAGCCTCTTCATACATTTTTTGAGCAATCACATGAGATGCGCTCGAAAGTTTTTCATTTGCACTCTGGATAATCTTTGCGTCATCAGATTTCAGGGCATCTTTTGCATCTTTGAGTGCCTCTTCGATTTTTGTATATTCATCCGAAGTAATTTTATCGCCGTGCTCTTTCACGCTTTTTTCTACGAAATAAATTAAGTTGTCCAGGTTGTTACG
>OBEQ010964294.1_pt1 | contig 23270 bp, 15 predicted proteins | sample 1670901 | NCBI WGS metagenome assembly OBEQ01 (sample SAMEA104232315, study PRJEB22302) | groundwater metagenome | biome: forest; feature: aquifer; material: groundwater | place: USA | collected 2011-08-07 | depth 5.4 m
CCAACTCTACAGATAATAATTCGTCGAGCGATGACGATTCTGACACTGGCGCGGTCACTGTTCTTCTCACCGACGCCCCGAGCGAAACCTTCGACCACATATACGCAACCATAACCGGAATTAATTTACTCGGCGATGACCTGGATCAAATTGAGCTATTCGAAGGTGAAGAACGTGTTGATCTATTGCACCTAAAAAACTACGCAGAGATTTTTACCTTTGCAGACAATATCCCCGCAGGCACTTACAGTAAAATTCGCTTGCTCATATCAAATCTAGAATTGGTCAACGAAGATGGGGACGGTAACGAGCTTGCAGCGATCCAGCCAAAGTTACCCGCAAATGGACATATCGATATTAATCCACAAGGCGATTTCACCATCGCTGGCGGAGAACATCTCGTCATTGAAATCGACTTCGATGCAGACAAATCGTTCCACATAAAGCAAACGGGCAATGGGCAATACCGCTTTCGCCCAGTGATCTTTGCCAACATCAAAGAGCAGATTATTGAAAAAGAAAAATTGCTGCGCGTCGCAGGCGAAATTGATTCAGTTGATGTCGACGATGAAGAAGCCACTCTATGCGCTACCACAGGCAGCACTTCGGGTTCTGTTGAAGTATGCTACGAACTCTCGATTGCAGATAACGCCGGACTTTTCGATGAGCAGGGCAATCCGATTCAACTGGACGATATAGAAGTCGGCGATTTAGCAACGGTTACTGGATGGCTTACCCACGATGATGGCGAATTGGATATTGATGTTGCCGCACTGGAATTAGGCTCGCCTATTCAACTTAACGGAACTCTTACAGCAGCCATTGATGATTCCGCTGCAGGCTTTACAATCGATATCGCCGACGGTCAAGGTGTTGATCTGAGTGGAACTCTGTTTATTACGTCAGAAAACCTCACTCAAGTCTTTGACAAAGCCGGTAATGAATTAGACCTCGAAAATATCCCCGTCGGCACTGAATTAACCATCAGCGGTATACTTAAACTTTCAGATACTGAGACAGACTATCTCGCGGCGGCGGTTATTTTTGCCGACCTAACGGAAGATGAAAATTTCGAAGGAATTATTACCTCGATTGACACTGAAAATAACACACTCATTATTGTTAACGATGCCGAAGAAGAGATCTGCCTGCAATTCAGCGATGACAGTCAATTGTTTTTAATCGATAACGATGACAGTTCTGCGGCGTTGTTTAATGAGCTTGTGATTGGGCTGGAGATCGATGTTTTTGGTTCTGCTGATATCGATGATTGTGTAGTTGTCGATACATTGCTTGGTTATGTTCAGGATGATGATGATGACTAAAATAAATAATTGATAACTGTCAAATCGGAGTCGGTATAGTGTTAATTATTTTTATACCGACTCTCCCTTCCCCACCAAATTCAAGGTAACCACTTTGTCACACTGCATGTCCCTACCTCTAATAACACACCAACAGACTTAACTACTCGAATGTCTTTTCGACAGTTAAACGATATCTTGTACCATATCCCCTACCGAGATGGTAAGCAGTAATTTGAGCAGCCGCCAACCCAGTATCCGGCAGGCCGATAGGTTTTGCGCTTGCACCCGTTATCCAATTTTCATTGGTCGCGTTATCTACATTAAATGCAAAGAGGTAACTTTTAGTTTTTAGAGCTAGTCGCAAATCGAGTAATTTAAAACTATTGAGATTTACCTCAATATTTTGGAGTGCATATTGTCTTGATCCAACATAAGTAGAACCGATTCCCGCTGACCATCCCCTTTCGGAATATCCATTCTCATATAGTTCAAACCAAAGACTTGCACTGTCTTTTGGCACTCCTGACATTAGTGTTTGTAATAGGGCTTCAGAAACACCCGAGTCAGTTTTGCTTGAGTAGTGGCTGCTTGAATAATTAACTGATGTTTTAATCCTGGGGGTCAATAATCCTGAAGCATTGAACTCTATTCCTTCGGACTGGATGTTGCCGGATTGACTGATGTCAGTTGTCCCAGCGTTGCTTAGACCTGGCAAAGCAAAGTTCTTTTTTTCAATCTCGTACCAAGTTGTAGCAAGGTGAAACCGTTTATTTACCCACCATTTAAAACCGATCTCCTGCGAAACAGTTTTTTCAGGGTCGAGAGAAGAATTATTTTCATCCAGACCATCAGTTATATCCTGCTGTATTCCCTGGTTGATAAAGATAGATACATTATAATAGGGCAGCCAAACCAATCCTACAGCCGGTGAGATGGTATCCTTTTTCGAAGATGCGTCTAAATAGGTCGTATACCAATAATCGCCGGTCATAAATCCATAGGCATTCACCCCATTGAGTTCAGTGTCGCGCTCATAGTGATAGTATCCAGAGGAAACCAACAACCGCCATTGCTCCTCCAGTTCAATGGTATCGAGGAAGTACACGCCCATTGTTTCAGTAGAAGTGTCTATGGAGTAAAACAGCTGCCGTGTATCTGTAGAGTAATTGTTGCTGGGGGGTAATCCGGCTAACGATGCAATATTGTCAGGCAGAACTATATCGTTGCTTTCTATTTGCGGTCCATAGGGATAATACCAGCTATATTGCGACAGTCTTCTGAGTGCAAACCCTAATCCTGATTGACCAGAATTGAGATATTGGGAGCCAAGATCGTAGAGTTCTTTGTTATAGAAAAAGTACGATGCCATTTCAATTTCGCTCTTTACGTAGGTCGTGCCTAGCGTTAAATTATGCCAGAAGTTGACCCACTCACCTCCGTGATTCAAAACCAGTTCAACACCTGCGTGTCTAGATTCAGTTGGGATATAATTAAACTGCTCGTAGAAACGAATATCACTCTCACTCCATACCGGAGTAACCGAGTTGTAAATAGATTCTACTAGCCCTCCGGAGGTATCAATAATGCCGCTATAGGCTCCATTAAAGCGATTTTTAAAATCTTCTAATACTTCAATAAAATTGCTTTGAAATTCGCTAACGGCAGGTGCATCAAGTAGAGCACTAACATAGAATGGCGTTTTAGTATCGAAAAGTGGCATGTACCAAATCGTCAAATCATTAAATGCATTCGCTTCAATATTGGATCGACCTACAAACGTAGACAATCTGTAATCCCAATCCGCTTGTAGGGAACTATCGAAAGTAGTCCATAGGTCAAAAGATTCAGAGCGATGGTAATCGTTTCCTTGTGAGCTTGTGAATGGATAGTAAGGGACTTCCTGCAAATCGGGATACAAAATGCTGAGAGCCAATTCAGAATCGGAACCAGGAGTTACTTGGTCGTAAGCCCTGGGGCCGCGAAAACCCTGCATTTCTTGTAAATTATATTCAAGGTACAGGGAGAGTTCTGAGTTAGGTGATGTAAAAGCGGTAATTGTAGGCGCTATTTGAATCTGTTTTAATTTTCCTTCTACCTCATGATAGTCAGACTCCTCTCTAAAAAGAATATTAATTCTCTCCATGAGAGTTTCATTTCTGAAAAAATTGTTGTTACTATCGAGCGAAAAGTAATGATCATAGTTGCCATAACTTGCGCCCACCTGGGTAAAGGATGTTGGTTTTGGTTTTTTTGCTATCAGGTTGATCACACCTCCAGGTTGACCAAAGCCGTAAAGAGCAGAGCTGGCACCTTTGACGATTTCAATACCATCAATATTCTGTAGCGGTATAGGCGTAATGCCCCGACTGATGCTGGGTAAGCCCGATTTTAAAAGAGAACTGTCCTGCACCTTAAAACCGCGTAAATTTAACTGTCCACTTTGATCGGTAATTCGCACTGAAGAAAAGTCTCTAAAAGTTTCCATTAAAGTCGCGTTGCCTCGATTTCGAAAAGTGGAGGCATCAATACCCTCTAAAGATTTTGGAACTTCGAAGGATGGTGTATACGATTTTACTGCAGTGGAAGGGGCACCATCGCAACATAAATGAAAGTAAGTTTCGCCCACTACGACCACATCAGGCAGCCTGGAGATTTCGCTAATAGGTTTCTCTATAGGTTGGGCAGAAAGTACCTCTCGTTGATGTTTTCGTTTGGTAATAACAAATAAACTTTGTTCGATTTGCTTGAAGGTCAGGTCTGATTGATTTAACAATCGTTTTAAGGCGTCTCGTAAAGTAAAGGAGCCACTAAATGGAATTACATCAAACCCTTGTTCTATGTCAGATTGATAAAGAAATTGGGTTTTAGTTTGGGCTTGTAACTCGAGTAGCGCATTGGCGACAGTTTTTTCTGTTATTGTTATCTTATATTTAAACGAGGAAGCTGCAACATCTGCCAGATCGGTTGGTTGACAGAACGCAAAGTAAGGGAATAAAGAAACAAATGTCAACAAAACAGTTGTCACTACTGAAAGCGGAGAATTGCGCAACAAATTTTTTATTTTCACCAAAACGTATTTTTTAATTGTTTGTGATCCTTTGGCAGAAATAAATATAGGAGAATGATCTTAACGAGCTGCAACGCTAGTGCGTCATAAGCCGCGACGCTATCTGCGTTCGTCGATCAATACCAAGATTTTTGAGTAGCGCTGAAACATGGATCTTAACAGTCCCCTCGGCAATATAGAGTTTATTGGCAATGTCTTTATTCGAGTCACCTTCGACAATCAATCGAACAATTTGCTTATGGCGCGGGGTTAAGTTGTAACGCTCAAGTGAGGATTCAAATTCATTCGATTCTTTTGGTGCTGCAAAATTCGACGCCTTTAGTCCTGATGAGATAAAGCTTTTACCTGCCCATATTTCCCTTAACGCATGCAACATTTGATCAGGAGGAATGGCTTTGGTAATGTACCCCATCGCACCCAATTTCATGCAAGCTTCCATATCTTGAAAGGAATCAGATGCCGTGAGGATCACCACCGGCAAGGCGGGAAATGATTGCATCAAGGAGTTCAATGTGTCTGGCCCGGTGCTCGGCGGAATATGGAGATCAAGTAGAACGAGATCAAACGGTTCTTGTTCTGTTATCGCCGCTATCCCAGCATCTAACGAGATAACTCTGACAATATTCAAGCTGGGATCATCGGCCAATAGAAGTTGCTCTAAACCTCCACCAAACAATTCGTGGTCATCTATAATTATTAGTCTCATATTCAGGACCAGTAAAATTCATCTAAAAGTTCATTACACACTATAACTATAATTGAAAACAGAATACTCAACACTTTTACATTATAAGATTCGTAGCGTGAAATAGCCAAGAGGGATTCTTAGTCTAAGCTCATCTATATAATACATTGCTAAAAATTTGATTACTTTTTTTGTTAATCTGATCGGAATGCGTAAACCGACACAGCTGATAGCCGAAGAGGACAGCCATCTTTTGGATAGCCATCTATTTATTCATCTTTTGGATAGCCATCTATTTATTTGGATGATGCGGATAATTTCTGCCCTATAAAAGGTGGATGTCCCCTGTGTGTTGTGTTACTTCTTAATAATTCCTCGAAATAACCCCATTAACCCGACTCCTTCATAAGAAAAGGGATGAAACAGTGGCTCGTAAACTTCTCCAGTATCATGACCACGGCTCGTTGTAGTACTTTATCTTCAAACCTCGATATGCATATTGCGCGATACCTATTTCCGTTGGAAACAACGGCTGGCGTTCGCTAATAAAAGCCAGCCGTGATCAACTGTTTCCACCACGACTGTCTACCCCTCAAAGCCAACAGGCACGAAAAGTCGTTATTCGGGGATGGCGATCAATGCTGAGTCTATTAGCTTTTTCTCACGAGCACCAACTATGACGATATGCTATATTTCATCATCACATATTAATTGCTTATGAAGACATCAATCCAATGGGGCGCAAAACCGAGCTACTAGTTTGCACAATGGCTGCAATATTCCTAACATTAACATCACCTAAAATTACTGCCTTAGCCGAAGATCAGATAACCTTCGAAATAAACATTGAAGCGCAATCCCTGGGTGATGCACTCAGCCAATTGGCAAGCCAAACCAAAATCCAACTGCTCTTCAAATCAATTATCGTAGAAAAATATACTTCACCGCCGTTACGAGGCCCCTACTCTTCCATAGGACAAGCTCTAAACGCGCTCTTGAAAGACACACAATTGAAATACCAACAAATCGGCAGCTCTACTTTTATCGTTCAACCCCTATCTAGCCGAAGCAGCGTTAATTCCCACGCAAATGACCAAACAAAAAAAGAGCTAGAGAACTGGAGCGAAAATCGCGATCTTTTGCCCGAGGTTATTATCGTCGGAGAAACCTATCATGCAATCTGTTGTCGTGATACGCCGACTACTTCAACTAAAACTTTTGTGTCCACAATGGAAATACCAGCTTCATTAGAAGGCATAGATTCCCAATCATTTAGGGATAGGGGCAATGCTACATTAATGGAGACCTTCCGAGATTATTCTTCCATTAACATCACTGACCAAAGTGGCCAAATTAATCTGCGGGGATTTAGAGTTAATGATCAATCCATTTTGAAATCTGGACTACCCTCAGTGAGTCGCGGCATCACACCGATTCCGCTACAAAATATAGAGGGGATTGAAGTGGTCAAAGGTGCTACCTCAACGTTATATGGACACGGACAACCCGGTGGTGTAATTAATCTCATCACCAAAACTCCACAGCGACAGCCATTCACTGACCTCAGTGCGAGCTATGGCAATTATGATGAATACATTGCATTAGATAGCAACGGCCCATCACCGTTTAATGCTGATTTATGGCAACGCCTAAACCTATTGGTGCGCGAAGAACGACAACATAATCGTATAGACGGTTCAATTCAACAGATCCAATTAGCGCCTTCTTATCTCTATCATTTTCAGCACGGAGAAACCTTAGGTTTAAATCTTGAATACAATCACCAAGAAATTGATGGTCTGCGAGGGAGCAGAGCATTTGATCAAGCGCTTGATGGCTCTCAATCAGAGACTCAACTTAATTTCCTCTATCCAAATCTCGTCAACGTGCCTTACTATGAATTTTCTGGCTCGACCATCAATGATTTTCAAAAGTCTGACGCTATAGATATATCAGGAAAATTCTCTGGTTCAATAAATGATTTGTGGGATTACTCCCTTGCCACTTTTTATGGCAAAAGTAAAATTAATGTTCGAGCTTCCAATGATCTGTTGATTTGGTTTAATCCATTTTTTGATACCGATAGCGTATTCATCGCCGATGCCATTTACAATGCACCTAACAAAGATTCATTTCAGAATCACTTTATTGCGCTAAGAGAAAAATTTGAGAAATCGTTCTTAGAAAAATACGCTGAGCCCTTGGGGCTCAACAGTGAAAGCAATATCATTTCGGCTATCTTTGGAGATGGCACAACACCTGCCTGGAGCAATGATTCGATACGGTTCTATCAACAATTGGAAGAAGTACCGCAGAAGGCAAACCAATTTGGTCTTGAATCAAACGTTCATAGACTCTTTGAATGGGGTTCCACTACCCATGAATTTTTGTTGGGATTTCTTTATCAACAACGAGAGTGGAAGTATAAAGCAGATTTTTTTTACAGTGGCGAACTCTACGAGCGAGGCACAGAATTAATTAAGAATGGCGATTATGTAACGGGATTCGCACTACGCAGGTACTCCAGTTTCAACTGGTATTATCCTTATGGAGTGGATATAAAGAACAACGACATTGTGTTGCCAGATAACATTGCGAAGTTAGCAGGACTCCCCCTCGACGCACGTTATCCAGTTGACGCGCGCTGGAACTTTTATGATAACGGCCAAAAAACCCAATCCCTCGGCGTCTATTTGCAAGATCATATGGACCTAAGCAAGCAATGGCGCTTGCTCGCCTCAGTTGGTGTTTATCGATATCGACGCAGCTTTGAGATGGATCTCTATAATACCGCTGCCTTTGCAACGGGAGATCACTGGTTTGGTGATGGAGTTCACTCGATTCATACGGACCATTCTATGACTCCTCAGCTAGGTTTGGTTTATTTGCCCTCTCCCAACTTGTCCTTCTATTCAAGTGCTGGCAGGCAATTTGATATTGTTGATGGTCTAATGGTGAATCAAAAGCCGCTTGCCCCAGAAAAAACGGAAAATAATGAAATAGGTTTTAAGTGGTGGCCGTTAGAAACATTTAACGTTACCTCTACCTATTTTAAATTAAAGAAAGCAAATTATGCGGCACCAGGCAATGCTAATGGTGGATTCGGCAACCTCCAACAGATAGGCGTATTCACTTCAACAGGTCATGAGATGAATATCAGCGGATATATTATTCCTCATATTAAATTATCGGCGAATTACGCCAAATCACATTTTGAAAATAAAGCTGAAACCGGCATCTCCAAGAGTCTTTTAAATGTATTGCGAGGTGGAGTACCAGCAGAGAATGGTAGTGTTTGGCTACAATACCATAATATCCCGTTTGGTAAGCAAGGATGGTCAATAGGCACAGGTGTAACCTATATCGGAATGAGACGCTATGAACTGCAAGAATTATATGTCCAGCTTGATCCAATCCTCCTGATAGATGCTAGCATGGCTTATCGAAATGATGATTTTCGATTAGCTTTAAATATTGACAACATAACCAACAAAGATTGGATTACCGGTGCAAGTTCAAAAATGACAGGTGTACCTGATGCCGCGCAGGCTTCAGCACAAATATCAGCCTTTTATCTCGGGCATGGTTATGGAACGCGAGTTAGATTATCAACTGAAATGTATTTTTAGAAAATTAATTCGATAAGCCTATTGCTGCACAAGTAATTGGAGGGGTGAATTACAATAATACGAAAGCACTGAGGTATCCCCGCAAATGTATACCTCAGGGTCGGAGGGATTTTTGGGTGATCAATTTTCCGCATTGATTATTTAAAAATCCCTCCGACCCCGTGCTACGCTGTACCGATAGACTGCGCAGAGTCAAGTAACGCCGAGGTAAGATTCTTCTTACATTCTTCGACGGAATCAAACATTGATGTCGGTGTGTAATTCAGTGGCAAGCGAACTTGTTCGGTAAGCTCAAAACCTCGAGATTTCGAGTCCGCTGTCGATGCTACTATTGAGACTACTGCTCCGGGTTTTATACGTTTAATATTAAGGTACGGACTAAAATCTGCAGATCTTTTTGGGCTTCCCAAGAGCTTTTGTTCATCGAAGCTAATATCAATTTTTTCTGCTAGTGCCATTAAACTTTTCACTTCGCTAGTGAGAACGAGACGGTTGTCATCTTCATAACACCATAATGGAAAAGTACCTAAGGGATCGGTCTCAAACTTAATGTACTCAGCATCTACTGTGATCTCTAACCAAGCTGTTTGCGGATTTTTTCGCGTATTTTTTGGAATAACATAAATTGCAGGGCAACAACCAGTAGCTGAAGGATCTGCATCGAGTCGTGCTGCGATTGATGAAAGATATAACTGGCCATTGGGTAAAGTTATACTCTCTACGCTGCCTCTATAGGGACAGAGCAGTTGTGCAAGTCGCGTGTTGTCCACGGCCGCACCGGTGATGTTCTTTTTTTCGAATACACACAAAAAAGGCATAGCGTTACTTTCTACGAGTTTAACATCACTGCGCTACAGCTAACTTTTTGCGTCGCTTGCGTAGGAAGGGAATAGATTAACATTAGGATAAGTGACTAGACAGTACAAGCTGGTTCAATCACTGCCTGATCGCTATTTGGGTTACGAATTATACATATCGTAATAGGCAAGTCTATGACATTGTTCCGTTTGTAATAATAATTTAATCGTTACATTCAAAAATATTGACGACCAATTAGTTTCTAATGGATCGAAACGCAATACCTTTTGAGCTTATAAAGCCAAGCACACAAAGCACGGCGAATAAATTGCTTCACATCATAAAGTTGCCTTACAGGATTGAACGAAATAGCCCCATCATAACTACGCCGATAAGTAAGCATAGCTAGTAGCATTGATTTTAGTTAGCTACAGGTTATTTCTATCTTCGCCCCCGAAAATGAATTCCTGTGCTGGAATCGATCCGAATTCACGAGGAGATTATGCTAACAAACAAAGACAGCACTCATTGCTCGACAAAATGATTCTCCTATCAAACGTCGATATCCAACACCTTATTAATTTGTCGGGGAGACATATCAATTACATTAAGGAACAAAACACTATTATAAATGAGGGCGAAAAATTGATGCTTTATGACTTCGGAAAACTTGATGTGCTTGAGTATAAATAAAAGATGAAAATAATTAATAGAATATTAGCTCACCTACTGAATCGCTTTATGCCACTAACTGTATAGCGCCAACTCTAATGTTGATTTTGTTTGCGATGTTGAATGTTTTGAGACACCCTTTATTACTTTACAATGCTTTCTGAAGCAGCACTCAATTGTCTACAAGAAGTAAATAATAGCTCATAGCAATATATAACTTGATTTTATAGGTGAATTAAATACAATTCGCACGCTCGTGATGTGTGATTTTTTAAAGTTAAGGATGTATGTTTATTGATGATCGTTTATGTAAAAGCAAATTGCTTACTCCTTTGCATACGTAAAATTCTACATATTAATAGCTCAGACTTTTTAGACTGACAGTATTTAGTCTTTATTTCCCATCAGTTCAACAAATTATAAAATCTCTTCGATTAAAAGTACTTTGGCAGGATGCTGGTTTCAAAACAAGTAACTACGTAACTAATGTAGGTGAAACTTTTATGCCTGATATCTTTCTCGATTGCTTTGGATATTCCCTTGGCAATGTCCGCCAAAATCTAGCTATGGCTGATTCTCACAATCAGCTTTTCTCATCGGCAGAACTGCTACTTGAATCCGGATTTTCTTCACATTATGTTTGTGATGAGAATCAAACTGTGTTGGACCTCGCGTCCAAGACAGCGGATCGTGTGTTATCAGAATTTACCTCTCGTTACCAATTATCTGCTACGGATATTCATGCGCTTCTATATGCAACCTGCTTGACCAAAAATGGTAATGTCGGTGACGAAGCAGTTTTCTCCACCACTGGTGACGTAAAACATTACATGCAGTTTCCTGCAAGCCATATACAAAATCATTTCAATCTCAATAACGCCTTCGTAATGGGAATCAATCAAACTGCTTGCACCAGTCTACTTGGCAGTATTCGCATAGCAGGTTCACTGTTGAACAATGAATCTGACCTTAATAATATTCTTTGTTTAACCGCCGATAGATTTCCAGCCACGGCAAGATATGAACAGACCTATAATTTGATATCTGATGGGAGTGCTGGTTGTATTGTCAGAAAAGGCGCCGGTGCGTTTAAACTTCTCGCCTCTCATCATATCACCAATGGCAGCATGACCACCGCGACTGATGATGAGGCCGTGGGATTTTTCTTTAATTATATGCACCGATTATTAACAGAATGTGTAACTAAATCAGGTTATACGATCAGTGACATCAATTACATTGTTCCGCAAAATACCAACGTAAAAGCCTGGCAGGTTTTAAGCAGTCTTTTGAAATTCAATTTTTCTCAGGTATTGATGCCTACACGAGAAGATATTGGGCACTGTATTAGCGGTGATAATCTTATCAATCTGCTTCATCTACACAATCACGGCATCTTTAATAAGGGTGATCTTTTGCTGTTACCTATGGCTGGCTTTGGTCTCAACTGGGCTTGCATCCTTTTGGAGAAAACCTAATGGAAGCGTTGGCCCGAATAAATGCATCGCTCTCGAAAGCATCGGAAAATAAATTTTCAAATCCCTATGCTGAATTTTGTTGGCCAGAATTTATCGACCTGGGCAATTGGTTCTACACACCGGAGTTAATGCCGCTCTACCAAACAACAGGCTATGCAAATCTAGCGGATGAAACAAAAAAACACTTGAGTTTTTGGGAGTGCATCAATTTTTTCAGCCTAAATATTCATGGAGAAAAGGCGCTACTGCAAGGCGTTATAGCAAGACTCTATCGAGATTGGCCTGCCCACGTTTCAGAATATCTTCATCACTTTGCAGATGAAGAAAATAAGCATATGTCGCTGTTTGGCAGGTTTTGCATGAATTACGGCAATAAAATCTATCCCAACAGAAAATTATCATTTTCCCAAAAGCAATCACAAGCAGTGGAAGATTTCCTGTTTTTCGCAAAAATAGTTATCTTTGAAGAAATTGTTGATCAATGCAACCTGATCATGGCACATGACACAAGACTCCACCCATTATTGCGACAAATCAATCAGTATCATCACCTTGACGAAACTCGCCATCTGCATTTTGGTAGAAATATTTCGAAAGAACTTTATAAAACGTGCTTGGAACAGATGACAAACGAGAGTGAGATTCATGATATATCCAACTACCTCGTGGATTACAAAGAATCGGTTCTCAGAGAGTATTACAATTTAGATATCTATAAAGATGCAAATATTGAACTTGAATATGAAGAGTTTGAAAGCATCTACAGTTCAGCGGCCGAACAAAGCAGAAGAGCGGAGCTGTCCAAACGCTGTGATAGCTTTCTAATGGATTTGGGTATGGACCGTAAATAGTAAACAACTTCTTGGTATTGCCGGAGAGAAATGCGTATGCAGGAAATGCAGGAAATAAAGAATACCTTACGAAACTGGATTGCTAATAAGCTAAAAATTGAATCGGCTAGTGATATTGCAGATGATGCCCTTATTCTGGAAGAACGAATATTGAAATCGATCCACATTGTAGATTTGATTTTATTTATGGAGCATAAACTCAATAGAAAAATTCAAATTGAACAGATACAACCAGAATCATTCGCTTCAATCAATAATATCTACAGCTGTTTTTTTGAGTAGTTTTTCTTATGTGTATCGAACATAAAGATCTCAGCGTATATGACAATGGCCAGGTAGCTTTAAAGGGTGATCTATTGTCCGTCTTTAATTCACTTGATACTAGGTTCAAAGATATTGCGCATAAATACGGAGCGGTTGAACATCAGTATCCCTCATTTATTCAGGCCAAAGAGCTGAATAAGCTGGACTACCTTCATTCCTTTCCTCAGCATGTCACTTTTCCTGTAGTACTGGATGATACCGACGACAATTTAAAAACTTTTCGCGCGCTGAATCAAACCGTCGCGGACGCGAAAATCACACTTAGCCAAATCACCGACGTTGAAAATGTGTTGACTCCAGCCGCCTGTTATCACGTTTATATTGACCATCAAGGTCAGACTTTTGATAGCACCCGTGTTTTTACCACCAAGTGTACCTGTTATCGCCGCGAAAAATATTACCGGCCTCTCGAACGTCAGTGGAATTTTTCAATGCGCGAGATTATCCTGATCGGAGAAAGGATAGACGTTAAGGAGAAATTAAACGCTATTCGCGATGATTTGCATGAACTGGCAAATCACATGGGATTAAACACCAATTTTCAAACTGCGACTGACGCATTTTTTGATCCGAGTAATAATCCAAAATATCTATTACAGAAGATTCACCCCAATAAACACGAACTACTGTTCAATTATGAGTTAGCTATTGCTTCTGTCAACGAACACAGAAATTATTTCGGCGAAACCTTTGAAATAACCATCGCGGGAGGTCCGGCCTTTTCCGGATGCGTCGCGTTTGGCATCGAACGCTGGATTTTTGCATTGTTAACTCAGCACGGACCCACTATTAAAGACTGGCCAATAGAGTTCTAAATAATTATATGAAGAGACATACCCTACTCATAACAGGTGCTAACGGTTATCTTGGCTTCAAACTGGCAGAACGTTTTATTCAATCTTCAGATTACGCGTTAATTCTGTGGATGCGGAAAAAGTTAGTGGACACAGTGCCAGAGTTAACCTGTAAGGCGCATGACCTGGCAAATAGGTTTCCCGAAAGAATTACCATTAGCTACGGCGAGCTTAGCCAAGAACAGCCATTTGAAACAGTTGACGCAAACGAAGTAACGCATATTTTTCACTGTGCTGCGATTACTCGTTTTAATGTCGAACAGGAACTGGCCGACAGTATTAACATTGGCGGAACACAAAAACTGTTGGAATTTGCCGAAACATGCCCTCATTTAAAGCACATCGGCTATGCCAGCACGATTTACAGTTCGGGCTTGCGGATAGGGAGTATCTCAGAAGAACCTCACCCAACTGATACCCTATTTGCAAATCATTATGAAAGAAGTAAAGCCGAATCTGAGGCACTTATACTAGGGAAATATAGCCACCTTCCCTGCTCTATTTATCGAATTGCAACGGTTATTGCCGATAATGAAACAGGGAGAGTTGAACAATTCAATGTATTCCATAATTGTGCCCGTTTAATTTACCATGGGCTATTGTCATTTATGCCAGGCAGTGAAAACACCACCATCTACTTGGTAACAGCCGACTATACGATTGATCGCATTTTTACACTGTTAATGGATCTGGATTCACGCCAAACAATTTATCATTTATGTGAGCCAAAATCAGATAATCTAAGATTGCAAGACATCCTTGATAGCATGTATTTAATATTTCAGAAAAACGAACTCTTTCGCCGAAAAAATATTCTTAAACCTTTGCTCACCGATATCGATTCTTTTAACAACGTTACAACGTTGGTCAGTAAAGGGCTTGGCGGCGTTATGGTTAAACACGCCATAGAAAGTATAACGCCTTTTGCTGAACAGATGTTTATCGATAAAGAATTGTTAACAACAAATACCAAGATCTATTTTCAATTGGAGAATACCAAAAATCTCTCTTCCATTATTATAGATACAATTCAATACCTGGTAGATACTCACTGGGGAAATATGGAGAAAATCAATGAATAATCTAAATGATACTGAACGCTGGTTATTAAGTTATTATCGCGATGGAGAACTTTCTGGCGCACTATTCTTCGGCAAAATGGCTCGATATCTGCCTGCAGGCCCAATACAGAAAGACCTCACACGACACTTTGCCGATGAGAGCGAGCACGCCAGTCTCTGGACTGATACGTTGTACCAATTAGGTTACAAGCCGGTAAAAATAAACGACGTCTACCAAGATGCTTATTTAGACGCAGCTGGTCTTCCGATCAATATCATGGAAATCTTAGCCATTACTACCGTATTTGAAGATCGCGTTTTATCCCAGTATCAGAAACATTATGCATTGCCTGGGCTAAACCCACAGATAGCGAAAACCTTAAAAGCCATTATGGACGATGAAAAATGGCATATCCTTTGGATTAAAAAAGCCCTGCAAAATCTCGAAGCGGTCTATGGCAAGAACGAAATTCAAAAGAAACTGGACTACTACAAGGATGCTGATAATCAGGTTTATCAAAAGACCAAGAAGGAGAACGACCAGCGATTTAATTTTTTATTTGAAACCAATAATACTCGTGATGCAGCTTAATCCAAGCCAGTAAGCCAGGAGACTTTTACCTATGACAACTAATGCCAATATCAAACAACATATTGCGGATCACCTAAAGTTCCCAATTGAAAAACTTGACAATGATCGTCCCCTATTAGAATTGATTGCCGATTCATTCCTATTAATAGAGATGATGTTAACACTTCAGGAAAAATTAGACGTCGTACTCTTGCACGAAGACATAGCGAACGTGGTAACTATTAACGATCTCGTTCTGGCGATAGTTGGTAAACTCCCCGCTGCCTCTAGTATTGTTTATCGAGAGGTGGGCTGATGGAAACCTCGACGCTACTTATTATCTGTATTAACTTTCTGCTTATTTGCACTCTTCCATTCTACTTCTTTCGAGCGGATGGCAAGTGGAATATACGTTGGCTTATCACTGCTTTGCCTTTTACACTTTCTCCCTTGGTAACCATTGCGACCTACCTCGGAAAGTTAGAATCCATCATGCCAATCAGTCCTTGCTTAGAAATACTCGCGGTGATTCTCAGCTTAGCTTCAATATCTCTCATGTTTTTGACCATAGGGACACACCGAATACCTGTATCCCTATGGCATCAACGGCCAGAGGATGATGAGCCTGACCATATCGTTACTTGGGGCGCTTACAAGCTGATTCGCCATCCTTTCTATTCATCCTTTATTATTGCCGTGTTAGGAAACTTGTTACTCACAGCCAATATAGCGTCAGCCGCAATTTTCATTTATGTGATTGGCATTCTCAATTACACAGCCAGTATGGAGGAAAAAAGACTCGCGAATGAGACAGGAGTCATCGGTGAAAAGTATAAAGACTATTTAGCTCGATCAAACCGATTTTTCCCCACACACTTATAAATAATATATCAGTCCTAATAGCCAAGTAAGGGCATAGAATATGATCCTACACGCAAATCTTGTCGAGGCCGCAATTGCACATGCGCAGTACAAGGCTGATAATACCGTGTATTCTTTTATGCCTGATGGTGAGAATATTGAAAATCAGATTACTTTCCATCAATTGGATCAATCGGCAAGACGTCTGGCAGCGCACTTACAAAGCTATGGTAAAAAAGGTGATCGCGTCGTATTACTTTTTAACCCAGGCTTGGGATTTATTGAAGCCTTCTTTGCCTGTCTTTATGCTGGAATGGTAGCTGTTCCCGTGAACCCTCCAGGTGGTGGACAAACCTGGGGGACTTTTATTTCTATCGTGAACGATGCAGGTGCCATACGAATTTTAACTGATGCCGCAAAGGCTAAGTTTCTGGAGCGCTTTTCTGCGTTGGGAGAATTCCCGCTCGAACTGTCTTATTCGTGTATAGATGATGCGAAACTTACCCCAATTGCCTCCTATGCAAAACCCAATATCCTGCCTGAAGATATCGCAATGTTGCAGTATACATCAGGAACAACGTCGACACCTAAAGGTGTCATAATTACGCATCACAATCTCATTCATAATCAAGAAGCAATTCACCACGCAATTATGGGCAACGCTCGCATCGGCGTTTCATGGCTGCCGCTATATCATGATATGGGCTTGATAGGCAGCGTACTTCAAGCCTTATACCTCGGCGGGCATTGTATGTTGATGTCGCCCTCAAGCTTTTTTTTAAAGCCTGTACGTTGGCTGCAAGTTATTAGTAAATTCAAAGCTGAGGTCAGTGGTGCGCCTAACTTCGCCTATGATTTATGCATCAATCGAATTGATGAAGAACAGTTGAAAGGGATAGACCTCAGTTCTTGGAGTGTTGCAGCCTCAGGTGCAGAAGCAGTACAAGCTTTAACGCTGGAAAGATTTGCCGATAAATTTTCTGCCTATGGCTTTAATAGAAGTAGTTTTGTCCCCTGCTACGGCATGGCCGAATCAACCTTATTGGTAAATGCTAGAAAATTAACTACCAACAGTAAATTCACGATTAAAGAAGTCTCTCGTCAGGGTCTTGTTCATCATAAAGTTAGTCCAAGTCAATCAGGCGAAGATCTAAAAAAATTGGTGAGCTGTGGTGTTGCAAATGACGATTCAATACTGGTCGTAGATCCTCTCAATAGTCAACCTGTTGATAATGGCAACGTAGGCGAACTGGTCATAAGAAGTGAATCTGTAGCACAAGGGTATTGGAATAATCCCACGCAAACCGCTGAGTTATTTAACCGAACTATATCTGGTAAAAATGGATATTTTTATACCGGGGATTTGGGTTTTATTCAAGATGGTGAAATCTTTATTACAGGGCGTTTAAAAGATCTGATTATTATTCGAGGTAAAAATTTCTACCCAAAGGATATCGAGTTGGTGGCGCAGGGTGCCTGCGAATCGTTGATTAAAAATAGCGGCGCAGCTTTTTCGATTGAGACTGATAACTATGAGCAGCTTGTGCTGGTACATGAAGTCTATCGCGAGAATTACAAAGCAGTAAATATAATTGAACTAGAGCAGGAAATAAGGATTGCCTTGGCATCCCAACTATCGGTTGAGTTAACGAAACTGGTGTTGGTAAAACAAGGCAGCATCCCTATTACATCGAGTGGAAAAGTTAAGCGCTTAACAGTGCGGAACCAGTTTCTAACTGATGCTCTCAGCACTATAGAATAGGTTGCAGAAAAACTATGAACAATCAATATACGAGCAATCCATCTATGAATAATCAAACTACAAATAGTAAAACCATGACTGAAAGATTTATTCATTCCTATACTTCAATGGTGATCAAATATCGTTGGTGGTTTGTCGCGCTGGTTATGCTTATAGTGGGACTTTCTTCATTCGGCCTACCTAAATTGTATTTTGACAATACTACCAATTCTTTTTTTAAGAAGGGCGATCCGACCCTTGAGAAATATGAACGCTTCCTGAAAAAATTCGATACTGATGAATATATAGTGATACTTTTAGATGCCCCGCAGACTTGGAATACGGAATATTTTCAATTTATACGAAATTTGGAAAATGAGATAGCGGCGTTGCCTAACGTTAAACGCGTGACGTCCATTGCCAATGCGGAGTATATCCACAACGTTGACGGTGATCTTGTCGTCGATGAATTTATTCCCCAAGGCCAGCTCGATGAAAAAACTTTAGCGGATAAAAAAACCTACGCACTGCAGCAAAAATTCTTCAAATCCGCGTTGGTTAATGGCGATGGATCAAAAATTACTATCCTGCTAGAAACAACAAGCATAGCTGGGGAAATTAGTCATAAAATTGCATTGACACAAGCCATGACAGCTCTGGAACAACGCCCCGAACTACAAAAATTACATTTTCAGTTTGCAGGTGCCCCGGTGCTTGATTCATTGGTACTGCAAGTGGTCACCAGGGAGTCTGCGCTTTTTGGTCTATTGGTGTTTGCGCTTTTGGCGATTGGATTTTATCTGGTGTTTCGCAGTGCGATGGGAGTTATTCTACCGCTTGGCATAGCCAGTCTTGCCAACCTAGCTGCGTTTGGGATCATGGGCACGATGGATGCTCCAATAGGAATACTGTCATCTATTATACCTTCCTTTTTGCTTTCTGTTGGGACAGCAAGTAGCGTCTTTTTATTGACAGAGATATACGGCAGTATCGTTAAGGGAAAAACAGTAGAGGAAGCTCTCTTTCACACCATGGCCACGGCTGCTATACCTTGTCTTTTGTCCGCGATAACAACTGCGGGCGCTTTATTGGCGTTTTCATTTTCTGATGTAAGAGCGGTGATGAACGTTGGACTCACCATGGGCATTGGTTTATTGATATCAATCGTTTTTACGTTGATACTAGTGCCAGTCGCATTTAGCTTTGTCAAACAGTTGAAAACTTCTGAAAAACGCAATCAAATTATCCTTGAACGTGTCGGAGGATTGGAGAAAATAAGTGAATTCGTGATATCCCACTATCGCCGCATCCTTCCCGTATTCGTCATTGCAGCAGCCCTCGCAAGCTGGGGATTTCTCCAACTCAACGTAGATTATTACTACTTGGGAATGTTTAAACCGGAAAGTTCTATTCGAACCGCCACTGCTGCTATTGATAAAGAATTTGGCAACGCCAGTGCTATTGAAATAGTTTTGCAGAGTAAAAATGCTGGTGATATTAAAGAACCTGCAGTCATGCAGTTTATAGAAAAACTCGGCGCTGCGGCTGAAAGTTATGATCGTGCCCCCGTTAAATCCTACAGCATTGTTGATATTGTCAAAGATGTGAATAAAGCGTTGCATGAAGGGAATCCCGATTTTTATAAATTACCGCTAACCAGAGATGGCATAGCTCAATCAATTTTGCTGTTTGAAATGGGCGGCGGAACAGAACTGAATCGACTAATAGCCGATGACTACGCTACCGCTCGCCTCACGCTCTATATCCCCAATTTGTCCGTTGTCCAAAACAGAGATATTGTCAATTATCTTAATCAATACATGACCGCGCAAATTGGCGCTAGCCACGATCCATTGATACGAAATTTAAAGGTAGAAGTCACGGGGCTGGTCGCGCTGTGGGAAACCATCAATAATTATCTTGCGGATAGTCAGATCAAATCGATGCTGATCGCAATGCTTATTGTCGGTGTCGTAATGACAGGCTTATTCCGTTCAATCCTGTTAGGCATTTTCATGACACTTAGCAATATGTTCGTTGTGATTTGTGTACTCGGCGTTATGGGTTGGCAAGGTATAGCCTTAGATCCGTATACCATTTTGATTGGCGCGATTGCTCTAGGCATACTGGATGATGACACCATACATTTTGTGAAAAACTTTCAATACGAATACAATCTTACCGGCTGTGCTAAGACTGCAATCAAACACACCTTTCGCTCTTCTGGGCAAGCAATTTTCTATACTACTACAGTAATGACACTGGCATTTCTGGTTTATACATTATCTGAAATGGCAAGCTTAAACCTCTTTGGATTAGTCACTTCAATGACTATTGCTCTGGGTATGATTGTGGAATTTTTATTAACACCATCCTTGTTGTTATTGTTTCATGAAGGGCGGCCGAAGCTTTCTAAACTTGAAGTAGACGCACTACCAAAGTCATTAAGTTAAACATTACCAATGTACTTTTTTAGTTGTGTAATAACTTCTCTTTTCAAGTTTTATTTTTAAAAATATAATTCCGTTGTCAACCGAACTCGGGTTCCGTACCCTAAAGCAACGTGAAATGCAGAAACCTGAGTGGTTAAATAAGCTATTTCGGGGACACCTATTGATTTAGTGCTGGCGCCTGATAACCACTGTCTATTCGTTAGATTATCAATGTTGAGCGCAATTCGAAAGTCATCATTTTTATAATCAATTCTCATGTCTATTAACGTATAACTTTCTAGTACTGACGTGATCTGTTGTAACTCATATTGCCGTTGACCTACATAGTTTACTCCAGCCCCGATGGACCAACTCCGTTCGCCAAAAGGGTGAGTATAATACTGTAACCAAAAGCTGCCATTTTTTTTAGGTACCCCATTAAGCAAGGCTCGTAGAAGCCCATCGGATACGCCAGAATCCACCTCGGAGGTAGGATTAATATGAGAATAATTTGTGGCTATTTTTATATGGGGGATCACAAAGCCTGTTATATTTAATTCCGCGCCTGTGGATTGCAGTGTGCCATTCTGTTGAATATTGGCAAATCCTGTTTTAGTGTCACCCGGAATGGCATAGTTTTCCTTGTTAATCTGAAATACAGATGAAGACACATTGAGTTCTTCTAGCGGCCACCATTTGATTCCGAATTCATTATTCGTAGTTTTTTCTGGCGTAGCTGGGTCGCCACTAATCTGCAGACCATTGACGATGTCAAACTGCTTCCCGCTGCTGGCGTAGAGAGAGATGTCATCTGATGGTAGGTAAACCACACCTACCTGAGGGCTAAAACTATTTTCAAAATAGGAGAGATTTAGTTCCTCTAAGAACCAGTTATCACCCGTTAAAAGGCTTGGACCATTGGCTATACTATTATAAAAGTTTCGTTGGTAACGATTAAAACCCGCAGCCAACAACAGACACCAATCATCATCAATACTAATATGATCCTGGAGATACACGCCAAGGGATTTTGTAGATTCCTTCGCATCATAGTATTTTTGCTTGCTATCTACCGGATAATGAGCTGAAACCGGCAAGTTAGCCTTTGTCGCAATCTGATCGGGTAGAACAAGATCCAGGTCGTCCACTGCGGGACCATAAGGATAAAACCAGCCATATTTGGAATGGCGGCGCAACGCAAAACCAGTGACCAGATCGCCCTGACTAATCAATGCGGTACCTCGATTGTAGAGTTCACTACTGTAATAGGCGAGAGCCTCGTATTGCCATTGGCGCTGAAGGTAAAAAACGCCGAAAACTAAATCATGTGTAGCACCGGCGAAGTCCACAATTCCGTGAGCATTTGATTCAAAACCAGCTTGCTCAGCTTCTTGGTATATGTCATCGAGCTGTTGGTAAATCCTCATTTTATTATCCGACCAAGAAGGTGTCGTATTGTCGCCGTATATCGCTTGCATAATGCCAATGTCTTCGTCAATGAAATCACCATAAGTTGCATAAAACTGTTCACTGAACTTTTTCTTGGCTTCTTCAAAATTACTTTGGTAGGTATCTCGATTAGGCACTTTATAGAGCAGATCAAGAGTGTTCACGTTACTGGAACCAATAAACGGTGTAAACCAAATCGATAAATCTATGTTTGATCTAATATCGATGTCACTACGTCCAGCATACGCGGCAAGAGTGTAATCCCAGTTATTATTTATAGGGGCTTTAAGTCGCGTCCACACATCAAATGAATCTGATTTCTGTAGATCAGCAGCGTCGGAACCACTATAAGGATAATAAGGTACTTCGACCAAGTTGGGAAAAAGAAAATCAAGGGCTGGCTGCCACTCCGGCAATGCCTTATCAAATACCCGTTTCCCCCCTAAACCATCAATCTCTTGATGATTGTATTCAATATTGAATGAGAGGATTTTATCCTCATCCACTTGGTAAATTAAGGCAGGTGTGACTTGAATCTGCTGAATCGAACCATCAATTTGGTTGTGCTCACGCTCCTCCCGGAACAGGAAATTAAAACGTTCTGTAAATCGGTCGTCTAGTTTCAAGGGATTATTGGAATCCAACGCCAAGTAGTGATCGTAGTTACCATAACTGACACTGAGATTGGTAAATGGTTGTGCCTGTGGTTTTTTAGGAATCAGATTTATCACCCCGCCCGGTTGCCCGTAACCATACAATGCGGAATTTGCGCCTTTCGCAACCTCAATACCTTCAATATTTTGCAGCGGCAGTGGAGTGATGCCACGACTAATGGAAGGCAGTCCGGCTTTAAGAATTGATTGATCATGGATTCGAAAGCCGCGTAGATTTATCAATCCGCTCTGGTCGGTGATATTTATGGAAGAGTAATCTCTAAATGCTTCGGCAAGGGTAGCGTTACCGCGATCGCGAAATAGGTTAGCATCAATGCCTTCTACCGAACGTGGAACTTTCATCGTTGGGACAAATATTTTGGTTGCCGTTGAAGGTTCTTGAATACTGATGGTGCGGTGAGTTTCACCGACAACAACAACTTCTGGCAATAATTTTTCGACTGGAAACTTCTTTTTTTTATCGCCTGCTGTGTGATGGCTAAATTCGTCAACCATTGACGATTGGTCTGTTACTGAATTACGAAAAATAATATACATGTTTCGATTAATGCGTTTAAATCGTAAATCGGTTCCCTCTAACAATAAAGCGAGCGCAACTTCTACAGCGTAAAAACCCGTCAACGTAGGTGAATTCAGGTTTTCCACCAAGCTAGACTCGTACAACAGTTGGATCTTGGCTTGCTTCAATAATTGGTTAAGCGCGTCCTTGAGTGGTAATTTCGCGATATTGAATTCAACCTGCTGCCCTTCTGAAGTTAAAGCTTCTGCGGTAGATAGAAAGAGACAAAGTGAAAGAAACAGAGGCAGGGGAAGAGA
>OBEQ011265545.1_pt1 | contig 23268 bp, 6 predicted proteins | sample 1670901 | NCBI WGS metagenome assembly OBEQ01 (sample SAMEA104232315, study PRJEB22302) | groundwater metagenome | biome: forest; feature: aquifer; material: groundwater | place: USA | collected 2011-08-07 | depth 5.4 m
TGAGGCAAAGGGGATGCGGGTTCAGAATGGCAACAAACGTGAGGATCTGTTTTTTTCATATTATTCTGGGCGGCAGCGCATTTTAAATTTTTAGCGTGAGCTGCGTGTAGAAAAAATTAGCATCGTCGTTGCCGCCCGTGTCCTGAGCAAAAGGTCCAGCAAAGAAATGCGAATAGCCAATCACGGTGGAAAGATATTTATTCATTGCATAAGTCGCATACAAATCAAGCTCCTCACCAAGCTGAGTGCCGACATTTGGATTGGCGGCACGAAAAATGCTTCCCGAGGAGGAGTTAAACCAGGCTGATTCTTTGGCGTCCAGAAAAAAAAAGTGAAAATCAGAGGCCATTGTAATTTTGGAATGCGGCGCCGCGCTGATCCCAATCCGGACATGATTTAAATTTTTAAGCGAATTAAAATCGATGATCCCGTATTTCTCGTGCTCGCTCGGGAAAAGATTGTCAAAAGTGCTGAAAGTCCCGTCCGAGGGATTCCGGTCACCGGAGGCATGATTGTATTCGCCGTAAATCCTGGGCGTCCATCCCAACTTCGAAAGCGTATACCCCAACTCTTGGTGAAAAGACCAGGCCTGAATATCATCATGAGAACGGCTGCCGAGCTGAATGGCGTATTCGGTCCCATAATCAAAATCCCAATTGGCGCCTTTGAAACGATTGCCAAAGGTATATTCTTTTAAAGGGCCTCTCTCACCCGTTCGCTCACCCGTAACGGTTGCATCCGTGTTATCGCGAATAAATAAAAAAGCATCCAGAAGATGGTCCATGCGTTCCTTGAAAGGTTTTGTGGCCGCATATAGCCCATAAAAATTATCCGCGTTCGCAGCCTGGTCCCATTTTTCTCTTTCAATTTTCACAACATTAGACGAAAAAATATCGAACTGTACCTGCGGATGTGTGTAAACGAGTTTCACAGCATCAAAAACGCGGGCTGTGTTGGTCCATTCCAACCCACCGACATAACGCTCATCGCCGTAAGAAAGGACCTGGCGTCCGGCCTTAAGCGTAAGCGGCGCCTGCTTCAAAGGGCTCTTAAGCTCAACATAAAGTTGCCGCAGATCGATGTCATCAACAAAAAGAGTGGTTTGATTGACATCGCTTTGGGCAAAACTGTGGGCTTCCTGGCCCTCGACAAAAAACCGGATCGGCGTGGCGCCAGTCTCAGACAAATATGAAAGATCAAGATTCAGACGATTGCGAAGCAAGTGTAGCGAGTCATCTTCGTAAGTCTGTTTGTTTAAACTGAAGTCATCCCGATATTCATACCGGTATCTGGACTGACCACCTACTTTTGCTTTTAATCTATAATCAAAAAACATCCGTGGCGCAAAGAGCTCATTGACCTTTCTATCAAAGTCATTCAATGCCTGAGGCTGTGCAAAACCGTTTTGCGAAAGCGCCAGCATTGAAAACATGAAAAGAATGAGGGCCCCTTCCTTTTTAAATTTAGTCCGTTTTGTAAAGTCGCTGTCTATGCGTTTCATATTGCTCCTTTAAGTAAGCGACTCTCTTTTTTGCGCCTCTTTGCATCATCAAGCTTCGCTTATGCGCATAAACAGCTTTGTCTATGGTTGATTGTTTTTTTGTATTATTTAATGGCAACTTTGCCATGAAGAAAAAAGTCTCCGTGCTTGAATGCATAAAGTTCACCGGCCCCTGGATTTCGAGCCAAGTATCGGTATAAATTTCTCCGCCCTCACTGCAGCTTGCTTGCGCTGGCGCCCATGCGCCAGCACTTTCAAGCCGAAGAATATGGAAATCTTCGTGCTTGAATGCATCGCTCACCGCCCCCTGGATTTCGAAACAAGTGTTGATATAAATTTTTCCACCCGGACAGCGGCTTGCTTGTAATTGGGTTCCCGTGAAAAAGGGTCGCAAATACTGATCGTTAAATTATTGGCATTGGCCTCGGCATAATGAAACGGAATAAAAATCTGCCCCGGCGCAACTGTCTCAGTCACGCGCAAAACCACGCGTTCAATCGCACCACGTTGCGAGACCACACGGACATAATCCCCATGCTGAAATCTAAGTTTCTTGGCATCTCGTGAATTCATCTCTACCCAAGCTTCCGGAGACAAACGGTTCAAAAGAGGGATTTGCCCCGTTTTTGTACGTGTATGCCAATGCTCCACGGTCCGGCCCGTGTTAAGCCAAAAAGGATATTCTTCATTTGGGACTTCAGGTGGGGCATCATTTTCAACAGACCATAATTTGGCACGCCCATCTTCTGTTTCAAAAATTCCATCCTGATAAAGCGGATAACTTTCTTTTGGATTTCGTGAAATTTTACCTGCCTTTCCCCCCCGACTAGAAAAAGGCCATTGAATGCCTCCGTTTTTTTCAATGAATTCATAATCCATTCCAGAATAATCACAAAGCCGTCCATGAGAAATTTTTTTCCATTCTTCAAAAGCGTCACGCGGGCCGGTCCATCCGCGAAAAAGCTTGTCAAAAACGCCCAGCTCTTTTGCAACTTTAAGGAAAATATCAAAATCAGGCTTGGCTTCACCCGGAGGCTCCACGGCTTTATTCACTTTGCTGACACGCCGCTCGGAATTGGTGTAGGTCCCCTCTTTTTCGCCCCAAACGCCAGCCGGAAGGACTAGATTGGCAATTTCACTTGTCGGAATTGGATGATAGCCGTCTTGCACGACAAGAAAATCAAGCTGTTCGAGAGCTTCACGCAAATAAGTCTGGTTCGGAAAAGAGACCAAAGGATTGGTCGCAATAATCCATAACCCTTTTATTTTTCCACTCAATACCGCTTCGATAATATCCGGATAAGCAAGACCCCGCGAGGTTGGGATAATTTCTTTTTCGATTCCCCACAACGCTGCAAGCTCGCTGCGATGATTTTCATTTTCAAATTTGCGGTAGCCTGGCAAGCTTGATGCAAATCCTGCTTCGCGAGTCCCCATGGCATTGCACTGGCCCGTAATAGAAAAAGGAGAAGCGCCGATCCTTCCGATATTTCCGGTGAGCAGAGCAAGATTGCAAATAGCATTAACGGTTTCTGTGCCCTGCGTGCTGTGATTGACCCCCATGGTCCAGCCGATAAACGGGGCCTTGGCATTAGCATAAAGCATCGCCACCTTTTCAATCTGCGCCGCAGGAAGGCCCGTAATCGCGCTTACCTCGGCCGGTGAATATTTTTCAATATGGGCTTTAAGCGCTTCAAAACCGGTCGTATGTTTTTCAATATATTCTTTGTTCGCTTTTCCGCTTTTGATGATCACATACATCATGGCATTCAACAGCGCAATGTCCGAACGAGGCTTCACGGGCAGAAAAATATCCGCCATCATGGCGGTCTTGGTCACGCGCGGATCCGCCACAATTAAAGTTCTATGACGATTTTTTTCGAGCCTGTAGCAAAGGATGGGATGATTGTCCGCAATATTGGCCCCGATCAAAAAAATAACATCTGATTTTTCAAGATCTTCATAATTTCCCGGAGGCCCGTCGCTGCCAAAAGAACGTTTGTAGCCCGCAACTGCGCTGGCCATGCAAAGCGTGGTATTTCCGTCATAATTTTTTGTACGAAATCCCAGTTGCACGAGTTTGCCCAAAGCATAAAACTCTTCGGTCACAAGTTGCCCCGTGCTCAAAACACCCAAAGAATCCGCACCATAACGCTCTTGAATACCGCGAAATTTTTCCACCAGCGTACGGATAGCAGTGTCCCAATCGATTCGCTGAAATTTTTTTCCTGTTTTTAAAAGAGGCCATTTGGCGCGATTCGGAGCTGTCACTGCATACTGTTCGGCAAGGCCTTTGGGGCAAAGACGGCCTTCATTAACAGGATGATTGGCATCCCCCCGCACGCTCACGGGTTTTCCATTTTTGACACCGATAAACATGCCGCAGCCCACAGAACAATACCCGCACGTGGTCGCTACCCATTTGTCCGGGATCTTGGCCTTCGACATGTACCCAAATTGCTCATCCAAATCGTAAGCGTATTTTTCTTTTTGGATATCGATCCCTAACCGGCGTTTGGCGGATTGGATAAATTTTTTCAATGCCCAGCCCCTTTCGCGGCAAAGAAAGCGCCGGGGATATTTTTCGGGACCACGGTCACAAAAAACAAATACCGACCTAATAATTCACCCAAAAGAGAAATCACAAAACTTGCGACGGACATTCCCACAAAAGAAACGGTGCTCAATTTCCCTTCCTCCAAACAAAAGAAAAGGGCGAGAGGAAAAACAAAAGACCCGAGGATAAGCAAAGCAATACGGCCAATAAAATGTTTTTTGAACCGGTGAATCAAAAGAAAACTCGACCCGTAAAGTTCGATGGAAGATGTCCACTGCAATGAAAATAGCCGGGACAAGAGAACAAAAAGCTGCAAGAAACCAGCGAGGCCAGAAACAATTAAAAGACTAAAGACCGGCCCCTTCATCAAAGATTGCGGCATACTGATATTCGACACGTAAAAACTGTAAACGACCAATGCAAACAAAGGCCCCAGAATAAAACCCGTAAGAAAAAACCGAAGAGGCGTGCGGATCGTATTCCATGCGGGCCTTGCAGGCACAAGATAAATCTTGGCGCTGGCATAAACACCTGCGAGGCCGAGCAACACCACAATCGCACCGAGCAAAATCATAAACGGACCCGAAATATTCCAATGCCAAAAATGTTTGGCGAGTTCAAGCCCTGCATAAAGGGCCCCGGCTTTTGAAAAAAGTGCGAAGAGAAGCACTTCGCGCGATAACCACGATCTTTTCCACATGCGCAAAGCTTTGTACGCATAAAGCGGACGGCCCAAATGAAAAATGGCTGCGGACAATGCAATCCCGGTCACGACCAGCATTCCTGTCGCACCATAGGAAAGAAAACCTTGAAGCGGTTTTAAAAATGAAATCACCGGAGACAAAAGCTCCCCGAGCCAAAGCGTCATAAAACCACCGGCTGCAAGCTGAGTGAGAACTGTCATAAAAATCAAAGAGGTGTGGGGCTTCTCGGGTTCAATATGATGACGGTTGGCCCGCACCATATCGCCCGGCCCATCTTCCGGAAGCGTGATCCGGGTCGTAGAAATAGTCATTCCCGAATCTGGAACATACGGAGCATCCGCCTGAGTGTGATTTGCGCGCCATTCATTAATATTGACCTTCTCAATTTGGATTGCGCCTTCGGGGCAAGCGGCCACACAAGCTGGCATTTCGCCGGCTTTAAGACGCTCATGGCACATATCACATTTGGTCACAATATTTCGCTCGGGATTATATTGAGGAACACCGTAAGGACAATTCCAGGTGCAATATCCGCAGCCAATGCATTCTTCGGCTTGATGTTTCACAACTCCGTTTTCAAGTTTGATGTAAGCATCCGTAGGGCAGCCTTCCAAACAAGAAGGATCGAGGCAATGATTGCAGGCCATCGAAAGATGGAAACGGCGCGTGTTGGGATAAACACCGCCTTCGATTTCCCCGACCCGGCGCCAATTCACTTCAGCAGGATTATTATTTTGCTCGTTGCACGCCACGACACAACACTGGCAGCCCACGCATTTTGCCATATCAAAATGAAAACGATATTGCTCCCCCAACTCTAGAGGCGATGAAGGAATCAAGGAAACCGGAAACGCCTCTTCAATGAAAGCAACCGTGCTTGCTGCTTCCACAACCGGAAGATTGGCGCTCACAGGATTTCTTCCGCTATAAAAACCCTGTTTATTAATCCGGTTTTTAAGCGGCAGATTGTCGCCATCCAAAAAATCTAAAATTGAAAACTCTTCCATTTTTCCTTTTTCCCCCTCCCAGCCCTCCCCCTTGCAGGGGGAGGAGTAAGGTGGGGGTTTAAATATCCTTAGCCGATTCTTGGGCGACCAAACTACATTCTGGCTTCTCTTCGAATTTTCCTTCTTCAAAGGCAATATAAATTTTTCCGTTCACAACCTTCACCGGAAAGGTCCTCACTTGGCCTTCGCCACCGCTTAAAGAACAGCCATGCCCCAAATCGATTTTCCAATTATGAAGCGGACAAAAAACGGCATTTCCCGCCACGATGCCATCCGCAAGCGGTCCGGCTTTGTGCGGGCAACGGTTGTCCACAACGCGATACTCCTCGCCCAAATTAAACAGGGCCACTTCATGACCATTAAACTGCACGCGCCTTCCTTCTCTAACCGGAATATCCCCTTCGCGCGCGACGTAATACCATTTGTGATTAATTTTAATTTCCATAAATATTTCCTCCTCCTATGAGGGCTTCGGCTTCTTTCGGAAGCACAAAGTCTTGAAATTGCAGCGGATGCACAGGCTCTTTATTGGCCCCTTCTTCCCAGGGGTTCACGGTCTTGGCCCTGGCCTTGTCAAGACGGCCAAGCAATCCCTTTTTTGTTTCTTCCGAGGCAAAAATAGTTTCACGACGGACTTTTTCAAGGCCGATGCGTTCGACAAAATCATAAGTTCTTTCAAGATACTCGCCGTTCTCGCGATAGTATTGAAAAAACAAAAAGGCTGCTTCAAACGCTTCATCCGTGGTCTTGACCGTGATCAAAATATCCGCGGCACGCACAATTTTTCCGGCCGCGCCACCGATCACAACTTGCCAACCGCCTTCGATTCCAACGAGTCCGATATCTTTCACCGTGGCTTCTGCGCAATTTCGCGGGCAACCCACGACTCCCATTTTCACTTTGGCCGGTGTGTAAAGTCCTTCGAGCATGGTTTCAAGTTTGATCCCGGTGTCGATGGAATTTTGCGTTCCATACCGGCAAAAATCCGTACCGACACAAGACTTCACCATGCGTACAGCCTTGGCATAGGCATAACCCGAAGTCATCCCAAGCTCCGCCCAAATTTTTGGCAGATCTTCTTTTTTAACTCCGAGAAGATCAAGCCGCTGGCTGCCCGTGACTTTCACCATAGGCACATTGTATTTTTCAGCAACATCTGCAATCTTGCGAAGCTCTTGAGGATTTGTGACGCCACCTCTCATGCGAGGCACCACAGAAAAAGTCCCATCTTTTTGAATATTCGCGTGAACGCGGTCATTGATGAAACGTGCCGAACGGTCTTCTTTATGATCGCCGCACAGCACTTCATCCACAATAAAACTCAAAGCCGGTTTGCATGACGAGCACCCAGTCCCGTTTCCGTAAATATCCAACACGTCCTGAACGGATTTGAGTTGTTGGGTCTTAATCATCAAACGAATTTGTTCTTTGGCAAAAGGCACGCAACCGCAAAGAACTTCTTTTTTCTCTTCCTGAAATTCAGCACCTGCCACCGCAACCAGAATTTCCTGCACAAGACCCGCGCAAGTGCCGCATCCCGAAGAAGCCTTGGTGCAAGCCTTTACCTGCGAAACGGTCTTAAGCGATTTTTCCTGAATGCATTGCACGATCTGACCTTTTGTAACGCCAATGCAACCGCATATCGTGTCCGAATCAGGACGAGACATCACATCAGAGGAAGATCCCGGAACAGTTGCCGGCTTATCAAAAAGAAGCGAGTGCCGGCTTTCTGTGACCTTTGTTCCTTTGCGCATTAATTCCAGAAAACGGTTTGCATCCGAAGCATCGCCAATTAAAATGGTTCCCACAACCGTTTCCTGATGGATCACAATTTTTTTATAAATCCCAAGCGCATGGTCTTGATACGCAATGACCTCTTTGTCCGCTTCAGCAGCTTTGAAATCTCCGGCTGAGAAAAGTTCAATGCCCATAATTTTCAATTTCGTCGCAAGTACCGACCCTTCATAAAGCGGGCCTTTGTCGCCGGTAATCGTTGCGGCCAAAACTTTTCCCTGATCATAAAGCGGGGCCACAAGGCCATAAACTTTGCCGCGATGCTCCACGCATTCACCAACTGCAAAAATGGAGGGGTCGCTTGTTTCCATAAAATCATTGACCACAATGCCGCGCCCCACTTGCAAACCTGCTTTTTTACCAAGTTCCACATTCGGTCGTATTCCGCAAGCGATAACCACCATGTCGGCTTCTTCGATGTCACCTTCCTTAAAGAGCACGCCTTCAGCCTGGTCTTCACCCAAAATTTTGGCCGTGTTTTTACCTAACAGGACTTTAATTCCTAATTTTTCAATTTCTCTTTTCAGAAATTGTCCGCCGACTTCATCGATCTGAACATCCATGAGCCTATCCATTAAATGGACGACTGTCACGGGAACCTGCCTGTTTGAAATGCCGCGAGCCGCTTCAAGACCCAACAGCCCTCCGCCGATCACGATCGCTCTTTTTGCTGTTGCGCAATCTTTTAAAATATTTTCCGTGTCAGCCATGTTGCGGAAGGTATAAACGCCTTTTTTATTGACACCTTCAATGGGCGGAATAAACGGATTGCTGCCCGTGGCGAGCAAAAGGAGATCATATGAAAATTTTTCTCCATCTTCCGTCAGGACAAACTTTTTCTGCGAATCCACATCCACCGCTTTTTTCCCAAGGCAAAGTCGGATATTATTTTTTTCGTACCATTCCTTGGAATTGATATAGATTTCTTCCACGGATTTTTCGCCGGCCAAAACCGAAGAAAGAAGGATACGGTTGTAGTTGTAATAAGGCTCGTCACTCAAAACCGTCACTTCGAAATGCGGTTTGCGCTTCAGGATTTCATCCAAACAAGCCATCCCGGCCATTCCGTTTCCTATCACCAAAAGTTTTTTCGTTTCCATGACTTTCTCCATTGGATCGAAACTTCAAGTTTCGATCCGTTTATTGTCCTGAGGCATAAGCCTCAGGACTTGAAATAAAAAAAGACGCTCAATGCATAGAAAGCATTGAACGTCTTTGTTCAATTTACTGTTATTAAATTTTCAGGAAAAACGTCGTTGTTTTTCCGGCTTACAACTTAATTCGCGATTTCCTCTGAAACGATAATCGCATCTGCAATTTCTTTGAGCGAATGCCTTTTGTCCATACTTTGCTTCTGAATCATCCGATACGCTTCGGATTCACTCACTTGGTGGCGCCTAATTAAAATGGCTTTGGCTCGCTCAACCCGCTTACGTGTCTCGAGGGCCTCGACGGCCGCAATTTTTTCGGTCAAAAGATTCGTATTCTCAATTGCCACAGCCGCCTGATTAGCGACCCCGACCAATAACTGAATTTCATCCTGAACAAATTCATGTTCTGTTGACGTGTAACAGTTTAAAACACCGATGACCCGGTTCTTAATCATCATCGGGACTGAAATCAAAGACCGCAACCCTTCCGCCCGGGCGATCTCGGGGTATTTATAACCTTTTTCACGCGTCACATCGTGCACAATAATAGGGTGTTTACTTTGCACTGCCCTGCCGCTCACGCTTTCACCCACTTTAATCGGCGGCTTGGTGCGATAATTTTCGCTTAAACTCTGAGTGGCTTTAATCACCAACTCCTGCTTTTCTTCATCAAGAAGCATCAAAGAACAAATTTTAGAACCCATTAACTCCGCTGTCATGCCCACGATCAGCAAAAGGATTTCTTCCAAAAAACGGTTGGAGGAAATAGCCCGGCTGATCTCATATAGAAGATCGAAGCCTTTTAATTTTTTCAGTTTTGAATCTTCGTATTTTTCCATTATTTTTTACCATAAGTCTTACTTAAAAAACTTTAACAAAAATGTTTAAAACTACATTTTTGTCGGGTTCTCTCTCTACAAATACCTTTGCTAGGATCTACCATGCACTAGTCATGCCAACAAAAAAATATACATCAAAAAGGTGGTTCCTGGCCTTAAGGCAGGCACTGAGAGAAGAATTATGCGGAACTGGCCATGACTCGAGCGGCTTCAAAAGCCTCAAGCAGACTAAGCTCCTTGGCCCCTGAAAATCCTTGCACCCCACCGGCAACCACAAGAAATCGGCCGGCAAGCGGAATAGCTCCAAGATAAACAGGCTCTAAATATTTTCCTTTGAGCAACTCAGCGGGCAAATGTGTTTCATCCAGATGCAGCAAATCGTCTTTATCTAAATGAAGTTCCTTGAGTCGCGTCTGGACAAATTCCTCCAGGTCCCAGTTCGGCATATCAAATTTGGGAACAAAGACCAGCCCCTGACCTATTTCGCTTCTTAGTCCCCGCGTGATCCTGAGATAAAGCTGCCTGTTTTCCGCTAAATTTTTATGCGGCTTTCCAATCACGACAAGCGAGGCCGTGCCCGATAAACGCCCGGCAAGCTTTTTAACGAATTCCAGCGAATGCCTGTCCGGATCAAATTGAAAAATATAATAACTTTTCTGAACTGCCGGCCTTAAAAATTCAACCGGATACTTTCTTTTCGCCATCTCACGCAAAAGCGATTCTGCATGATTTTCCAAAATCTTTTCTACTTCAGTGCTTTGAGATGCTTTAACCAGCCGGGCCAGCACATCCGTCGAAAAACTCATCTTCTGGACCGCATCAAGCCCCTCAATAATAGAAGCGCGAAGCTCAGAACGCGGCTGCGTTTGCAGCTGGGACCTGTGTTCGAAAATCCACCCCATAGACCGCCAGCGATTATTAAGGTCTTTACGGTCTTCAACGGGCAAATAGATTTTCCCATCACCCTCAAGTTGACGGAGCCAAGAAAAAGTTGCTGGATCATAAGTCCCGGTCGGGAAAATCGGGGCTTTTAGAATTTCTTTTTCTTCTTCGCCGAAAAGCCAGTTGCCGTGCCGGTCTACCAACCGGTGTAAAAATTTGGGGCCTTCGATCCCGCGAAAGGAATCGTGTTTTAGAAAATTGTCATCAAGCCCGGTCACAAAATTTATTTCAAGCGGGCCTTCTTCAGCATCAAAAACCAAATGCGCGGCGAAAGTGTTTCCGGGCAACTCCCCAGGATTTTGAATTCCATAATAAACATTCCCGGAAGGCGAGATCCATGCGTCCAAAGAATGACCAACTTCGCCATTATTTCCGAAAACCTCTTTCCAAACACTTAACTTTCTTAAGTCCCAAAAACGAGACTGGCTTGAAGACGCTGGATTATGAATAATTTCGATGGGGCCCGGGATAACACTCAAATTAACAGCCTCTTCATCTTCATCGTTCCGGCGAAGTAAACCCTGTCTTTGATTCGCACGAGCCTTCGCTTCTCTGGTTTGTATTTTTCCAAGCTGCTCATATTTTAATTTCAACCGCGCTGGCATTCCCGCTGTTCGGGTATCGATATAATCCTGCAAATCCTCATCCTGCTCGGCAAGCAAAAATGGGATAAGAACATCTTTTGTAAAATCCAATGCAAATTGATTTCGATATTCTTCAGACGCCTTCAAAGCAAATTTATATAAGCCCGGATGAAAATTTTGGCCATTTTTACCGGTCTTCTCTCCTCCATTGCTGACATAATTCTTTTTACCGTAAATCAACCGCTCAAAGGCGCGATAGCCTGCGGCATCAAGGCTTACGACAAAATTCCCCGAAAAACTGGTCAGCTGCCTTATCCCAAGATTTGAAGGATTGATATATCTCCTCATCCGCTTACGGACTCTTTGAGTATATCTTTTAAGATATTTCAAATCAGGTTCCTCAAGGACTTTTTTGACAGAATGATCATACGGATCAAAAATGACGCCCAGTTCTTGCTTCAAAATGTCATCAATACTGGCAAATGTATCTAAAAGCGAAATGGCCTTGGGCGTAACATACACCGGGCTATCAAAAAAATTGTCTGTGGAAAGGACGATTTCACCTCCGGCACTTTGCCTCTTCAAATCTTGCGCGGCCTTATAACCATTGAACAATGCATATTCCAGGGTTGTCATAAAACGCCCTTCCCGACCCAATCGGATATTAAGCAGCCGGTGATCTGCTCCCTTTGCAAGGGAAAAAGGATCCAAACTATCACCGCCGGCCAGAAGATAAACAATGCGCGCTTCATGAAAATTATGAGGTAAATGAGATTGCTCTCTCTGCAAATTGGGATACATTTTCTGAAGTTGGGCACGCGCGCTAAGATAAGCACCGCCGGATCCGGCAATGGTTTGGGGAATAAAAAGGACTTTTCGGCGCACATGTGGAGTAAGTAATTTTTTTATTTCCCGCTCTTGGTCTTTGGCGCCCGAAGTGACCACAACAATAATGTCCGCACTCCCGGGCTGTGCAGGATCAAGCTCCTGGCTTCGCGCATAAGTAGTCCACTCATGCTCCAATTCCAAAGGCGAAACAGGCGCACGGCCCACTTGACGCAGCAGTTCTTGCCGCCGCTTGGCATAAGCATTCAAAACAAGCTTGTGATCTTTATAGTAGGCAATGTAGGAACCGAAAATCATGGTGATCATAGGATGAAGATGAAAAAACCAGCCTAAAAATACGATCACAGCGGTCAGCGTGATGTAAGGTCCGAGAACATTGATAATAAGCCCCCACCCCAACAAATAATTAAGGGCAAAAAAGGTAGGCACCAAATAAAAAGTAAGAATCAATGCCATGCGGCGGCCTAATTTCGCCCATTCAGCCCGGACCGCTGAAAGAGACATATCTTCGACCTTTTGGCTGGGAATAAAAATCTCCCATACGTTTTTCTGCGCCTCTTCCGCGACAGAATCATCATAGAGTTTTGGATCCAATCCCTTTGCCTTTTGCATGATCACATTGATGCTCTGCCGCAATCTTAACTTGGCGGCTAAAGAAGCAAGGCTGATGAGAAGAAGAAAACGAACGCCCAAAAAGAGGCCAATCCCCAGTTTATTTAACCCCAAAGAAAACCACTCGCTCGTCTCACCCGGGCTGTGGATAAGACGGGTCATTTGATAAGGCTCTGTGGTTTTTAAAAGCGCCCGTGCAGCGCCCAGAGCGTAACGGAATTCGGTCAAATAATCCGCCATTTGCTCAAGTTCCGCCATGTGATTCGTAAATTCAACAATCGAAAGTTTGACCTTAAGATCATAGGGCTTGGCCGAAGCCTCGATAAAATTTGTCGCCTCCATGTGTATTCTTTTTAGTGAGAGCTCTGTTAAATTCAACAAAATACGCAAAAGATAGGATTGATTGTCGACTTCTTTCAAAGACCCGGCATCCAAACGAAAAAGACTTTTCCGGTCGCGCCTTGCCTTTTGGGCAAGATTCAGGAGCCTGCTGTAATCGGCCCTTTCCAGATCAGGTTTCTTTAAAAGGACCGCCCATTGATCAAAAGTATCTTTTAAATCCGAGTCGGCATAACGAGAGTCTTCCTTACTAGAATCCGAACGCAGCGCAGAGTTTAAACCTTCGGCAACGATCAGTTTATCTACCTCCTTTTGAAAGGAATCAAAATCCCCCTCTTTGGCCCGAAAGATTCTCAAGGCATTTGTCCATCGTCTGAAAATTCGCAAAAGAAAACCTATCATATAAACTCCGCCAATCAGGGAAAAGAAACCGATTAGAGGCAGGAACAAATAAAAGGTGACCGATTGCGCTTCAATGACTTTCCTCTCTCCCGTTTCAATTTCAGAAAACAAGCGGTCCTTGTTTTCTGAAAGATATTGATAATGCTTGGCGTCCAGACGGCCGCTGTCCACGGCTTGCCTTAATGCCTCGGAAATCTGCGCAGCGTCAAAACGCCGGTCGTTGAGGAGCTGTTCGATATTTTGAAAATCCGTATCCAGAAGACCCTGGACAACAGGATTCAGGTCCGCAATGCCGAACTTTTCAATAGCCAGCTGGATTGAAAAAATCCAGCTGCGCCGTTCGGCTTCATTTCGCGCGGCGCGGAGAAAGTCGCCTTGAGAGATCTTCGCCATTGTCAGAATACGCCGCCAGTATTCGTTTGGGCCCTGACGTTGTTTCAAAACAGAAGTTAATTCAAATTTTCCAGGAAGCGTTAAACGCATCATTGCATTCAAATAAAAATTCTTTTTTTCTTGTGCATTCACCCCGCTTGCCCGGCCATGCATTTTCGCAAAAACAATTTGATATACATTTCGCGTAGTCGCTTGCATGGATTCGGGCTGGTCTTTTTTGGCCAAAGCCATAAGATCGCTGACCGCACGATCTGAAAAATCTCCGGTTTCGACAGCCGTTAAAAGTGCAGCACCCTGTGCAGTCCGGTCATTGGCATCAATATAAGCTTGCGCGATGAGAAAGCGGCCAGATGAGTTTTGGTTCAAGATCGCGACGATCTCCGGGAAATAAAGAGCATGTTGGGGCATTGTCAGCAACCGGGCCAAATCATATGGATTCATTTTTTGAAGCATAGCGCGACGCCCTGTCTCATCGCGGCTTGAGAACAAAGGGTCTTGAGTGACCCCGCCTTTAATTTTGGACAAATCATAAACCGCAAAGGTTGGCGCCATACCTTCTTTCAAACGTGCGGCGATTTCCTCATAATCGTTTCTTGCAGCGTTAAGAATAAACGGGTCTACAAAACGTTCTAAATCATAATTCGCGGAGACCGAAAGCGATTCTTTATTTGCTTCATTCGCTAATTCCATCGTACGTACACCGTCCCTCAGATGAGGGAAAACCACGTAGCTCAGCTCTCTTTTCAAAAGCTCGAGCCCATAGCCCAAATGATAATTTGCGGCCTTTCGAAGCGCCATTCGTCTGAGGGCTTCATGGCCCAAAACATTCCCGCGCGGACGGCCAAGCGCCTGCGACAAAGCAATCAGTTCCGAATTGTCCCAAAAATCACTGCGAAGGACCTGCAAGGCGGTCGGCTGGATCAATTCATTTCTTGTTTCTGCCAGGACCATAGAAAGAAAAAAATTCTGGGCGACTTCCCGAAAACCGGCCTGGCTCCTACTACGTTGAATTACAAGGGCCAAAGAAGAGGGTCGGGACTCCAAGAGAGCTTTGATATGTTGATAAGCAAGCTGCGCCGCAAACCCTGCCCTTGCGCTGCTCCGCGCGGCTTCGAAAATATTGATTAAACTAATAATATCTTCCTGGTCTTTTAAATATTGAAGCGCGAGCTGTGCCACATCTTCACGGTAAGAAAACTCAGTGCGGCTTTTTTGCAAAATCATTTCCTTCAAATGGTCTTGAAAAGACTGGTCCCTATTAAAATGGCTGATGAAATGTTGGGTGGCGCGGATCCGAACAAGGCTATTTGCCTCGCCAAGAGTTAATCGAAGTAACTGCTGCAAATCAAGCGAGGGATTACCGGCCGGACGATTTTCGGCGTGAAGCAGCCAACTCTCAAGAAGAAGCGGAAGATTTCCTTTATAAGTGACTTGAAAAGCAAAACGCGCAGCGCGAGGTGAAACAGGTTTTTCTTTTAATTTGTTTTTTAATTCGTCTTGTTCGGAAGCGTCCGGGATAAGAACATCAACGACTTGGCCATTTCCAAGCACCTGGTCACGGTCAAAACTCACCAAAACATCCGTAAGCAATATCATTCCTGAACGGTCCTGCCCGTCTTTATTGGGAGGATGCGGATTAAAATTAAGCACTTGCCCTAGAAAATCTCCCGCGGCAGTGCGAATGATCACAACATCTCCAAGCCCAACAGGCGCCTTTCCGTCACGCAAACGCGGCACTTCAATATCTGAAATATGCGCAGCTTCGGAAAGCTGCCAGCCAACCGTCGTACCAGGCTGGGTCGGTTGATAAATCAATTCAGGAATCGGCATATAAATACCGTCGTAAGCCGCTCTTGTTCCAGCAAGCGCCGGCTGTTCCTTGAGTTGCTGCACCCCGGCAAGCGCTTTTTGAAGCGACCACATCAGATCATATTCCGCGCCATTGCCTGTCCAAATATATGGAACTCCGCGTGACGCCCCCTCCCGGACACCTTTCGGAGAATAATAGGCCGTCAACCATTCCGCTCTTGCAGTAAAATTTTCCATCGTTTTTAAGGCATCCACCAAATACTGCGTACCAGCATTTTGTCCCATGTGACTGCCTTTGGCATGCCAGGACATTTCGGGTATTTCAGGTGTCCAGCGGCCTACAATCGGCGGTGCTGCAATGCGAAAACGTTCGCGCGCCAAAACTCTTCCCTGGGTCATCATTCCGCTGCTATGGCTGTAACGAACGGGAACATCCTGCGGCAATTTCGGCAAAACTTTCCATTCCACATGGGAGGGCAGTCCGGCAAGAGGGATTTCAACAAACCTATCTTTCACCCGCGGCATAAAAAAATTCAGCGTCATGTCAACATAAGGACTTCCTTCCGCAAAAGGCTCTACCGTGATTCCCTGTATTTGAACTGGCGTCAGGCGGCCTTCTTTGTCCCGGACTTCGGCCGCAAGATTAAAATCGCTTTCCATAATTTCATTCCGGAAACGGTCCGCCGGAATTCGAATGCGCGCAGAAAATCGGTTAGCAGGAATAAATGTAAAAAGCGGTGCACCTTTGGAAATATGCCCGTTTGAAGCGAGAGTTTCCAGCAGCACATACCCATCTGCCGAAGCCACAATGCTCGCCAGGGCCCGGCGGCGATGTTCGAGCTGAATGCGCAAAAGACGCGCATTAAAAACCCGCTGCTCTAGCGGGACCTCAAACGTCGGATCAGATCTTCTTGTTTCAACAGGAACACCGATTGCTTTGCGATATTCCGTTTCAATTTTTTGAAGTTCTTTGTCTGCAGCCCGGATCTGGATCTCAAGTTCTTCATCTGTGACTTTTGCGATCGGTGTTCCTGCTTTGACATAAAGCATTTGCCCTGAATCGCTTTTTTCTTTCGGAGATGATCCAATCGCTTGCGCCATTCCTTTTGAAAGTTCCAGACTGCCCGTGACCGGTGATGAAATGGTAAAGCCCACTTTTCCTTCCGAACTTTGATAGGGAATAACAGGTTCTCTACCCGCCAAAGATTGCAGATTTTTTTTCGGGCTCTCTTGCACAGGTGCCACAGGCGCTTCCGGCACAACCCAATTGGGAACATTTTTAGAGGTCTCTTTGTTTTTTTCACCGGAAGAAGTCGTTCCGGCACCCTGGGCCAGAAAAAATGAAAGCACTGAGCCGATAAGTCCCATCCCAAAAATGTTTAATACCATTTGCCAATTTTTCTTCGGCTTCAACGGAGTTGCCGGGCTCTGCGCCGAAGACGATTCTCCATAATGGATCTCGATAAAAGGATCTGAATCTGGTTCAGGCGAAGTTGCTGGCTCTGAAACGATTTCAGACGTTTCCTCCGGATTTTGTTTTAACTCGTGATGATCTTCCGTAAGTTTTCCATTGCTAGAAATGTGTTCGGCCTCAGTTGCCAGTCGCAAGGTTTCTGTTAAATCAGCATCTTGATAAATCAAAACCGTAGCACTTTTCCCCGGTTGATCTTTCCGGATAAAACTTCTCGCACCTGAAAGACTCACAACGATTTTGTCTTTTTGGATTTCAACCCGCAACGCCCCCGGCCATTCATAGTCTCCGTTTGCTTGCCGTGAAATAGGAATTCTCTTAACCTCCTGACGCACCGGCTTTCCTTGACTATCCGCTTCATTCAAAACGCGGTAGGAGGAAGCGGATGCAAAAATAAACGTAAGCGTTTTTTTGTCCGCACTGAGCTCAAAGCTTAAAGGGCCGCCGGGAAAAAATGTAAAAGGCGATGTTTTAACATCCTGCTTCGGCAATACTACGTCAGGCAACGTTTCAGCGCTTTGGGCCGTAGGAGCATGGACTCCCGTATCACCGCTTGTCTCAGGTTTGCCATTGAGTGTATGATCATGAGTTAAATCCACTTCTTCCACCGGAAGTTTTGCGGAAGGATTTACGATTAAAATCTGAGCGCCATTCTCATTGACCCCATTCCTTTTATCCATTCCATTCAGTAAAAATGCTGTCGTTTTTTCAGGGCCTGCGTTTTTCATGCGTTCGACCAATCGCCCTACCCGGCTCTCTTCGACACGGACTCCGGTTCGCTCGAATAGGGTGGAAACAGCTTCGGGAGTGATCGATCCGGAACTGATTCGAACAAGCCCACGGATAATTTTTAACTTCTTACGACGGAAAAGCCCTGTGTTTGGGAAATCCAAAACGATTAAAATCTTTCCAACCTCTTCTTCAGTTAGCGCTCTCTGCGCGGCTTTTTTTAAAAATACCGCCGGAACGGAAACCACGGGCGGCAAAACCATCGCAGGAGTGCTTTCATGATTCGTTTCTTCGCGCAACTCTGTCTTGGGTTGAGATAGATCCTTCGTAGCGGTTTGTGGATCTGCCACTGAAGAAATCGAAAAAGTCTTTGCGGCCCGCAAAAGCCGTTTTCTAACAATCCAGGTCAGCACAGCAGCCATTCCACTCGATACAACTAAAAATCCTGATCCCCAGGCAAAACGCCCTGACGAGACCTCCTTTTTCTCTTCTTGCTTAAAAGTTTTATTTAATTCCTCAAGCGTTTGACGGATCTCCGTTAATTGTTGGCGAGCCGCCGACAACTCTTCTTTCAAGCGTTGAATTTCTGTCTGTGTTTCCGCCGCAGGGCGTGGATGATTACGCTCCAACTCTTCCAAGCGAAGATTTAATTGACGAATTTTTTCCCGAGTCTGCTCAATCAAAGGAGATGGTTTGGAAGAATCGAGTTCTTTCTGCAGCTGGGCCGTTTCTTCCTTCGATGATTGTAAATCAGTGGTAAGTTTTTCTGCTGTCGTTTCAGCTTGAGTTGCCTGACGCTCCAAATTTTGAGTCAACTGCCGGCGATCGGCCGCGCTCATTTCGGTTTGGCGACGGACCCAATCACTACGGAACGCTGCCCGGCCTTCGTTCGTAAATTTCACGCGATAAGCGGCGCCTTCGTGCACATAAACAAGATCATCGCGATGAAGCTCGGAATACCAATTAGATCCTGTGGTTTGATTTGTCAGAATGGTGTAGCGGCCGCTGCGCAACTGAATTCCCGCAGCGTTTCTTTCCTCTTCGGACAATTCGCTTACGGGCCGGATTCCGGACAAATGGTCGCTTGTAAAATAATAAGATTTTCCCTGCTGGACCGGCTCAAGATTTCCCAAGCCACGGGAACTGACGGTGTAAGTATGGTCAATACGGTCCAGGACAGCGTTTTGTCCGGTTTCTTCCAGATAAAGACGCGGCAACGCCGAGCGCAAATAAGCAACGCTTTCCCGGCCCGCCACAATCCGGTAGTCACGGCCGCTTGAGGCATCCAAATAACTTCTCAAATGAGCAGGGGCCTTTGAAAGACGGATTTGACTATTATTTAAGCGAAGATTTTCCAGATCGGTGCTTGCCAAATTGTAATACCTTCCGGCCTCCCGCCCATTTTCCATAAGAACAATGGCGCCATTGCCGCGAAGAGCATTTCGCCAGTCTTCGGCATATTGAATGCGCTCACGAGTTTCCCGTTCGGCTCTTTCCAATCGAATGCGCATGTCTGCTTCCAAACCATTGAGCTGATCCATGCGGGCTTGAAGGGCCGGGACATAAAGGGTCTTTCCTTGAAAAGAACGAATCTGGTCGCGCAATGTTTTCGCCTTCTCCTGTGCAGCGCGAAGCTCTCCTTCCATAGACTGTATCGATTCTCTAAGCGTTTTAAGTTTTGCTTCCCGGTTACGATCTGCCTGCAAACGTTCTTTTTCTTCACGGGCCAGTTTGTCATCTTCACCGCGAAGACGCTGCGCCTCTTTTCTGCTGTTTTCCAGCTGTCTCATTTGCTCAGCTTCTTCATTCGCTTGCCTGAGAGAGTTTTGGAGCGATCCTTCGAGCCCTTCGATTTGTTTTTCCAAACGGGCCACTTCATGTTGATTATTTTCTATTTGGGATTCTCGGGAGTCATGATTTTCAGGGTTTTCTTGATGAGGGGCAGGGAAAAAATTAAAACCGGAAACTTGTTGAAGCCCCAACGGTTTTAACAAATGGCCCGTGAATTCATTGGCCACGGACAATACGCTTGATGAGGGACCTTCAATTTTTAAAGCAAGTTGATGCAACGGTTCAAAAATGCGGCTTAATCCTCCGAGGAATTGCGCAGCACCGATAAAAAGGGCAATGTGGAATCCGACAAAATGAATCCCACGTGTCCTCTTCCATGCGGCATACCAAAGAGTCACGGATTTATCTACGCCCGGGACCGTAATCACTCGGCAGGTCAATACTTCGAAAATGGCAATCGATACGGCATGAAATACGTTAATGCTGGACTTTTTTTGAATCGCTTCTTGCCGGAGCTCTTTTACGCGCTGCAGCACAAAAGGAAAACCGGAACTCACAACCGTCATGATCAAAGCAAGAAGAAAAGAGTTTAACAATGCGTACGGTGAAAAAAGCATCGCGGCAGCGCCGGGAATGCCGCCCATCTCGATAATCGATTGGGCCCAGCCAGAACCCATAAACAAGTCGCCGACCAGAATTGGATTAAAATGAGCAATCACAGCGCCTGCGGCAGGCCCGAACAATCCAACAAGCGCAAGAGACAAAATAAAACGTCCCAAAGTTGAATAGGTCAGCAGTAAAAGCCTTTTGCCAAGGATGGAAAGCGCGGCAGTGAAGGGCAAAACCAGAATTTGAAAAAAGGGAGGCGCACGGGAAATTCTTTTTTCAATCCAATTCATATTAGGAACAGGCTGGTTCCTGGACAATTGATAAAGACGGTCAACCGGTTCAAAAGCAAAACTGTAAGTGGTTTCAATAGGATGCAGCAAAAGATGAAATAAAGAACGATGCACTGCGGGTTTTCTTGCTTGGGCGACCTCCGACTCATCTTTTTTTGAACGAAGAAAGGTTTTTCCAATCTTCGATTCCGCCAAAAAGCGTCCCACAATTGTAAGTACCGCCAAGACAAGAACCACGCTCCCGGTAAAAGTCAGAAAAGAAACAGCCGCTCCGAGAACTCCCGCCTGGAGCGCGGACAGCATGAGTCCGGCTGACAAATGAGGAATGAGAGAAGCGAGGGCCGCTTGAAGAAAAGGGATTGCATAGACAAAAAGAAAAGCATAAAAAGCCGTCACAGAAGTTATTTTCAATAAAGTCGCCCAAGGGATCTTTTTTGTTTTGGCTTGTACGGATACGGATGTGACGGAATTTTTTGCCTGAGCAAGCCAGCCCGTAAATTGAAACCACGCAAACAAAGCAAGCAAAGCAGACGGAATCCCAATCAAAAAACGCAAAACGGAATTCTGGGCTAACCGGTTATTTTGAGTTTCATCCTCTTTTTTCTCAGAAGGAAATATCAAAGCTTCTTGAACAAGGGCAGCCGCCGCGGGCACTGCCTCGGGGGCCACTTCAGACCGCGGGGTCTCTTTCCCCTCACCTGAAGGAACCGGAAAAGCCTTTTTCGAAATAGCTTCCGGCTCTGTTGATCTATCAGGCTCCTCCCCAGGCAATGTGGGGAGTCCTTGCGGCAGTTTGTATAAAGTCCCCGTTTTTTCTCCCCGGTTTTTATCTTCCGCTGTTTCGGTCCCAGTAATGCCCTCGTGTGAAGATTTACCGGAACCGGAACTTGAAGAAGTCGCTACCTTCGGACTTGATGCGCTCGAACTTTTTTCTGTCGAGTGAGTTGAAAACGTTTCTTTTTCTTTCGAGCCGCCTCCCCCGCCTGAAGATTTTTTCGGATGGTTAACTTCCTCAGAATGTGCAACTTTAACGACAATTTTATTTGATGCATTTCCCGTCTCTGAAAAAGTTCTTTCGATAGGCTGCCATACCGGATGATTTTTAATATCAGGAATTTTGACGACTTTTACTTCTTCAGGCGAAAGCCCCTCATTAATTTGCTGTCTTGCAGTTTTTCCGGCTTGATCGAGGTAAATCCGTAAAATGGCCCCTTTTTCAGCATATTCATACGTCGTTATTTCTTCACTCACTTTGCCGTTTGAATCTTGGAGACTAATAACAAGTTCCTGCGGCCGGCCTTCACCATCCAAACTGTAACGGCCGGTCATTTGAAAAGTCTTGTCGCCTTCTTTGCGCACACCCGAAAAGCCAATGATCCGGGTCTGTGCGTCATACTGAAAATCCCCTTCGTGAACTATTTCAGAAAAAGATTCTTTTCCGTCAATGCTCCTAATAAATGATTTACCAATAAGCGTCCCATTGCTTGAGTAGGAATATTCCGTTGTTTCAACCGTTTCAGAACCATTTAATGTATATCGCTCGAGCACTTTTGTTATGAGGTCCCCGGTTTTGGTAATTTCAAGCGCGCTTTGCACTTCCAACACATGGCTCTTCGCGGCATCTACGGCAAGATGGCTTTGAACCTGTTCTTGCTGGCCGCTTGCGTCAATAAGCCCCTGAAAAGGCATGATGGGAATTTCTGCTTGAGACATTTCTTGTGATCCTGAAAATAAAGCATCTAAAACAGCTTGATGTTCATTCAATTCCAGAGGCATTGCTTCAACCCCATTTGGTCCCACATAAACGCCATACAATACTTTCATAGTCTCGTCATTGAGGTCTTTAAAATGCTCTTTCAAGGCTTCAACAGCAGGCGAGCCAGAAACTTCCGCCGGATTTGTCATTTCAGAATGAATGGCCCTTTGATTGTCCGGCGGAGGAAGAAGGGGCTTTTCTACCTGATAAATATTTGCCGGAGTCGAGCTTAGCATGTCTCTTTGCTCCAGCTCTTCAACGGTCAAAGGCCGTGACCGTCTTTGGGCCCGCAATTCAGACCGAGTGGTTCTGTCAAATTTTTTCGTAATCGTTTCGTCTATCAAATAGTCAGGCACGCCTCTTACAATCTCAATGGTATTTTTCCCCATCGTCACAGCCCCCTTGTCCCGAAAATGACGGCGGGGATTCTTTCTTGCAAAAGTTTGAGGCCGTTTCTCCGATGGGAATTTTTCAATCACACTATATTCGCCGTTTTCTTCAAAACGAAAAATTTGTTGCAGTCGGGCCGCAGCCGATTCACGGTATACGGCCTCTCCAAGTTGTTCGATCCTGTTTTCAAGAAAAGCTCTATCAGAAGAAATTATTTTCAAAGAAAGAGCGTGTTCTATTTCAGACCGGGCATCCTTCACACTTCTTTGATTAAAAACACTGGCAAGAAAAATCCAGCCAAAATAACTGGCTGCAAGAGCGTGGTCAGGACGGCCCAAAGACGAGGCGCCCTGGATGCGTTCGGGAAGAATAAGCCTTGCGGTCAATTGATAACGCGGGTCTGTAAGTGCTCGTTGATTGATCAGGACCTCATTCATAAATTGTTGGAGCGGCAAAGGCTTCTCCCGCAAAGCCTCTTCATACAAACGGGACTGTTTTTTTTCATCAATCGCCTGGCTCATTTGAGGCGTAATCACAAGATAGGAATAATCCTGATCGCGCAAATATTTTTCAATCCCTGGGGTATGAAACCCGCCCGTCACCACGGCCATGATCTTTTCACGACTTTTGTGCATCTTTTCCAGGGCCCGGGTAATCAAAACTTGGTCTCTCTGAGCCGCCAGCGCATAGAACCGCTCTGTTTTGGGGAAATCCCGATCGAGCACTTCCAAACCTTCGGGGAGAGACGATAA
>OBEQ011127761.1_pt1 | contig 23256 bp, 19 predicted proteins | sample 1670901 | NCBI WGS metagenome assembly OBEQ01 (sample SAMEA104232315, study PRJEB22302) | groundwater metagenome | biome: forest; feature: aquifer; material: groundwater | place: USA | collected 2011-08-07 | depth 5.4 m
ATCGAAGATGAAATGAAGACAAGCTACATCAATTACGCGATGAGCGTAATTGTTGGCCGCGCGCTTCCAGATGTACGCGACGGTTTGAAACCGGTTCACCGCAGAATTCTTTACGCCATGAGCGATTTGGGCTTGGCGCACAATAAATCCTACAAAAAATCCGCTCGTATCGTCGGAGAAGTCCTCGGCAAATACCATCCGCACGGCGACATGGCTGTTTATGATTCCATGGTCCGCATGGTCCAGGATTTTTCACTCCGTTATCCATTGATTGACGGCCAAGGAAATTTTGGCTCACTCGACGGTGACAACGCAGCCGCGATGCGTTATACCGAAGCGCGCCTCGATACCATCTCTGATGAGCTGCTCCAAGACATTGATAAGGAAACCGTCGGCTTCGTCCCCAATTTCGACAGCTCGCTGACCGAACCCAGCGTTTTACCCGCTAAAATTCCGAATCTTCTAATCAATGGCTCAAGCGGAATCGCGGTCGGTATGGCCACCAACATTCCGCCTCACAATTTAAATGAGATTGTGGAAGCCATCATCGCTGTGATTGAAAATCCGGAAATTTCGATTAAGGAATTGGCGAAATTTGTAAAAGGTCCTGATTTCCCAACAGGCGGGGTGATTTGCGGAAAAGAGGGAATCAAATCCGCTTACGAAACCGGCCGCGGCAAATTAATCGTTCGCGCCAAAGCATCCATTGAAAGCGGCGCTAAAAACAAAAAAGACGCCGTCGTCATCACCGAAATCCCATACATGGTCAATAAGACCAATTTAATCGAATCCATCGTCCGCTTAGTTGAATCCAAAAAAGTGGACGGCATTTATGACATCCGGGATGAGTCGGACCGTGACGGAACCCGCGTTGTTATTGAACTGAAAAAAGATTGCACTCCTCAAGTGGTCTTAAACCAGCTCTTTAAGCACACGCAAATGCAGGAAACCTTCGGCGTGATCATGCTTTCCTTAGTAGATAATCAGCCGCGCGTACTCAATCTGAAACAAATGATCGAGTATTTTATTGAGTTCCGCGTTGAAGTTGTCCGTAAGCGCACCCAATTTGAATTGACTAAAGCAGAACGCAGAGCGCATATCTTAGAAGGCCTCAAAATTGCGCTCGGCAATCTTGACAAGATCATCAAAACCATCCGAGCTTCCAAAGATCCGGAAATTGCCAGAGAAGCATTGGTTAAGAATTTTGAACTTTCCGAAATTCAAGCCAAGGCTATTTTGGAAATGCAGCTCCAGCGCTTAACGGCCCTTGAGCGCGACAAAATCGAAGCTGAATATTTGGAACTCCTGAAACAAATTGAATATTTCCGTTCCGTATTGAAAAGCAAAGCGAAAGTGCTTGAGATCATCAAAAACGAATCCAAAGAGTTGGTCAAAAAATACGGCGATGAACGAAGAACCCAGATTGTTGCCGCCGAAGACGACATCGAAATCGAAGATTTAATCGCCGAAGAAGACGTGCTCATCACCATTTCTCACGCTGGCTATATTAAACGGCTTCCCGTTGATACCTACCGGCGCCAGAGACGCGGCGGAAAAGGAGTTACAGGCGGCGGCGTTAAAGATGAAGACGAAGATTTCATTGAGCACATGTTCTTGGCCTCGACCCATGATTATATTTTATTCTTTACGAACAAAGGCCGAGTATATTGGCGCAAAGCATACGATATTCCTCAGGCGTCACGGCAAGCCAAGGGCAAAGCGATCGTTAATTTTCTGGCGCTGACTCCGGATGAAACAATTGCGAGCTTGCTTCAAGTCAAAGAATTCGACGACAAACATAATCTTTTAATGGTCACGAAAAACGGTATCGTGAAAAAGACGAACTTATCCGCTTATTCACATCCGCGCACAACAGGCATCAATGCGATTACGCTGAAAGACAAAGATTTGTTGATCGACTGCAAATTAACCGCCGGCAAAGATGAAATTTTCCTTGCGACCAAAGAAGGCAAAGCGATTCGCTTTCAAGAAAAACAGGTCCGGGAAATCGGGCGCACCGGAAGCGGCGTGCGCGGAATCCGGCTCGGCAAAAAAGATGAAGTGATTGCCGCTGAAATTGTGGACGCCAAAGCTACTATTTTAACGGTTACCAGTGAAGGCTTCGCTAAAAAATCAAAATTTCAAGACTACCGAATTCAATCGCGCGGCGGTAAGGGCATCATCAATACCAAAGTGACGGCAAAGAATGGCCGTGTTGTGAATGTGCTTACGGTCAGCGAGGATGATGAGCTCATCATCGTCACCGGAAGCTCCATGGTCGTCCGCTGCGCTGTGAGCCAAATCAGGACCGTGGGCCGCAATACCCAAGGTGTACGAGTCATCAAACTCAAACCCAAAGACGCAGTGGCTTCTGCAATGAAAGTGGTTGCCCGTGAAGAAGGCGAAGCAGAAGAAACAAAAGATTTACTGTAAAAACCATATTGTCCTACCACCTGTCATCCTGACATGCTTGATATTAAGCTAATCCGAGAAAATCCCAAGGCCGTCAAAGAAGCTCTCGCCAAAAAACGAGTCCCTGGCGAGCTCATAGACCAGGTTCTGTCCTTCGACCTGCAAAGACGCAAGTTTATCCAAGAAGTCGACGGACTTAAGTCAATGCGTAACGAGGCCAATAACCAAATTACTGAGGCAAAGAAGCAGGGAAAGTCGGTTAATGAGATCATTGAAGGAATGAAGACAGTATCCCAAAAAATAGCTGATTTAGACGCTTCAGTGGGAGAAGTAGATAATGGGATGGCTACTATACTATCTAGTATCCCAAATTTACCCCATTCTTCGGTTCCAGAAGGAAGCGATAGCACAGCTAATAAAGTGGTTCGGGAGTGGGGTAAAAAGCCCAAGTTTGGTTTTCAGCCGAAGGACCACATAGCGCTGGCTCAACAGTTGGGCTGGATTTCTTTTGAGCGCGGCGCCAAGTTAACGGGAAGCGGTTTTGTCCTGTACCAAAAGGAAGGGGCCAAGCTCGTCCGCGCCTTAATGAATTTTATGCTCGATCTTCACACACAAAAGCACGGTTATCAAGAAGTCTGGCCGCCGGCCTTGGTCAATCGGGCCAGCATGACCGGAACCGGGCAGCTCCCAAAAATGGAAGACGACATGTACCGCTTAAAAGACGAGGATTTGTTTTTAATCCCAACCGCTGAAGTACCTGTCACCAATATTTACCGGGATGAAACGTTCAATGAAAAAGATTTACCCATTCAATTAACTGCATACTCGCCTTGTTTCAGGCGAGAGGCGGGTTCTTACGGAAAAGACACAAAGGGTTTGTCGCGGCTTCATCAGTTTGACAAAGTTGAGCTCGTCAAATTTGTAACGCCGCAAAATTCTTTAGAGGAATTGGAAACATTAGTTAAAAACGCCGAACAAGTTCTCCAATTGCTCGAACTTCCATATCGGGTATCACTCTTATGCGCAGGTGATTTAAGTTTTGCCGCTGCGAAATGTTATGACTTAGAAGTCTACGCGCCCGGAAGCGATAAATGGTTTGAGGTTTCAAGCTGCAGCACGTTTGAAGATTTTCAGGCCAGGCGGATGAATATTAAATACAAGACCAAAGAAGGAAAAACGCAGCTTGTTCATACCTTAAACGGTTCAGGCGTTGCCTTTGCCAGAACGATTTTGTGTTTGCTTGAAAATCACCAGCAGGCCGACGGCTCCATTCGTTTTCCCGAAGCGCTAAAAAAATATCTATAATTGGTTTTTGTCGGAGGGGTGGCAGCACTGACTGACATTGAAAGACGAATGTCTATTGATCGGTAGTCAGTACAGTCACCCCTTTCAATCGATCTTTCCTTAAGACTATTTTATGGGGAGGGGTGGCAGAGTGGACGAATGCGGCGGTCTTGAAAACCGTTAGACCTTTACGGGTCTCGTGGGTTCGAGTCCTACCCCCTCCGCCATGATTTATTATTACAAAATTTTATGTAATCATGACTGCGCCTAACGGCGTTGATTGCTAAGGATTCGAAGTGAGCACCGTAAACGCGACCTCTGGAAGCGTTTGATTACGGTGCGAGTGGCCGACCCGGAGCGAAGCGGAGGGCGCCGAATCCTACCCCCTCCGCCGTCACTTACAATGTTTCTTGTGTTACAATTGTCGCTCATTTTTTGGAGAGGTCGCATAGCCCGGTTTAGTGCGGCGGTTTGCTAAACCGCTGTGGCGCCTAAAGCGCCACCGGGGGTTCAAATCCCCCCCTCTCCGAAGTTACTTTCCTTAGCTCGTCGAAGTGATTACTTATCAAAAGCAACGAGTACTTGCAAGACACTCAGGTGCCCTGCAAGTGCCGCCATTGTCTACAACGTTGTTTCCAATTGATCTAGCAGGTGGGCACTGGCGTCATGCGTGTGTTTTCCGAAACCTCGATGACATACAAAAGCGGCGTCTTGTCTCGCTCGACTTGGTATAAAATTTTTCCTCTGAAAGCTTTGTAACAGTTCCATCGAGTTGTGGAAAGAAAAATATCGGGATCGGGATTTCGGTCTGTGTCATTATCAAACATGTCAAAACGATTCCTTAGCTCCGGTGATTTTTCCAAATAGTAGCCCGTTTGAAACGCTTTTGAAGCGTTCAGAATCTTGATTTTTTTGTCCGGAGGCCAATTGTAGTTTTGAATCAACCACAGAATTCCTTCCCGGTATGAATTCCCCCAATAATCCGTATCGTAATTTTTCGCAGCTTTCGCCAAACCGCCGGCCAGCAGCCGGTTGAAATAAACCGTTTGATAAGGATGAAGACGGTACATATCAAGAGCTGTGAGCCCCATAGAAATAATGAGCACAGAACTTAAAAATAATTTGGCCCACCGCGCTGCTTTGGAATGAAGAAATGCAGTAACAGAAACTCCGCCCAAAACGGCTAGAAGTGGAATCGAAAAAAGAATGTGGCGGTATCCGTCAAATTGCACGGTCAATAAACTTGCTGTCGCAATCGGGAAAAGACAGGCAAAAATGAGTGTTCCGGTTTTTGCGGATTTTGCCGTTAACTTCGGAAGTTTAATTGCATGACGGATCAAATCTACACCGCCCAACAACAGAGCGATCAAAAAGAATTCCGGAAGTGTGAGCAGGATTAATTTAACGATATATGATTTCGGAAGATCGGAGGCGATGAGGTAATTTCCTTCATAAAAAAAAGTCATGTTGCCTAAAAAATCATGGTGTGCTGCTTTGAACGCTGCCCGGAGCGGATTGATCAGCGGGTTTATTTGGGCGAGCGGACACCACATCAGCATGGCCGGCCACGCGACGGCAAAAATCCATCCAAAATTGCGGAGCATGTCTTTTGCTCCCGCGCCGAAAGGTTTTCTATTCTGGGGAAACCAGAGCGACCAACAGACGAGAATGCAGGGCAGGACGATAAGAACGCCGCCAATGCGTTCTCCCAACATCAAACCCAAAGCGATGCCGATTTGGAGCAGATTTTTGAGCGGAATTCGCGGAAGATCGTCATAAGATTTGAGGATGAGGTAAAGTGTTGTTAACAGTAAAGCCCCGAACGGAATATCGACAGGATTGTTGAACATGTGGCCGTAAAAAACGGGATGAAGCGTTAGAAATAGAACCGTTAAAAATCCCGCCAAATATCCGGAAAGGTGTTCGGCGATCCGGAAACTCATAAAAATAGTCCAGAGTCCAAACAACGCGCCCAAAAGATGCCGCGTTTCGTAAACGCCAAATGGCAATTTACGGCCGGCCAACTGAGCAAGCGTGTCAAAAAACCCGCCGGACATCGAAAACGCGGGAAAATCAAGCACGCTTCTGTCTTTAAAAAAAGATCCGTACCAGCTTAGAATGGAATCGCCGTAAAGCTGATGATATTCCTCATCCCATGTCACGCCGTAGTCTTGGAAGGTTTTGAAGACAATCAAAATGACAAGAGCAAAAAAACCGGCAATGAGAAGATTCGGTGATTTAAAACGCGCTCGGCCTGAAAACATTTATCCTCCGTCGTAATTAATTATCGACGTAATTGTTTCCCGCCTAAGGGCATGTTTCGACAGTGGTCATCGGCGTATTTTTGGGCACTTCGATGACATAAAGCAACGGAGCGTGGTCCCGTTCGACTGTGTAAATAATTTTTTCCCGGTAGGCTTTATGGCAATTTCTTCGCGTTGTTGAAATAAAAATGTCGGGGTTATCTTCAACCATCTCGAAACGGTTCATGGCCTCGCGCGATTTTTCCAAATAGTAACGTGTTTGAAATGGCCATGAAAAACTGAGAATTCTGATTTTTCTGTCGATCAGCGGATGGTAATTGTTCATCAACCACAGAATTCCTTCCCGGTATGAATTCCCCCAATAGTCCGTTTCGTAATTTTTTGCAGCTTTTTCTAAACCACCGGCCAATAACCGGTTGAAATAAACCGTTTGGTACGGATGAAGACGGTACATGTCAAAAGCAGTCAGAGCCACTGAAAAAACAATCCCCAAAATAGAGGCGATTTTAAATATTTTATAGGCTTTTGAACGGACAAATTCCGCAAACGAAATGCCCGCTAAGACGGCCAAGATGGGAATTAAAAAAAGAAAATGGCGGAACCCGTCAAAGCGCGGAGTGTTAAACACAAGTGCCGCTAAAACCGGATAGGCCAGCACAAAAAGCAAAAATATAATTTTAAACCGCTTTCCGGTTTGCGTTAAATTTTTCATCATGAGATAAATCGCCAGCGCAGTGCCCAACCCAAGGGTAATAAAATAAAATTCAGGCAAGCTGAGTAAAATTGATTTGATGAGGTAAGATTTAGGAACGTCTGAAATTTTGTAGTAAGTGCCCTGAAAAAAAATATAAAGCTTCTCGGGATTAAAATTCCAATGCGCTGTTTGATAAAGAGCTTTGAACGGATATAGAAAAGGGTCGACCTGCGCCCGGGGCCACCACAGCAGCATGATGGGCCACGCTATGGCGAGGATACAAACAAGGTTTTGGGCGAGATTCAGCAAAAACGGTCCGAGGTGGTCTTTATTTTGAGGCCAATGGCTTCCAAGCCAGAGCAATCGGTATACCACAAAAGCCGGTACAATAATTAACAGGCCTCCGATGCGGATTGCTAAAGCCAAGCCTGCGGCAATACCAATTCCAAACAGATATTTGGATGGAACTTTCGGAAGATGGTCAGAGGATGCAATCATAAAATAGAGTGTTGTCAAAAGCAAAGCGGCAAACGGAATGTCGACGGGACTGTTGAACATATGGCCGTAAAAAACGGGGTGAAAGATCAAAAAGAGTGCCGCGCAAAATCCGGCAAAAACTCCAGAGATATTCTGAGCGATTTTGTAACTCATGAGAACCGCCCAAAGCCCGAATATTCCGCCTAAAAAGTGTCTTGATTCAATATTGTCCCAAGGGGAGGCATAGCTGAGTAATTGAACGAGGGCATCAAAAAAACCGCCGTAAAAAACGAGAAAGAAATGATAGACGGCCGCTGCATCTTTAAAGAACGACAGATACCATTCGATAATCAGATTTCCGTAAATTTGATGGTATTGTTCATCCCAAGTTATTCCGTAATCTTGGAATGTTTTACAGATCACCCAAAAAATGAGCGTAAAAAAAGCAGCGATTAAAAACTTCGCGTTTTTTTTGATAACAGCTAAAAAACCATCAGAGCGCATCATTTCTTCATGTCTCATTTCCCGTATCGTCGACTAAATATTTTTTTAACCGCTGCGCGTTTTAAATGGAACGCGTCAAAAAAATCACTTCCATTAACGCCGGCTTTTTGGACATGTCGAATGTGAAATAATATCAAGTAAAAGAAACTTCCGGTAGCTTAAATCCTTGACTATAATATGTTGTTTTTGCAAAGCTTCGCATTAAATCAGGGCCTCAGGAAAATGAGGCTGCCCTTGGTCCAAGAATCTTTATTTGGAGGCGGCAAAAATGAAGCCGGTTCCGCCGCCATCTCTAATGGTTAACTTAAATTATCCGTAACCCTAAAATAAATCTGAGCCAGCACCATTAAAATATTGCCACGCGGAATATGAATCTTCATCTAAACGTTTGGAAGATCAGAATCGCTTTGGTTTTTATCGCCGCAGCGCTCCTGCTTCCGTTCCTTGGAAAAAACCAGCTCATTGATTGGGATGAGACTTTGTATGCCGAAGTGTCGCGTGAAATGCTGGTTACCGGCGATTACAGCACCAGTCAAATGTATTTTACACCCTTTTATACGAAGCCCAAACCTCCGGTTTTCTTTTGGATGCAATCGGCCGCTATGAAAGCGTTCGGAGTTAATGCTTTCGCCGCGCGCTTTCCAAATGTTATTTGTGGCATTCTGTCGCTTTTAATTCTCTTTGAGCTCGGACGAAAACTCATTAATAGTGAATTTGGTATTTTGTGGGCTGCCGCTTATGGCTGTTCGATTTTTCCGTTTCTCTTTTTTAAATCAGGATACATGGATCCTTGGTATCATTTGTTGTCTTTTCTGGGAGCAGCCCTTTTTGCCTTCGCCCTTTCAGAAACCTCCGAACAGAAAAAATGGAGATTTCTAGCCACCTCGTCAATTTTAATTGGGCTAGCGACGCTCGTTAAGGGCCACTCAATTCTTGTTATTATGGGGCTTATCTTCGGAGTTTGTTTTTTTCGTCGAAAAAACCAATTGAAGCCGCATCATTATCTCTTTTTTTTTACAATCGCAATTTTTGTTTCTTCTTTATGGTTTTTTTCTGAAGCAGCACTGGGAAGAGCGGACATGATCAAGGCTTTCTTGAGGTACCAGACCGGACTTTTCTTAAAAGATAAATCGCCGGGAGACCCCTTTTATTATCACGGAATCGCTTTTTTATTTGGCTGTTTTCCGGCGTCGGTATTTGCCGTTCACGGCGCGTTTAGCAAGACCATAAAAATCAAAATGTTTAAAGAATTTATGATGATTCTTTTTTGGGTCGTATTTATTTTCTTTTCCGTCTCGGCTTCTAAGTTACCAACTTACGCTGGGCTCGCATGGTTTCCGATTTCTTTTTTTGCCGCGCTGTCTCTTCATCAAATTCTGGTAGAGAAAAAAGTGCCGAAGATATTACTGGGCGGATTATTAACTGTTTCAGCATTGATTTCTATTTACCTTGTCGGGATTCTTTATGTCCACAACCCTGAAACGATCATGTTTTCGGGCGAAAATTTGAGAGCAGCACTCAATTTTAGCGCCTGGAAACAGGTGAACCCGGTTTGGAGCAGATGGGAAATTATAGGGGGCATCATATTTATGGTGGGCATTCTGATATCTGCCGCTTGCTTTGCAGCAAAAAAGCATTTGCCTGCCATCTTCGGAATCTTTTTGATCAGTCTTTTCGCGTCATTTTTTTGCCACTTGGTTCTTCTTCCAAAATGGCTGGAAATGACCCAGGAGCCGCTGCACCAATTTTGCGAAGCGCACCGCGGGCAACAAGCGACGGCAAAAACTTTTGGGTTCAACTCTTTTCTCGTTCCTTTTTATATGCAGGTGTCTCCCGAAACAGAAAAACATAGACCATCCACCAAAGATGTCGACGAATTCATAAATTGGAAGAAAGATAAGCCGGTCTACTTCATTGTAAGAAATGATTTTGATCCACAATTTGAAGAAAAGTATCCGGTTTTGAGATCAAAGAAAATTATGAGCAGTGATCGTTTAATCTTTTATAGATTAAATTAATTTAAACGGAAAAATAAAAATTTGTGCTAAAATATTTGTGCGAGATTCTCAAAATAAAAACTAAATGATGATAACCGATCCGAGCCAAAAAATTCTGACGCAATTGAAGCAGCGGTTTGCTTCTGAGGTGCTGTGGCATTTTGTAAGCCGTGAAAAACCGGATGAAGACAGCTACCAAATTCTGCTCTCGATCTTAAAAACCGGCCTGAAGGTCGGCCCTCAAAAAGAGCAATTTAAAGTATTCAATCAAAAAACTAAAAACGTTGAAGTCTTAGACGGCTATCCGGTGGCTTGTTTGGCGGACATTCCGCTCAAAGACCTCCATATTCACGCCGAGCGTTACGGAAGTTTTGCGATCGGATTTCACAAAGCGAGCACTATTGTGAACGGGTTCAATCCGGTGCTTTATGTGAATCAATATTCTTCGATTTTCCACAAATTTATGGAATTGATCGGAGAGACGGCCGAAAATAGCACAGCCTCAGCAGAAACACATCAGCAATATAACCATCTCCGGCATTGGCTGGGCTCAATTGCAAAATCAGGGGATTTGATGGCAAGCCCGCAAGCGGATCCGAAACTCGACCATCTTCAGATGAATAATTTTTATTATGAGCGTGAATGGAGATCGCTGGCCAATTGGGACTTCAAACCCGAAGATGTTGCTTTAATTCTGCTGCCGGAGGCGAAACTAACTGATTTTGTAAAAGACCGGAAATTAAGCGGCCTTAAAGTTTCAGAAACGACCCCCGTTCTGCCGTTTAATCTGATTTATAACGTGTAATCCGCCGAAATTATTTCGAAAAAATCCCCTTAATTCCGCCCGAATTAAAGGCCGCAATATCGGTCAGAATGGAAGGCAAAGCCAGGCCTCCCGGCGAAGCGAGAAATTTAGGCTCCCAAACGGGGTCGAATTTATCTTTAAATTTTCTGAGTCCTTGAAAATTGTAAAAATGTTCGCCGTAACCAAATACAAATGCACCAATCCGGCTCCAGATCGGGGCCAAAGTTCGGTTTTCGAGCCCCGCCAGCGGCGCCATTCCCAGATTGAACCATTTGAATCCGTTTTGAGCACCCCAGAACATCAGATGAATAAAGAGAAAATCAATCATTCCGGACGGCGCTTCAAAGGTGTGGCGCATCAGATCTACGGAGATTTCTTCCCGTTCCGCGCTCACCCAAACATTTGCAAATGCCAGAATGTTTCCGTCTTTCTTCACGAGCGCACAGGGGAATTCACATAAGTAGTTTTTTTTAAAACTTCCGAGCGAAAACCCTTTTTCTTTTGTATGTTTTTGTTCAAGCCAGTCGTCAGAAACCCGCTTCAGAGAAGGTAGGAGGTCTTTGACATTTTCTTTGGGGACAAATTCAAACCCGAAATTTTCCTTTTCCAAATGCTGAAATGTGTGGCGAAGGTCTTTTCGGGCTCTTCCTTGGAGCGAAAAATCTGTAAGCGGGACTCGCGCTTCCTCTCCGATTTTGAGCACCACCAATCCTAAATCCAGGTAACGGTCCAAATCTGCTTTGCCGACCTGCCAAAAAACAGTCCAAGCATCATAACGATCACAAAGTTCCCTGAATTGCCAAATGAGTTCGCTGTGTTCGCTTGCCTCACCGACCGGATCGCCAAGCGCAACCCAGCTCCGCCTGCGGATGCCGTACATAATGAAGGCGTTTTCATTTTTGCTGAATAAAAATGACTTATCACCGAGTAGCGCTAAATTCGAAACCGTCGATTTTGACTGGGTGATGATTTTTCTGGCCCGGTCAATTTCTTCAGGTTCAGGAAATACATGAGGAATGGCCGCCGGGTGTAGAAGTCTTGCGACCGCAAAAAGCAAAGCGACCGCGATAACGCCGACCGTTGCCCGCAAAAATCGGGGCGCATCCTCAAAAAAAGCAAAACGCCACCACAAGTCGCGCGAATAATCAATGTGGCGATAAGCAAAGAACCCAATCCAAATCGAAGAAACTAAAATCACAATAATCGCAAGCGTCCATACCGGCGTAAAACTTTCACTCGTCAGGAACGCTTTCCGGTAAAAATACCGCCGCGAAGGAATTAAAGCGACAAGCATGATCAATAAGACGATGGCCTCTTCGTAATCAAATCCCTTGAGCAGGGAAAATAAAATTCCGCTTCCAAGCAAACAACACGCCAAAAAATAAGCCGCATCAAGGCGTCTTTGAAGTCCGCGGGCGAGCAAGAGAAGGAGTGCGCCGGTAATGCTGGCAAGAAAATGTGAAATTTCGATCACCGGAAGCGGCACCAGATCTTTGAGCCAGGAAAGTCTCGGCGTTTCGGAAGGCAAGGCCCCTGAGAACAAAAGAATTCCGCCCGCCACAAAACTGTTAAAAGCAAGTACCTGAGGCACCAACGTCGGAATCCACGCTGCAATTGAAGCTGAAATTTCCCGCACACTATGCTTGTCTTTAAAAATTTCTCTTCCGGCCAAAAGCGCTGTTGCGATAGAGAGCGGAAATAAATAATAAATGATTCGAAACACCAAAAGAGAGGCCAACAAATGAGGATTAGAAGCAGAAGCAGGCGCCAATAGAAGGAAGGCCGCTTCAAAGGTCCCGAGACCTCCGGGTGATTGACTGAGAAATCCCGCCATTTGTGCGAACAAAAACGAAGCTAAGAACACGGGATAAGTCATCTCAAAAGAATCCGGAAGCAGCAAATAAAGAACCGCCCCGGCCACGGCCCAATCCAAAGCGGAGATCGCGATTTGAGAAATCGCGATGCTAAAAGGCGGCGGGGTAAAAGCCCAAGTTTTAATCCGAAGCGTTCCTTTTTTTGAAATGCTCCAAATCAGATAGAGCAAAAGCACCGAAAGACAAATAATTCCCAGCCGGTAGCTGGAAGCCATGGGGAGATGAAAAATCTGAGGGATTAAGATGGGTTCAAAAACGAATGTGATGCCTGCGATCAACAGCAGGCCCAGAAAAAAGGTAAGGCTTGAGAAGATAACCAAATTAGCGATGTCTTCGAGCGGAAGTTCCAGAGACGAATACAAATGATACCGGGATGAAGTCCCGAAGATAGGCGAGAAACCGACATTATTCGTCAGCGCGTAGGTAACAAATGCGGTAAAGATAATTTTTTTGTACTTCAGAGCACGATTAATATAGCGAAAGCCCAAAATTTCGTAGCCGCCGAGAAGAAGATAATTGAGAAATGTTAAAACCGCTGCGGCAATGAGTTTTTTGGAAGGCACTTCGGAAAGCGCGGCGAGAACATCTTGAAGCCGGTACTGGCCGAATTCTTTATGAAGAATCCAAATGGCTCCGCCGAAGACCAGCAGTCCGAAAATAAATCTAATTTTTTTTGAGATATTTTTCATACAAAGAAAGAATCGCTGTGCTTATGTGTATCGGCACAGGATGAAAAAAGTGATGAAAGACAAAAAAGCCGCGGTGGAGGGAGAAAGGCCGCGGCTTTTTTGGTCGGCGCTTACAGGACTTCGATGGATTTCGCGAGGTCCTTGCCGTTTGAATTCATATGACGGACTTTGACTTGTTCTCCGCTTTTGAGTTCAGAGAGCGGAAGCGTTTTGCCCATTTTCCAAACGGACGTTGTCGTGGGGTCGATCTGAATGATGGTTACATTTCCGCCAATGCCGGATATTTTAAGCGATGGGGTTTTAGAACTTAGATCGATAGAACTGATCTTGCCCGTTATCGCGGCAACGGAAGAGCTTGCCTTAGCAACTGAATTCATGGGCATGACCGTAGCATCGGCAGCAAACGCTGTCGGTACGAGAATGGACATGACCAGCGCAAAAACAAAAGTCACTTCTCTTTTTTTCATTTTTTATTCTCCTTGGTTTAACGAGTTGAAGTTTGCGATTGGTCCTTGGTCGAATTTTTCTTAGAAACATGTTTTTTGACCGATAATTTTTTGTGCTTCTGAGAAGCATTTGTGCCTGTTGAAGCAGGTACTTTTGTTTTTGCGGCCATGGCCTCAGGAATGATTCCGGCGGCCAGTACGACAAAAACAAAAAGCCAGCTTAAAATCAATCGACGCATAGAAGAGGTCTCCTTTTGAGCAGAAGTATAGCGAGACGAGCTAACGGGAAGATGAAGCGAAGATTACAAATTCTTAATGAAGCGGGAAAAACACTTTAAAACAAGCGCCCTTGCCGGGCTCGCTGATCATTTCAATTCGTCCTTGATGGGCTTCGACAATCCATCTGCACAGGCCCAGGCCGATTCCGGTGGAACTGCTGGTCGGCTCCGGTGGCTTGGCGAAAAATTTATCGAAGATGTTATTTTGTTCTTCCTTAGAAATGCCGGGCCCGGAATCTTCAATCGCAAACACAGCTTCTTCGTTTTTGGCAGAAGTCCGGATCTGAATACGTCCCCCGAAGGGCGTATGTTTGAGCGCATTATTAAGCAAATTCGAGATCACGCTTTGTACCAGCGGTTTTTCGCCCCGGATCCAGACCGGATCATGTTTGGCGAATTCGATCCCAATATTTTTGTCTTGGATCATTTGTTCCAAATCATGGACCACTTGTTCAGCCGTTTCGCTGAGTTCAATCGGCCGCCATTCCATAGATTCTTTACCGCCCCCGCTTCGCGCAAGCGCCAAAAGCTGCTCAACAATATCGATGAGGTCATTTAATGATTCAAGCTGTGCGGCGAGTACTCTTTGGTATTCTCGCGTCTCGCGCGTGGTTCTAAGCGCAACTTCGAGTTCTCCTTTCATGATGGTGAGCGGCGTTCTTAATTCATGGGAAGTGGCGACGCTAAATTGTCGGAGTCGCTTAAAGGTATGTTCCAGGCGGCCCAGCATGTCATTAAAAGTGGTTCCAAGCTCCTCGATTTCGTCTCCTGTTTTTGGAACAAGGACTCGTTCGTGAAGATCTTGAGCGCTGATACTTTTTGCTTGTTTGATCAAATTCCGGATTGGTTTAAATGCCAGCGTGGCGAAAAACCAGCCGACGACCGTCGCAAAACTCAGGGTTAACGGAATGAGCCAGAAAATCCAAAGCTTTAGATTGGCCAGGGAAGAATTTGTTTGTTTCAGATCGACGACGGATTGGACAAAATAAAGCACTTCTCCGTTTTCAATCATCGGACAAAGCACCGAACGCGCATGTTGCGGAACATCAAAGGATTCAAAAACCACCCGGCCACGCCGCGCGTTTTCCAGGGCGTTGTCCGTTAACGGAATTTTAAAATGTTCGAAGGTTTTCGTGGCGAACAGGGGGACTCCGTTCCGGTCAATAATCTGTACGGCATGGACAGGGTCAACTTCGATTAAGTCTTCAGACCAACGTTTTAAAAATTGAGACAATCGGCCGCTAGCGGCTTCCTTTTCGATTTCCCGGAAGTCTTCAGTTGCTGATTCGCGCTGATCCGCCAAAGACTCTTTGTGTTCATCCTCCCATTTGGCCTGCCAAAAAGCAAAGATCGAATCGGCGGTGCCGTTGGCTTCCAAAATTAAAATTTGGTCCACATCTTTAATTAAATTTGAGCTGACTTTGGTATACAGAATCCAGGCAAAAAGGGACAAAATCACGGTGAGAATTCCGACATACCACAGGGTCAAAGTGAAACGAATGGAACGGATCATTTTCGCTTGGGCGCTTCTAAAATATAGCCGCTGCCGCGGATCGTTTTCAGGAGATGCGCTGAAAATCCGTCATCAATTTTTCGGCGGAGCCGCGCGATGTGCACATCGATAACATTTGAGAAGGTGTCAAAGTCGTGTTCCCAAACATGCTCGGAAAGCGCCGTTCGGGTCACAATCCGGCCGGCGTTATTTAAAAAATATTGCAGAAGCGCATATTCCCGGTTGGTGAGAATAATTTCTTTTCCGCCTCGCGTAACTTTATGTTTCAACAAATCCATTTCCAGGTCGGCAATTTTAATCACATTTGAAACCGCCCCTGTTTTTCTTCTCATCAGCGCCCGGACGCGGGCTAAAAGCTCCTCAAATCCAAACGGTTTGGTTAAATAATCATCCGCGCCGGCATCCAGTCCTTCGACTTTATTTTTAGGCCCGTCTTTAGCGGTTAAAATGAGGACCGGCGTTTCAATTTTGTCTTTGCGAAGGGCGGAGAGGACTTCAAGCCCGTTTCGTTTGGGAAGCAAAAGATCCAAAATAATTAAATCGAATTCATCGCTTTGCGCAAGCGCCAAGCCTTCGTCTCCGTCGGCGGCAACATCCACGGTGTAGTGCTCTTCCTGGAGCCCGCGTTTAATGAAGCTTGCCACCTTGGCGTTATCTTCCACAATTAAAATATGCATAAAAGAATGTAATACTTCACCCCACACGAAGCAAACAATTTTTGAACAACCCCTTATTTTGTTATAATACCGCTTACATTAAGATGCCGATGAAAAACCCGCTCGTTCAAAATGTTTTTTTATTCTTCATTTCTCTTCTCGTTGCTTTCTCCATTTTCTTGGGTGTCGATCTCGCTTTGGGACGATATCACAGGGTTTTTTCAGACCTTGATTTTATTCAGGTTGATTCTTCTTTTGGCTGGAACACAAAACCGAATGTTTCGATCTTAAATCGTCCCGGGGGCAGTATCCATACGAATTCAAAAGGATTTCGGTCCGATGAAATCGATCCCAAAAAGCCTCAAATTTTGATTCTAGGAGATTCTGTTGCTTGGGGCTACAACGTTGCGGATCATGAAACAGCAGCTTTTTTGCTTCAAAATAAATTTCCGAATGCACAAATTCAAAACATGGCTGTGCCGGGATATGGTTTAGATCAGACTTATCTTCGTTTCAAATCACAGATTAGTTCATTTTCTAAAATACAGGCCGTCGTTCTTATTTTGTCGAATAACGATATTGAAGACATCAAACGCAATGTGCAGTACGGATTGAACAAACCTTTTCTATTGCGTGAAGGAGAAGATTTAAAATTGGAGCGCGATAAGATTGAACAGAACTTAATTAATTATTTTTTGGCGCGGAGCTTTTTTTGCGGAATAATTTCAAGGAAAAATCGTCTGCACTCCAGATTTTATAAGTTATTCGGCGAAAAAATGAATTCCGAAAAAGAGAGTAAAATTATTTCTGGATTACTTTTGGAAAAGATAAAAATATTGGCTCAAGAAAAAAAAGCGGATCTTTTGATCGTTCTCTCTCCAAGTGTGACTAATTCTTTTGTAAAAAGCGATTCTTACCGTTGGTTTGAGACTTATTTAAGCAGCCATCATTTCAATTTTATCAGCCAACATGCTGCGCTGAAGGCAACCGGCTTAGCATTTGATTCGTTTTATTTGGATTACTCGCATTATTCTGTGTCCGGCAACCGTTTGCTCGCCGAAGAAATCGGAAAGCATCTCACTTAATGTTTAATTTTTTGGAGGGACAAATGAAAAAATTCTTTTGGATTTTATCGCTCGTTTTAATTGTCACCAGCGGATGCGCACCCACAAAGCCGTATATGGGTGCGGGCCCGGATAATTCCGATTTAGTACGCAGTGATGTGGATGGCCGCTGGTATCACAAAAATCCTCCAAACGCCCGCGACATGATGTCTAACGGCATGGGCCAAAATCAGGATTAAAAATGGATTTGTTTCATTCGGCCGCTCAGTTTTTAAATGAATTAAAGAAGCAATGGTTTGCGCAATTATTCTTTCCGCCAGTTTGTAATTTCGTAACTCCAATGGTAGCTTTTCTGCAACCATTTGGAGATGCGCACCATGAACGAGCTTCAACCGATATTCGCATTAACAATTCAATCCTTCTTTCTCGATGCCTTTAAACCCGCAAAGCGTGTTCCTCAAGAAGCCGAAAACAATTAGGAGATGGGCAAGATGAAACTGTCCGTTTTTTTTATCTTTCTATTTTTGTTTTGCGGCTTCGTTCAGCCGGTTTTTTCCGACGAATTAAACGGTGAGCCATCCGAACTTCAAGCGAAGATGGAGGAACTGGATCAGAAAGTCGAACAAACCCAAAATAAGGTTCAGGAAAACATGAATCAATTAAAGGCGTTGGAACAGCAAGCCCAGGAATTGGTACCTCAGGTGCAAGCGGCCTGCACCAAAGACGAATCGAGCCCCAAATGCGTTCAGTTGAACGAACAATCGGAAAAACTTGTGGAGCAGGCCGAAAATCTCCAAAACCAATTAACCGAAGGCCAAGCTGAGCTCCGGCTCCAACTCATGTCCTATCAAGCATTTGTACAGCAAGCTCCCCAGTACGGCCAGACTTTGAGCGATGAAAGTAAAACCATCGTCTCAAATTTAGAAGGCGAATAAAAATCCTCCGTATTTCACCTCATTGATTAAAAGTTGACAATCCAAAATTTAAGCGTATATTTGCGCACTTATAGCCGAATCTGCTATCCGCAGATCGGGGGACCCAGGAACAATAAGGGGCTAATTACCGCCAGGTAAGAGGTTAAGTTTCTCAACCTTCGCCCGTCAGCTAACCCCGAAGGCGAAGGAGAGGAACTTCAATGAAGTCACATTTTTCACCTGCTTTGCCACAGTCTTTTCTGTCCAAAATCAAAAAAATTCTTTTTGGTCCGGCCCGAAATCTACGCGATCCTTCCGTTGGTCATACGCTTTCGTTGGTTGCGTTTCTCGCTTGGGTGGGCCTTGGTGCTGACGGTCTTTCGTCGTCGGCTTATGGTCCTGAAGAAGCGTATCGAACTCTAGGACCACATTCTTATCTTGCTGTCTTTTTGGTTTTGGCGACGGCCGCGACGGTCTTCATTATTTCTTACGCGTACAGCCGAATCATTGAACATTTTCCGACCGGCGGCGGCGGTTATGTCGTCGCGACGGAATTAATCGGAAGATCAGCGGGCGTTGTTTCCGGCTGTGCACTGATTGTTGACTACATTTTAACGATTACTGTTTCAATCGCCGGCGGCGGAGATGCTCTTTTTAGTTTGCTTCCGTATTCCATGCACTACTGGAAACTTCCGGTTGAATTTGGCGCGATCTTTTTTTTAATCGTCATGAATTTGCGCGGCGTCAAAGAATCGGTTACTGTGCTCATTCCAGTTTTTCTGACGTTTGTTGTCACTCACGTTTTGCTGATTCTGAGCGGAATTTTTATTCATTTGCCCGAAGTTCCCGCCATCGCCCATGAAGTGCATCAAGGTTTCCAAACCGGTTTGGCCCAGCTTGGCGGCTGGGGACTATTTCTGGTTTTTCTTCATGCTTATTCGCTTGGAGGCGGAACTTATACTGGAATCGAAGCCGTTTCAAACGGCGTCGGGATTTTAAGAGAGCCAAAAGTCGAAACGGGAAAACGTACCATGACATACATGGCGACGTCGCTGGCTTTTACCGCGGGCGGACTTTTACTTTGCTACATGCTGGTCAAAGTCCGCGCCGTTACAGGCCAGACGCTTAATGCTGTATTAGCCAGCGCTGTGTTCGGTGGAATTCATTTGGGCGGACTTCATCTTGGTACTTTGATTGTGCTCGTGACGATTGCTTCAGAAGCCATACTTCTTTTGGTGGCGGCGCAAACCGGTTTTATTGACGGGCCTCGCGTGATGGCAAATATGGCTGCCGATTCCTGGCTTCCGCGCCGCTTCGCTGCGCTTTCAGACCGGCTGACAACACAAAATGGAATTTTGCTGTTCGGTCTCGCGGCCTTCGCGACCTTGGCCTACACAAGAGGCCATATTGGAATTTTGGTGGTCATGTACAGCGTCAACGTGTTCCTCACATTTTCTTTATCAGAAGCAGGCATGATTGGGTTTTGGTTTAAAAACCGGAAAACCGAACCCACTTGGAAAAAAGACATTTTGATTCACGGAACAGGGTTTGTCCTCTGTTTTTCGATTCTTTGGGTCATGGTGATCGAAAAATTCACCGAAGGCGCTTGGGTGACGGCTGCGATTACGCTCTGTTGCATCGCGCTTTGTTTCCTAATTCGCAAACACTATTACCGGGTGGCGCTTAAGATTAAAGAAATCGACCGCGCATTTGAAGAATTACCGGCCGTTTCGAAAAGCGAACAGCTAAAATTTGATCCTGAAGAACCAACCGCCGTTATTCTCGTCGGCGGTTATAGTGGTCTTGGAATTCATATTCTGTTGAATATTTTTAAACATTTCCCCAACACCTTTAAAAATGTCATTTTTTTAACGGTCGGAGTTGTCACTTCGGATTTTTTTAAGGGCGCGCATCATGTCGATGACGTGACCGGAAAAACAGAAGACATGCTTAAGCGTTACGTTGAATTTTCGGGAAGAAACGGCATTCCCGCCATTAGTGAGTACAAAATCGGCGCCGAGGTCGTAGAAACCGCGTCTGAATTATGCATTGACGTTTCACAAAAATATTCGCGCTGCGTTTTTTTCGCAGGTGAATTAGTGTTTCAAAATCCCCAGTGGTATCACCGGATTTTGCATAATGAAACGGCTTATGCGATTTTAAGAAGAATCCGCTTTGCCGGTCTTCCGATGGTCATTCTTCCGATTCGCATTCATTAAAATCGCCGTTTTCTTCCACGCAAGAATCCATCAAAAAATTTCTGATTCAGAATTTCTTTTGGTATAATGTTTTAAATTTTTAAGCGCTTGTTCTACTCAAAATGTGTGGAACAAGTTGCAAACCTGTATATTAGAAAGGAAGGATGTTATGAGAAAAACAATCATTATGCTGCTATTAATTGGTATGGTCGCAACAGTTACCGGCTGTGCAACATGGCATGGAGCGGGTAAAGACGTAGAAGGTGTCGGAAGGGCCATGCAGCCTTAGATCTTGCTTTTGGTATAATCCGCATTTGCTGTCGCCCGGTCCGTAAAAGCGTACGGACCTGACGCAAAACCTCGATAGATTAAAAGAAAAATTTAATGTTGTTTCGCGCCCGTAGCTCAATTGGATAGAGCGTCTGACTACGGATCAGAAGGTTGGAGGTTCAAATCCTCTCGGGCGCAATTTTTCCTATGAAAAATTACTATGCCGTCACGATTAAGGAAATCGTGTACGGCATGTGCAAAGAGGATTTGAAGTGAGCTCCGATGATGCAACCTCTGGAAGCATCAGTTTTCGGAGCGAGTGGCCGACCCGCAGCGAAGCGGAGGGCGCCAAATCCTCTCGGGCGCATTTATTTCATCCCAACCATATAGTTCTATGCTGACCTTAAAAGACCGGTTTCTATTTTACTCACTCTTTCTGGCGGAATTTTTTGCGCTTAAGCTAAGCACGGGGCGCGGTGCCCAGCAAAGAATGTGGAAAACATTTGAGGCCGCGCTGGTCAAAAAATTCTCTCCTGCCGGAAAAAACAAACTGCCGATTCCCGTTGAACGCGTTTCCAACATCAGCCCCCAGGATTTTTCAAACGAATTTCTCAAAAAATTTAAGCCCGTCGTGCTTGAAAATTTTTGCGGTTCCTGGCCCGCCGCAGAAAAATGGAATTTTGAATATTTGATGAAACACTACGGCCATCTTCAGATTCCGGTAACCAAACATGACAAGATGGGCGAAGAATTATTAAGTTTGGAATATTTGTTGAGTTCCTATCTCAATGCCTCGGAACATCGACAGGTCCATTTTCTTCCGTTGTTTGATGCCGCCCCGGAATTAAAATCGCTCCTAGATTCCGGCCCGCTTAGGAAATTGGCAAATCTTTCCGAACAGATGCCGTTCGTTTCCAAACCTTATATCGGCCCAGCTCATTATTGTTCCAATTTTCATAGTGACATCGGAAACAATTTTTTACTGAATTTCTGCGGAGAAAAAACAGCGCTTCTTTATCCCTTTTCTGAAACCCCCTTTCTTTACCCGATCGCAAAAATTCCTCTCCGCCATTCATTTTCTTTTTACGCTAAATTTGGGAGATCTTCTGAACCTGATTTCAACGCCGAAAAATTTCCGTTGGTCCAATTCGCAACGCCTCTGGAGGCGAAGCTTTTTCCCGGAGACGTTTTATTTTTGCCCGTTTTCTTTTGGCACCAAATCCATTATGATGCCCCTGCAATCGGGGTCGGAAATTGGTGGCCGGATGTAAAAAGCAATTTTTCCGTAAGCCCGCTTTTTTCGTTATTTGGTTCTTCTCAGCTGGCCCGCGCTTATCATTTATTTGGAAGGAACGGAATGTCATGAATTCAAACGCGCTGCACGAATCCTTTATGAAAGAGGCCATCAAAGAAGCGGAGAAGGCTTTTGAGAAGGGCGAAGTTCCGGTCGGCGCGGTGGTGGTTCATCAAAATAAAATCATCGCCCGGGCGTTTAATCAAATGGAAATGCTGCATGATCCGACGGCCCATGCTGAAATGATCGCGATTACGCAGGCCGCTGATTTTTTAAGATCTCAAGGCGGCGACAAGCACCGGGGCTCGCTGGAAAAAGCGTCGCTTTACGTGACCGTTGAGCCGTGTCCCATGTGCGCCGGAGCGCTGGTCATTTCACGTTGTGAAAATTTAATTTTCGGCGTCAAAGATCTCAAGGCGGGCGCTTGCGGAACCTTGTACAATATTGTCCAAGATGACCGGTTGAATCACCGGTTAAATGTAACCGGCGGCGTCATGGAAGAAGGCTCAAAATTTTTGCTCCAAGAATTTTTCCGTTCGCTTCGCAAGGACAAACGGTAATGATTCAATTCCTAAAAAACGTTTTCCATTTATTCAAACCTCAATACCGGCTCATCAAACAAGTCAGCGCCAAAAAACAAGAACACAAAAAATCCGGGTTTGTGTATCAAGGCCATTCCAAACTTGCGCTTATTATTCAGTCCTTTAATCATAGATCCAACATCAAACCGATCATTGAAAATTTAAGAAAGGCACGAGCCTGCGAGATCATTGTCTGCGAAGACGGCTCGGTTGACGGTTCGCAGGAAGAGTGGATGAAATATCTGAATCGTCCGAATGATTTTTTGATTCATTCAAATGATCTTCATGAAATCCGCACTTATGACCGGGCGGTCAGAATGGCGAGAGCAGAAATTGTTTGCTTACTGCAAGATGACGACATTTCAACCGGCTGTGAATGGATTGACCACGCGCTTCAGTTGTTTGATCAACATCCGAAGTTGGGAGTCCTGGGAGGTTATCGAGGCCACGACTTTGATTCGGAGACTATTAGTTCAAAGCGCCCGTTCGGATTTCAGGGTTCCAGGGCCGATGTACGACCGATTCCTTTTCGAGATCCGAAGCTGGGCATTCCATTTATGTTTGTCTCATCCGTTAACATCGGGCCGACTTTTTTCAGAAAAGAAGCCTGGGAAAGTATCGGCGGTTTTGATTTCAGTTACTCCGAACCCGGCAGCCCCGGAATTATCTTTGATGATGAAATTTCATTTAGAGCCTGGATGGGCGGCTGGCAAGTAGGTTTGTATTCAACATCATTTGAGCGAGGTGTCGGCGGAAGAGGAACCATGATGTTTTGCAAAGCGGAACGGGAAACGAACGAGATTAAAAATCTCGGCAAATTAAAAGCTTCTTATGGCACTCAATTACAAATGATCAATGAACTCGTTGCAAAGGCGAATCAAACTCTTAAGCGGGAGCCGGTGTTGCAGACTTGATTTGTTTTCAGCCGGATTTTGGTCCGGAATATTTTTATTCTTTTCCCCAGAATTAAAGATAAAATAAATCCCTATTGGAGAGGTCGTATAGCCCGGCCTAGTGCGCTCGCTTGGAAAGCGAGTAAACC
>OBEQ010860107.1_pt1 | contig 23255 bp, 17 predicted proteins | sample 1670901 | NCBI WGS metagenome assembly OBEQ01 (sample SAMEA104232315, study PRJEB22302) | groundwater metagenome | biome: forest; feature: aquifer; material: groundwater | place: USA | collected 2011-08-07 | depth 5.4 m
GCAAGATAGTCGGCGCGAACGGCGACGCCGAGACCGCCAACTCCGACGTCGTCGTGATCACGTCGGGCATCCCGCGCAAGCCGGGCATGTCGCGCGACGACCTCCTGGCGACGAACAAGAAGATCGTCGGCGAGGTGTCGGAGAAGGTCGCCAAGGAATCGCCCAACGCGATCATCATCATCGTGTCCAACCCGCTCGACGCCATGTGCCACGTGGCCGCGCACTTCTCCAAGTTCCCGCGCGAGCGCGTGCTGGGCATGGCCGGCATCCTCGATACGGCGCGCTACAAGACCTTCATCGCCATGGAGCTGGGCGTGTCGGTGGAAGACGTGCACGGCATCGTGCTGGGCGGCCACGGCGACACCATGGTGCCGCTGCCGCGTCACACCTCGGTCTCGGGCATCCCGCTCACCGAGCTCTTGCCGGCGGAGAAGATCGACGCCATCGTCAAGCGCACCGCCTCGGGCGGCGCCGAGATCGTCAGCCTGCTCAAGACCGGCTCGGCCTACTACGCGCCCTCGTCGTCGACGGTGGCCATGGTCGAGTCGATCCTCAAGGACAAGAAGCGCGTCCTGCCCTGTGCCGTGCTGCTCAACGGCGAGTACGGCTACAAGGATCTGTTCATCGGCGTGCCGGTGGTGCTGGGCGCCAAGGGCGCGGAGAAGGTCATCGAGATGAAGCTCAATGACCACGAGAAGGCGCTGCTCGAGAACTCGGCCAAGGCGGTCCGCGAGCTGGTCGCCGCGCTCAAGCTGGAGTAACCAGGAACATGAAGATCCACGAGTACCAGGGCAAAGAAATCCTCGCCAAGTACGGCGTGCCGATTCCCTTCGGCATCCCCGCCTTCACCATCCAGGACGCCGAGAAGGCTGCGTCCAAGGTACTCCACGAGTCGGGCAGCTCGGTCGTGGTCGTCAAGGCGCAGATCCACGCCGGCGGCCGCGGCAAGGGTGGCGGCGTCAAGGTGGCCAAGAGCCTGGACGAGGCCAAGGCCGCCATCCACAAGATCTTCGGCATGCAGCTGGTGACGCACCAGACCGGCCCCGAGGGCAAGAAGGTGCAGCGCCTGCTCATCGAGCAGGGCCTCGACATCGAGCGCGAGCTCTACGTCGGCATCACCCTCGACCGCGGGCTCAGCCGCAACGTCGTCATGGCCTCGACCGAGGGCGGCATGGACATCGAGGAGGTCGCCGCCTCGCACCCCGAGAAGATCCTGCGCGAGCCCATCCACCCGTGCGACGGCTGGCAGCCCTACCAGGGCCGCGATCTGGCCAAGCGGCTGGGCCTCTCCGGCGACGCGGCCAAGGCATTCGGCACCTTCATCGCGGCGCTGGTCAAGGCGTACCTCGAGACCGACGCGGCCATCTTCGAGGTCAACCCGCTGGTGGTCACCAAGCAGGGCAAGGTCTACGCCCTCGACGCCAAGGTGAACTTCGACGACAACGCGCTCTACCGCCACAAGGACTTCGAAGGCCTGCGTGATCCAGCAGAAGAGGATCCCGCCGAGCTCGAGGCCAAGCGCTACGACCTGAGCTACGTCGCGCTCGAAGGCAACGTCGGCTGCATGGTCAACGGCGCCGGCCTGGCCATGTCGACCATGGACATCATCAAGTTCTATGGCGGCCAGCCGGCCAACTTCCTCGACGTGGGCGGCGGCGCCACCACCGAGAAGGTGACCGCGGCGTTCAAGATCATCACCAAGGATCCCGCGGTGAAGGGCATCTTCGTCAACATCTTCGGTGGCATCATGAAGTGCGACACCATCGCCAACGGCGTGGTCGCCGCGGTCAAGGAAGTCGGCCTCAAGGTGCCGCTGGTGGTCCGCCTCGAGGGCACCAACGTCGAGCTGGGCAAGAAGATCCTGGCCGAGAGCGGGCTGAACGTCATCGCCGCCGCCGACATGGCGGACGGGGGGAAGAAGATCGTGGAGCTGGCGAAATGAGCGTCCTCGTCGACAAGAACACCAAGCTCATCGTCCAGGGCATGACCGGCTCGGTGGGTGCCTTCCACGCCCGGCAGATGAAGGAGTACGGCACGCAGCTGGTCGGCGGCGTGACGCCCGGCAAGGGCGGCGCGAAGGTCGAGGGCCTGGAGACCGTGCCCGTCTTCGACACCTGCCGCGAGGCGGTCGAGAAGACCGGCTGCAACGCGACGGTGATCTACGTGCCGCCCGCGGGCGCGGCCGACGCGATCCTGGAGGCGGCGGCGGCAGGCATCCCGCTCATCATCACGATCACCGAGGGCATCCCGGTGGCCGACATGGTGCGCGTGAAGCACATCCTGCTGACCGACTACAAGAACACCACCACGGTGGGGCCGAACTGCCCGGGCGTGATCCCGCCGGGCGAGTGCAAGATCGGCATCATGCCCGGCTACATCCACAAGCCGGGCGACATCGGCGTGGTCTCGCGCTCGGGCACCCTGACGTACGAGGTCGTCGACCAGCTGACCAAGCTGGGCCTGGGCCAGTCGACCGCCATCGGCATCGGCGGCGACCCGGTCAAGGGCATGGACTTCATCGAGGCCATCAAGCTGTTCAACGAGGACCCCAAGACGCGCGCGATCATGATGATCGGCGAGATCGGGGGCGACTCGGAGGAACGCGCGGCGCGCTACATCAAGGAGAACGTCAAGAAGCCGGTCGCCGGCTTCATCGGCGGCCAGACCGCACCTCCCGGCAAGCGCATGGGTCACGCCGGCGCGATCATCTCGGGCGGCACGGGTGCAGCCTCCGACAAGATCGCCGCCATGAAGGACGCGGGCATCAAGGTCGCGCCCACGCCCGCCGACATGGGCAAGACCCTCGCCTCCGTCCTCTAAGGGGGACAGGATCTACCCCCACAACGCTCTGAATTTGCAGGAGTTCTGGCTGCAAACGCGCATTTCGCCTGCGGAAGCGAAATGCGCGTTTGGGTCCAGAAGCCCAAGAATATCCACTTGTTGAGACCCCGGATCCTGTCCCCCGGGGCGCTCGGGGCGCCCGGGGCGCTGATGGTGCTCATCGCCGCGACGGGGTCGGCTTCGAAGGCCATCTTCGTCAAGCTGTGCTACCGCGAGGGCATCGACGCCACCACGGCGCTGACGTTGCGCATGCTGTTCAGCCTTCCGTTCTTCGTGGCCGCGCTGGTGCTGCAGCGGCGAGGCAGCGACCGTGTCACGCGCCGCGACGGCGCGGCCATCGTGGTGCTGGGCCTGCTCGGCTTCTACCTGTCCAGCCTGTTCGACTTCATGGGCCTCGAGTACATCGGCGCGGCGCTCGAACGGCTCATCCTGTTCACGTATCCGACCTTCGTGGTGCTGCTGTCGGCGATCTTCCTGCGCCAGCGCATCACGCGCAGCGTCGCGGCGGCGCTCTTGCTGAGCTACGCCGGCATGGGCCTGGTGTTCGCGCACGACGTGGGCGGCGTGCAGCCCGACCTGTGGCGCGGCGGCGCGCTGGTGCTGCTGAGCACGCTGACGTACTCGTCGTACCTCATGGGCTCGGGTGCGCTCATCGCGCGCCTGGGGCCGCAGCGTTTCACCTCGCTGGTCATGCTGGTCTCGTCGGCGGCGGTGTTCGTGCAGTTCGCGCTGACGCATCCGCTGGCGGCCTTGCGCGTGAGCCCGGCGGTGCTGCTGTACGGCGCCGCCATGGCCATCGTCGCGACGGTGCTGCCGGTGTACCTGCTCTCGGCCGGCCTGGCGCGCATCGGCGCCAGCCGTACCGCCATGCTCTCGGCCATCGGACCGGTCATCACCATCTTCCTGGGCGTGGTCTTCCTGGGCGAACGGCTCACACCCGTTCAGCTGGTGGGCGCCGCGCTGGTCATCGTGGGCGTCTGGCTGGCAGCACCGCGGCCGGGCGCAACGATGCCGCCACCGGTATCATCCGAGTGACCATGGCCTCGGTATTCGGAGCTCGCGTCACCGGCGCACGTCTCGAGCGCATGCTCGCGTCGCCGCGCTACGTCGACGGGACGTTCCGCAACACCGCGGTGGTCGAGGCGACCACGCTGCTGCCTCCGCCCGCCCAGCGGCAGGGCTCGGCCATGGCCGCCATGGGCGAGTTCTTCTTCGGCGGGGCGCGACGCACGCCACCGCGGCCGCTGCCGGCAGAGGATCCGCGCGCGACCTGGCAGCGTCGCGCCGAGACCGGCCTGCGCGCCACCTGGCTGGGCCATTCGACCGTGCTGCTCGAGATCGACGGCGTGCGCGTGTTGACCGATCCGGTGTGGGGCGAGCGCGCCTCGCCGGTCGGCTTCGCCGGGCCGCGCCGCTTCCAGCCGGTGCCCGTGCCCATCGCCGAGCTGCCCCCGCTCGACGCGGTGATCGTCTCGCACGACCACTACGATCATCTCGACCACCCGAGCATCGTCGAGCTGGCCCGGCGCGACGTGCCCTTCTACACCTCGCTGGGCGTGGGCGCGCACCTGGAAGCGTGGGGCGTCCGGCCCGAGCGCATCACCGAGCTGGACTGGTGGGACGAGGTGCGCCTGCCCGGCACCGGGCTGCACATCACCGCGGCGCCGTCGCGCCACTTCTCCGGGCGCGGCCTGCGCAGGAACGCCACGCTGTGGTCGTCGTTCGCGTTACGCGGCCCGCGCCACCACGTGTTCTTCAGCGGCGACACCGGGCTCACGCCCGAGTACGCCGAGATCGCGCAACGTCTGGGCCGCTTCGATCTGATCATGCTCGAAGTCGGTGCCTTCCACCCCAGCTGGGGCGACATCCACCTCGGTCCCGAGAATGCGCTCACCGCGCTCGAGCTGCTGGGCGGCGGCAGCTTCCTGCCCGTGCACTGGGGCACCTTCAACCTGGCCATCCACGCCTGGGACGACCCGGCCGAGACGCTGGTGCACCTGGCCGGCCCGCGCGGCGCGCACCTGGTCATGCCGCGCCTGGGCGCCGCGGTCGAGCCGGAACGGGTCGAGACGGTCGAGCCGTGGTGGCGCGCGGTCGCGAGCGAGACGGAAGCAGCCGCCCCGGCGGACGCCGCGACGGCCGTTCCGCTCGGCGATCCCATCGACTGAGCGTCACGAACGCGCGCACGCGGCTCCCGACACATCGCGCGTGCCGACACTGACACGAGCACCCGACCCGGGCCGACACGTGTCGGCGATTCGCCCACGCCGCGCCCGTCGATCCGCCGACTTGCCGCGCTGATCACGCGGCACGCGCGTTGCTCTCCGCGCTGGTCACGATGACCACGACGAGAAGCTACCCGAGCCCGACCTCTGCCGCTGCCGCGGCGCTGGTCGCCACCCTGGCGCTGGCCGCGCCCGCCTGCATCGACGGCACCGACGCCGGCGAAGCGCCCGAACGCCGCGAGGACGTCACCTCCGCCACGAGCGAGCTCTGGCAGAGCACGCCGACCTCGGCGCGTCCCGAGATCGGCCAGTTCGTGGATCATGGCCACTGCACCGCGACGCTGGTGGCGCCGAGCTATGTGCTCACCGCCGCCCACTGTCTGGTACCAGCCTGGGTGGGCACCACGCCCACCGCCGAGAGCATCATCGAGCTGACCGACAGCAGCGGCATCAAGCACTCCTTCCAGATCGACGGCATCCACACCTTCGCCAACCGCCTCGACTTCGTTTTCTGGGGCGGCAAATCTTTGGAGACTGACGTCGCCCTGCTGCATCTGGCCAGCCCGGTGCCGCCCAGCATTGCCGTATCCGCTGCCATCTCGCCCAGCCTGCCCAAGGAGGGCGACCGTGCGACCATCTTCGGCTACGGCTGCACCGAAACCGGCGGAGGCGGCTACAAGCAGTATTACAGCTTCACATTCGGCCCGCCGACCTATGTCGGCTGCCCGGGCGACTCGGGTGGTCCGGTGGTCTTCGGTGGCCCGACCGACAACGGCGCCATCTTCGCGGTTGACAGCGGCACGTACAATCCCGGCGGCGACTTCTTCGGTTGGGCGGTCCTGTTCAAGTCGCAGATCGAGAAGATCATCCGCAACGAGGACGCCGGTTTCGAGCGCGGCTTCAACCGCCAGGGCATGGACTATACCAGCTTCGCCACGGCTGACGCGGGGGCGTGCGCGTACTACTGCCGCATCGACGGCCGCTGCCGCTCGTTCACCTGGGTGGCGTCGGGAGGCACGTGCTGGCTCAAGGACGGCGTGCCCGATCTGGTGCCGGCGCCGGGCATGATCTCCGGCCTCACACCGGTCCTCGAGGCCAATACCAACCGCAACGGCATGGACCTGCGCAATTTCGTGCCGCCCGAGCCGCGCGCCGAGCTGTGCGGCGCCGCGTGCGCACGCGACACCGCCTGCCGCGCCTGGACCTACGTGGCACCCTCGGGCAACAGCACCGGCATGTGCTGGCTCAAGAACGGCGTACCGGCGGCGAGCAACTGCTCGATCTGCACGTCGGGCGTCATGGATCGCGCGTTCGAGCCCGGTTACAACCGCCAGGGCCGCGACCTGGGCCCCGCGGTCGGCGCCTCGAGCCCGCGGCTATGCGCCAACGAGTGTGCCAAGCGCAAGGAGTGCCGCTCGTTCACCTACACGGGCAGCTTCGTCAACAACTGCTGGCTCAAGGGCGCGGTTCCGGAGGCCTCCGCCGCTCCCTCTTACTGGGCCTCGGGCGTCCGTCGCGGCGTCGAGGTCGACGTCAACCGTGCCGGTTGGGACTACCGCGTCTTCGCCACCGAGGGCACCGCCGACGAGTGCCAGTCGACCTGCGCGAGCGAGTCCTTCTGCCAGGCCTGGACCTACACGCCCGCCCCGGCCCACGTGGACGGGGTTGACGACAAGCCAGCCCAGTGCCGGCTCAAGACCGGCGTGCCCGTTCCCTCTCCGGCGGTCGGCTACGTCTCGGGCGTGAAGGGCATGGAGTTCATGCCCTAGCGACATTCGCCACAGACGCCCGGGCCGGTCGTTCGTAAGACTCCGCAGATCCAGCCATGCATCACCGTTCACCGATCTTCCTGCTGTCCTTCCTGCTCGTGCTGCTCGCGGCCACGGGCGCGCACGCCGCGGCCGTCGACGAGCGCGCCGAGCTCGAGGCCAAGGCGCCCGAGGCCGTTCCGCTCTGGGATCAGGCCAACGAGGCCAGCCTGGCCGGACGCCACGACGACGCCTTCCGGCTGTACCGCCAGCTGCTGGCCAAGCTGCCCGACTTCGATCCAGCGCACCGCCGCATGTGCGATCTGCTCACCCGGGTCGGCCAGCGCGACGAGGGCCTTGCCGAGTGCAAGGCCGCGCTCGGGCACGCCGAGACGCCGGAGAACAAGGCCGCGCTGGCCTCGGCGCTGCTGAGCGGTGAGTACAGCAGCGCCGACCTCGACCGCGCCGGCACGCTCGCCGAGCAGGCGGTCAACCAGATTCCCCACGACAAGAACGCGGTGGTCGCGCTGTGCCAGGTGGCGATGGCGCGCGACGATCGCAGCGCATTCGAGAAGTGCAGCCAGAGGCTCCTGCGCATCGATCCCGAGGGCAAGGAGGCCAACGTCTACGCCGCCATGCTGGCCATCATGAACGATCAGCCACGCCCGGCGCGCGCCGCGCTCGCCCGTGCGCGTGCCGCCGGCCTCGAAGAGGATGCCATCGATGACCTGACGGCGCAGATCGAGACGCTCGAGCGGCGCGGACAGGGGCATCGCGACCACGCTGACGCCGACGCCAGCGCCGACGCCGGCTGGGGCTGGGACGTGTGGAGCATCAGCGCGGTGGCCTCGCTGGTGTGGCTGGGCGTGCTGGCCGTGCTGTTCGTGCTCGGCACGATCCTGAGCGCCATCGTGCTGCGCACCGCCACGCGCGGCCCGGGTGCCCTGCGTGCGCATGCCACGGCGGGCGAGCTGAGCCTGCGCCGCGCCTACGGCGTGGTCGTGGGGCTGTGCGGGCTGTTCTTCTACGTCACCGTGCCGCTCATCCTGTTCGTGGTCGTCGGTCTGGGCGGCACGGCCATCTGGCGCATCATCGAGACCGGGCACGTGCCGGTGAAGCTCATCGCCATGCTGGCCCTGGTCATCGTCGCGACGGTGTCAATCGTGGTGCGCAGCCTGTTCGCGCGTGGCGACGACAGCGACCCGGGTATCGGTCTGGATCCCAGGCTGCAGCCGCGCCTGCAGCGCGTGCTGCACGAGGTCGCCGCCGAGATCGGCACGCGCCCCGTCGACGCGGTGTTCCTGACCCCGGGCACCGATCTGGCCGTGTTCGAGCGCGGCGGCGGTCTGTTCGGGCCGCTGCGCGGCGCCACGCAGCGCTGCCTCATCCTGGGCGTGGGCGTGCTCGAGGGCATGACCCTGGACGGCTTCCGATCGATCCTGGCGCACGAGTACGGCCACTTCCACACCCAGGACACCGCGCGCGGCGGCTTCGCGCTGGCGGTGCAGCGGTCGATGCGCCTGATGCTCATCCGCATGATGCTCAGCGGCAACAGCCGCTGGATCAACCCGGCCTGGTGGTTCCTCATCGGCTTCGCCAAGGTGTTCGTGCGCGTCTCGCAGGGCGAGACCCGCCTGCAGGAGGTCCTGGCCGACCGCTGGGCCGCCATCGCCTACGGCTCGGAGGCCTTCGAGCGCGGTTTCACCCACGTGATCCGGCGCTCGGTCTGCTTCGACGCGCACATCCAGGCCACCATCGACGAGGTGGTGCGGGTGAAGCGGCCGCTGGCCAACCTGTACGCCTACCGCCCCGTCGCGCTCGACGGGCAGGCGCACGGCCCGGCCATCGAGCGCACCGTCGAGGAGGTCATGAACGCCAGGCCCGGCGCCTACGACAGCCACCCGCAACCGCACCAGCGCCTGGCCTGGGTGCACGCGCTGGCCGCGCCGCGCCGGCCGCGCGCCGACGACGGCGAGCCGGTGTGGAGCCTGTTCGAGGACCGCGAGGCCATCGAGCGCCGCATGACCGCCGAGGTGCGTGACGCGCTGGCGGTGAACCACAACCTGGTCATCCATGCGGGCGCCCCGAGAAGCCCTTGACTTCGCCGCGCCGTCGCCGTAAGTCTGCGCGCACTCAAGGAGTTTTGAACCATGGCCATCGAACGCACGTTCTCCATCATCAAGCCTGACGCGGTCGCCGCGAACAACATCGGCGGCGTGGTCGCCCTGCTCGAGGCCGGTGGCCTGCGCATCGTCGCGCAGCGCATGGTGCGCCTCACCACCACCCAGGCGGAGGCGTTCTACGCCGTTCACCGCGAGCGCAAGTTCTTCCCCGACCTGGTCAAGTTCATGACCGAGGGTCCCGTGGTCGTGCAGGTGCTCGAGGGCGAGAACGCCGTCGCGAAGAACCGCGAGATCATGGGCGCCACCGACAGCAAGAAGGCCGAGGCGGGCACCATTCGCGCCAAGTTCGGCACCGACATCGAGCGCAACGCCGCGCACGGCTCGGACGCTGCGGAGACCGCGAAGCAGGAGATCGCGTTCTTCTTCAGCGGCTCCGACCTCGCCACCACGACGCGCGCGCAGTAGTCGACTCGGCCACGCGGTCGACGCGGCATTCGCCAGGAAGTGCGCGGCGCGATAACGTGGAGGGATGAGCGGCGGCCAAGCACTCTCGTCCGATGCCCTGGTGTTCTTCGGAGCGACCGGAGACCTCGCCTACAAGAAGATCTTCCCCGCCCTGCAGTCGCTGGTGCGACGCGGGCGGCTGGACGTGCCCATCGTGGGCGTGGCCAAGTCGGGCTGGACGCGCGAGCAGCTGGTCGAGCGCGCGCGCCAGCGTGACCGAGTACGGCGGCCTCGATCCGGTCGCCTTTCCACGCCTGGTCGAGAAGCTGCAGTACGTCGACGGGGACTATGCTGACATCGCCACCTTCGCGCGCGTGCGTGAGTACCTGGGCGGCGCGACGCGGCCGCTACACTACCTGGCCATCCCGCCCAGCATGTTCCCCATGGTCATCGGTCGGCTGGGCGAGGCCGGCCTGGCCGCCAGCGCGCGCGTCGTGGTCGAGAAGCCATTCGGACGTGACCTCGAGTCGGCCCAGGCGCTCAATCGCGTGCTGCACCAGGCATTCCCCGAGGAGTCGATCTTTCGCATCGACCACTACCTGGGCAAGGAGGCGGTGCAGAACATCCTGTACTTCCGCTTCGCCAACGCCTTCCTCGAGCCCATCCTCAACCGGCACTTCGTCGAGAACGTGCAGATCACCATGGCCGAGTCGTTCGGCGTCAAGGGTCGGGGCAAGTTCTACGACGAGACCGGCGTGATCCGCGACGTCATCCAGAACCACCTCCTGCAGGTGGTGAGCTACCTGGCCATGGAGGCGCCGTCGAGCACCTACCCCGAGGCCATCCGCGACGAGCAGGCCAAGGTGCTGCGCAACGTGCGCCCGCTCAGCGTCGAGCACATGGTGCGCGGGCAGTTCGTCGGCTACCAGGACGAGCCGGGCGTGGCCAAGGACTCGTACATGGCCACCTACGCGGCGTTGCGGCTCTACGTCGATTCCTGGCGCTGGGAGGGCGTTCCATTCTACGTGCGCGCGGGCAAGTCGCTGGCCATGACCTGCACCGAGGTGATGGTGGAGTTCAAGAACCCGCCCCAGGTGGTGTTCAAGGAGCCCGCGCCCAGCATGGGCAACTACCTGCGCTTCCGCGTCAGCCCCAAGGTGGCCATCGCGCTGGGCGCGCGCGCCAAGCAGCACGGCGAGAAGATGATCGGTCGGCCCACCGAGCTGTGCTTCACCGAGGAGCCCGAGCAGGGCACGGAGGGCCGGATGGAGGCCTACGAGCGGCTGCTCGGCGACGCCATGGTCGGCGACACGACCCTGTTCGCGCGCCAGGACGTGGTCGAAGCCGCCTGGGCCATCGTCGATCCGGTGATCCACGGACCGAGCCCGATGTACCCCTACGCGCCCGGCACCTGGGGACCCAAGGAGGCCGAGGAGCTCACCGCCGCCGTGGGCGGCTGGAACACGCCGACGTAGGAAGTCGGACGCGCGATGCCAACGGGTATCACCCGTTGCCAAAGATGTACGACCCGCATCACAGTCCCTGGTCGAGACCATGTGGCTGGTTCGTATCGCTCTCCGCAGGCCGTACACATTCATCGTGATGGCGATGCTCATCGTCATCCTGGGCGTGCTGTCGATCGCGCGCACGCCCACCGACATCTTTCCCAGCATCGACATCCCGGTGATCTCGGTCATCTGGAACTACGGCGGCCTGCCGCCCGACCAGATGGAGAAGCGCATCGTCAACAACTTCGAGCGCTTCCTGACCACCATCGTCAGCAACATCGACCACGTCGAGTCGCAGTCGCTGACCGGCATCTCGGTGATCAAGATCTACCTGCAGCCGGGCGCTGACCTCGACCAGGCGGTGGCGCAGACCACCGCGGTGGCGCAGACGGCGGTGCGCGTCATGCCACCCGGGGCCACGCCGCCGCTCATCATGCGTTACAGCGCCACCAGCGTGCCCATCATGCAGGTCGCGCTGCAGAGCGACCTGCTCTCGGAGCAGCAGCTGTTCGACTACGGCATCAACTTCATCCGTGCCGACATCGCGACCGTCCGCGGCGCGCAGCTGCCCTACCCGTACGGCGGGCGGCAGCGCCAGATCATGATCGACATCGATCCGCAGCGGCTGTACGCGTGGGGCCTGTCGCCGCGCGACGTGCAGGCCGCGCTGGGGCTGCAGAACGTGATCCTGCCCTCGGGCACGGCCAAGATGGGCGCCAACGAGTACCCCATCGTCATCAACGCCAGCCCCGAGGCGGTCGACGAGCTGGGCGCGATTCCCCTGCGCACCGTCGACGGCAAGACCGTGTACGTGCGCGACGTCGCCAGCGTGCGCGACGGCAGCACGCCGCAGACCAGCATGGTCCACGTCGAGGGCCGACGCTCGGTGCTGATGCCCATCCTCAAGAACGGCGACGCCTCGACGCTCGACGTCAATGCGCGCGTGAAGGAGGTCCTGCCGCGCGCGCTGGCACGCCTGCCCAAGGAGGCGCAGGGCCACCTCGACGTGCGCATGCTCTTCGATCAGTCGGTGTTCGTGCGCGCGTCCATCGACGGCGTGGTCAAGGAGGCGGTCATCGCCGCGCTGCTGACCGGGCTCATGATCCTGCTCTTCCTGGGCAGCTGGCGCTCGACCGTCATCGTCGTGGTCAGCATCCCGCTGTCCATCCTGTTCGCGGTCATGGTGCTGCACGCGCTCGGCCAGACGCTCAACGTGATGAGCCTGGGCGGCATGGCGCTCGCGGTCGGCATCCTGGTCGACGACGCCACCGTGGCCATCGAGAACATCCACCGCAACATGGCGCAGCGCAAGCCCTTCATCCGCGCCATCGTCGACGGTGCGCAGGAGATCGCGGTGCCCGCGTTCGTGTCGACGCTGTGCATCTGCATCGTGTTCGTGCCCATCGGATTCCTGACCGGCGCGGCCAAATCGTTGTTCGTGCCGCTCGCGCTTGCCGTGGTCTTCGCCATGCTGATGTCGTACTTCCTGTCGCGCACGCTGGTGCCCACGCTGGTGCGCTACCTGCTCGCGCGCGAGGCCGAGGCGCCGCACGCGCCGGGCGGCCTCTTCGGCGCGTTCAACCGCGCGTTCGAGCGGCTGCGCGCGAGCTACGGCCGCCTGCTCGCCTGGACGCTGGCGCACCGCGCCAAGGTGGTGCTGGCATTTGCGGCCTTCGTGGCCGGCTCGCTCGCGCTCCTGCCGCTCATCGGGCGCGACTTCTTCCCCACCGTCGACGCTGGCCTCATCAAGCTGCACGTGCGCGGCGCGCCCGGCACCCGCCTGGAGGAGAGCGAGAAGCGCATCGCCGCCATCCAGGAGACCATCCGCACGGTCATCCCCAGGCCCGAGATCGAGACCATGCTCGACGTCATGGGCATCCCCACCTCGGGCATCAACCTGTCGCTCAGCGAGGGCGCGCTCATCTCCGCCGCCGACGGGCAGATCTACATCTCGCTCTCGCCTGGCCACCAGCCCACCGAGGGCTACGTGCACGAGCTGCGCACGGTGCTGAACGCGACCTACCCCGACACGACCTTCTTCTTCCTCGCCCCCGACATCTCCACCCAGGTGCTGAACTTCGGCCTGGCCGCGCCGCTCGACGTGCAGGTGGTCGGGCCCGTGGGCAGCGAGGAGCAGACCTACGACATCGCCACCCAGCTGCGCGAGCGCATCGCGCGCGTGCCCGGCGCGGTCGACGTGCACCTGGCGCAGGTCCAGCGCGTGCCCGGGCTGCAGATCGACATCGATCGCACCGCGGCGGCGCAGACCGGGCTGACCGAGCGCGACGTGGCCTCCGACCTGCTGGTGTCCCTGGCCTCGAGCGGCCAGGTCGCACCCTCGTACTGGCTGGACAAGCGCGGCGTGCAGTACGTGGTCGCGGTGCAGACGCCGCAGTACGCCATCGACTCGATCGAAGCCCTGACCTCGACGCCGCTGTCGTCGGCGAGCAAGGACGGCGCGCCGCAGACGCTGGGCAACATCGCCCAGGTCAAGCGCATCACCCAGCCGGCCAACATCACCCACTACGACATCCGCCGCACCTTCGACGTGCAGGCCAACATCTCGGGCACCGACCTGGGCTCGGTCACCGACGGTGTGAACGCGATCGTGGCGCGTGCGCGCAAGGACCTGCCCAAGGGCACGACCATCGCCATCAAGGGCCAGGCGGAGAGCATGGACTCGTCGTTCCGCGGCCTGGGCTACGGCCTGCTGTTCGCCATCGGGCTGGTCTACCTGCTCATGGTGGTCAACTTCCAGTCGTGGCTCGACCCGCTGGTCATCCTGATGGCGCTGCCGGGCGCGCTGGTCGGCATCCTGTGGATGCTGTTCCTGTCGCAGACCACGCTCAGCGTGCCCGCGCTCATGGGCTCGATCATGTGCGTGGGCGTGGCCACCGCCAACAGCATCCTGGTGGTCACCTTCGCCAACGATCAGCGCGGCGTGGGCCGCGACGCCGGCAGCGCCGCGCTCGCCGCCGGCATGACGCGTCTGCGCCCGGTGCTGATGACCGCGGCGGCGATGATCATCGGCATGCTGCCCATGGCGCTGGGCCTGGGTGAGGGCGGCGAGCAGAATGCGCCGCTCGGACGCGCCGTGATCGGTGGGCTCTTGCTGGCCACGCTCACGACGCTATTCTTCGTCCCCGTGATGTACAGCCTGCTCAGGCGCAAGCCGCCCAGGTCGCAGGTGCTGGAGATGCCCGAGTGAGCACGCAGGAGAACCGTCCCGACGATCTCGGCTTCGAGCTGCCCGGGCCGCTCGCGCTGTCGAAGAAGCGCATCCTGGCCGTGGCCGTGCTGACCGTGCTCGCCATCGCGGTCGCCTTCGTCATCGGCTACCGGCCGCGCCACGACGCGCAGCGTGCGCTCGCCGCGGGCAACGTGCAGGCCGAGCAGGCGCGCCCGCGCGTCGAGGTGATCCGGGCCAAGGCCATGTCGAGCGACCGCGCGCTCAGCCTGGCCGGCACGGTCAACGCGCTCGAGCAGACCACGCTCTACCCGCGCGTCTCCGGCTACGTGCGCCGCTGGCTGGTCGACATCGGCGACAAGGTCGAGGAAGGCCAGCTGCTGGCCGAGATCGACGTGCCCGAGTCGGAAGCCGAGCTGGGCCTGGCGCGCGCGCAGCTGGTCCAGGCCGAGGCCAACCTGGAGCTGGCCCATGCCAACCTGGCGCTGGCGCAGCAGAACCTGGGGCGTTCGCAGCGTCTGACCGAGAAGAACCTGATCGCCAAGGCCGACCTGGATCAGCAGCAGGCGAGCGCCGCGGGCAGCCAGGCGAGCGTGTCGGTGGCCAAGGCCAACGTCGAGGCGCAGCGTGCCAACGTCAAGCGCCTGGTCGACCTGCGCTCCTACACGCGGGTGACCGCGCCCTTCGCGGGCAAGATCACCGAGCGTCACGTCGACCGCGGCGCGCTGGTGTCGGCGGGCAATGCCACGCCGCTCTACCGCATCGTCGCCAGCGACCCGGTGCGCGTGATGGTGCAGGTACCGCAGGACGTCGCGCCCGGGCTCAAGCCCGACCTGGACGCGAGCGTGGTCGCGCGTGGCTATGGCGCGCGCGTCTTCCCCGGCAAGGTCACGCGCGCCGCGGGTGAGCTGGACCCGGCCCTGCGCACCATGAGCACCGAGATCCGCGTCGCCAACCCCGACGGCGCGCTCATGCCCGGGATGTACGTGCAGGTGTCGCTCAGCCTGGCCACGCCGCACCGGATCCTCGAGATTCCGGCCACGGCGCTCTACAACGACGCCCACGGCCTGCGCGTCGCCACCGTCGACGCGGCGGGCAAGATCCACTTCGTTGCCATCGTCATCGAGCGCGACACCGGCGCCACCATCCTGATCGCCAGCGGCCTGGAGGGCAGCGAGTCGATCGTGAAGATCGCGGTCGCGTCGCTCGCCGAGGGCGAAGCCGTCGACGTGCTCAAGTAGTCTCGCGCAGCCCGAGCCGTGAGCATGTACGAGCGGGCGCCGGGCTCGGATCTGGGCTCAGAAACAATTCGCATCTCCGTCGGTGAGCGCGTGCGGGCTGACGGCAGCACCTGGAGCGGTTCTCCCCATGTGTGGCTTCGCCGCCGCCAACGGTCCCGCCCGCCGCCGCGTCGGTAAACGCCCACCTTACGGACAGCTACACAGTTCTACACACGGCCTGGTATGCGCGGGCACCAGCCTTGCACCGGGAGCACGCGAATGGAGGTCCACATGGATCGCAGAGCATTCATGCAGCGTGTCGGTCTGGGCGGTCTGGGCGGCGCCGTGGTGCTGGGTACCGGCTGCCTCGACGTCGGCGGCGTCTCGCTCAACAAGGTGTGGGAAGACCGCGCGGCGCTGCTCGAGGAGTCGAGCGGCGTGACCTACTCGGTGGGATCGCCGGGCATGTGGGCAGGCAAGGAAGGCTCACATACGCCCACGGTGACCCGCAACGCCGACGGCACGGTGACCATCGCCAACGGACATCCGATGGAGCAGGACCACTGGATCAACACCATGTTCGTGCGCGATCAGAAGGGCCCTTCCGGCCGCCCGCGGGCACCACGGGCGTGACGGCTTACGCGTACTGCAACCTTCACGACCTGTGGATGAGCGAGGCGGTGGCGCTCGCCTAGGCCGCACCGCGGGTAAGATGCCCCGGCTGCTACCGGCGCCAGCGCCGGAGCATCTACGACCGAGCTCGAACGCACGCTCGTGAGCTCGACCCGACCACAGGAGACTCGAATATGGCGAAGAACATCGTGATCACCGGCGCGAGCGCCGGCATTGGCGAAGCTATTGCGAAGCAGGCGGCGGCACGCGGCGATCGCGTGGTCCTGGCCGCGCGCCGGCGCGAAGAGCTCGAGCGCGTCGCTGCCACGCTGGGCGGCCAGGCCGCGGCAGTCGTGCCCACCGACGTGACCCGGCGGGCCGACATCGACCGCCTGCGCGATCAGTCGATCGCGGCGCTCGGACACGTCGACGTGTGGATCTCCAACGCCGGGCGTGGCATCAACCGCAGCGCGCTCCAGCTCACCGACGAAGACATCGACGACATGATCACCGTGAACGTGAAGTCGGCGCTCTACGGCGCGCAGGCGATCGTGCCGCACTTCCAGGAGCGCAACGCCGGCCACCTCATCCACATCTCGTCGTTCCTGGCGCGCGTGCCGGCCGCTTCGGTACGCTCGGCCTACAGCGCCGCCAAGGCCGCGCTCAACTCGCTGACCGCGAACCTGCGCATGGACGTGCGCGCCAAGCACCCGGGCGTGCACATCACCACGGTCATGCCTGGACCGGTCTCGACCGGCTTCCATCAGAATGTGCGTGGCGCGGATGGCTCGCTGATGCCGACACGACGGGGCCCTCTCGCCGCGCAGACCGCCGACGAGGTCGCGGCGGTGGTGCTCGCGCACCTCGACAACCCGAGCCCGCCCGCCGAGGCCTACACCAACCCGGTGCATCCCGACATGGCGCGCCGCTACCTCGGAGATATCGACGCCTTCGAGGCCATCATCATGGCGCCGCATTAGTACCTGGCTCAGGGCGACGGCGGCGGCGCGATGGCCAGCACGACGGTCCAGGCGGTGGCGTTGAAGGTTCCCGTCAGCGAGCCGGAGATGGGCCCGGTCGCAGCGGCGGCATCCTGCGACTTGAAGGCGACCTGTTGCGAGGTCCATTGCCAGTGATCGTTGCCGTGGTCGCCCAGCGCGGCGAGCAGGGTGAATCCCGCCGGCGGCTCGAAGGTGTTGCTGCCGCCCTCGCCCAGCCAGTCGGCACCCGAGGCATAGAGGAGGGTGCAGTGGGGCACGTGGGTGGTGACGCCGTCTGACGCGCCCACGACCGGGGTCATGCCGCCCCCGGGCTGGAAGGTGGCGCTCATGGCGTCGATGGGCGCGAGCCGATCGACGCCCGAGACCGCGAGCAGCGAGATGGTCGCGGCCGCGCTGCCGATGCCCTGGCCGTAGACACCGGCGTAGCTGGCCGGCTCGTGATCGGCGATCTTCCAGTCGACCACGAACGTCTGCCCGTCGGTGCCGTAGAACTGCTGCGTGATCTGGTGGAAACCGGGCGCGATGGGGTTGGGCCAGGTGGTGTTGCTGCCGTTGTCGACGCTGGCGATGAACAGCACCAGCTCACCATCGACGATACCGGTGGCGTCGACGGCGAAGCCGGCGTGGCTCATCCCGGCCGACGCGAACTCCGACCCGCTCGAACCGCCGAAGTAGGCGTTGCTGACCAGGCGCGGCACGGGTGGCGTCCCGGGCGGCGGAGGTATGGGCCCGGCGTCCTGGCACATCTCGCCGCTGCCGTCACCGGCGTGGCAGAAGCCGTCGGTGCCGCAGCTGGTGTCGCTGGGGCAGCTGGCGCCGCTGCCGCAGCGCACGCCGCAGACCTCGAACGCAGGCCGGTAGCAGCCCGTGACGAGCAGGAGCAGCAGGGCGGCGCCAGTGCCGGCAGCGCGAAGCGGGGTCACCATCACGGGATAGCCCCAGAGTATCGCGATCTTGGGCCGACGGGCAGGCCTGGACATGGCCACTTCTGGCCTGCCGTCCGGGCGCAGGCCGTGCTATAGGTCCGGTTTCGAAGCATGCGTGACGTACGTGACCTGACACTGGAAGAGCTCACCGAGCTGCTCATCGGGCTGGGCGAGTCGCGCTTCCGCGGCGAGCAGGTCTACCGCTGGCTGCACCAGCACGGCGTCACCGCCTGGGACCAGATGACCAACCTGTCGCGCGCCACGCGCGACAAGCTGGCTGCCGCCGCCAGCATCACCACGCTCGCGGTCGACGAGGTGCAGACCTCCAAGGACGGCACGCGCAAGCTGCGCCTCATGACCCACGACGGCAGCGCCATCGAGAGCGTGCTCATCCCCGACGGCGACAAGATGACCCAGTGCATCTCGTCGCAGGTCGGCTGTGCCCTCGACTGCGACTTCTGCGCCACCGCCAAGCTGGGCTTCGGGCGCCACCTGTCGGCGGGCGAGATCGTCGACCAGGTGTACCGGGCGCGCGCGCTACTGGCCGAGGTCGAGCCAGGCCGGCGCATCACCAACCTGGTCTACATGGGCATGGGCGAGCCCATGCACAACTACGCCAACGTGGTGAAGTCGGTGCGTCTGCTCAACCACGATCTGGGCGCGGGCCTGTCGGCGCGCCGCATCACCATCTCGACCGCGGGCCTGGTGCCCGGCATCGAGAAGCTCGGCCACGAGGATCTCGGCGTCGGGCTGGCGATTTCACTCAACGCCACGACCGACGCCGTGCGCGACGTGGTCATGCCCATCAACAAGAAGTACAACCTCGAGCGCCTGCTCGGCGCGGTGAAGGCCTACCCGCTCGAGCGCCGCCGGCGCGTGACCTTCGAGTACGTGCTGCTCGCGGGCGTGAACGACACGCTCGCCGACGCCGCCCGCCTGGCCCGCCTGCTCAAGGGCTTCCCGTGCAAGGTCAACGTGATCCCGTGGAACCCGCACCCGATGTCGGAGTACCACCGGCCCGAGCCGGCCGCCATCGACGCCTTCCAGGTCGAAGTGCGCCGCCTCGGTCTGCCCGTGTACCTGCGCACGCCGCGCGGCGACGACATCGACGCCGCCTGCGGCCAGCTGGCCAACCGCGGCCCGGGCCGGACCGAGCTGGTGCCGCTGCGGGCGAAGAAGGCTCGCGCGGCCGCCGCGCCGCCTGACCTCGGTAACTGAAGCGGAGCCAGGGGACGGAACGGCTTCTTTGTTGGTCAGAGTGGAGTCAGCTCCGACCAACAAAAACAGGTCTTCGCGCGGGTCATTGGCTCTTCGTCTGGCTCCGCCCGGCTCTCTGTGTCTCGGTGCCGAAAACGCCGCCGCGCGCAGCCTCCGTCACACCTTCAGGTACGTGTTCACCAGCCCGTCGTCCAGCTCGTCCATCGGGCCGCGTGCGACCACGCGGCCACGGTCGAGCAGGCAGAAGCGCTGCGCGATGCGCCGGGCCAGGGGCAGCTTCTGCTCGACCAGGAGGATGGTGATCTTCTCCTCGCGGCGCAGCTGCTCGAGGACGGTGCCGATCTGGTGCACGACGTTGGGCTGGATGCCTTCGGTCGGCTCGTCGAGACCCAGCAGGCGCGGCGCGAGCGCCAGGGCGCGCGCGAGCGCCAGCTGCTGCTGCTGGCCGCCGGAGAGATCGCCGCCGCGCCGGCCCAGCATCTCGCGCAGCACCGGGAAGCAGCGGAAGACCAGCTCGGGCACCTGGCGGCGCGCACGCGTGCGCGTGCTCAGCCCGACCATGAGGTTCTCCTCGACGGTGAGCTGGGCGAAGATCTCGCGCCCCTGCGGCACGTAGCCGATGCCGGCGTGCGCGCGCGCCTCGGGTGGGGCGCCCGCCAGCTCGAGCGCGCCCAGCTTGACGCTGCCCGAGGCCAGGCGCACCTGGCCCATGATGGTGCGCAGGAGTGTCGTCTTGCCCACGCCGTTGCGACCCATGACGCACACGCAGTCGCCCTCGGCCACGTCGAGGCTGACGTCCCAGAGGGTGTGGCTCTCGCCGTAGAACTGGTTCAGGCCCGCGACGCTCAGCATCCCAGGTACACCTCGATCACCGCCGGATCGGCCTGCACGCGCTCCATCGGTCCCTCGGCGAGCACGCGGCCCTCGTGCAGCACGGTCACGGTGCTGGCGATGCGGCGGATGAACTCCATGTCGTGCTCGACCACGACCACGGTGCGCTCGCCCTTGAGCGAGTCGAGCAGCTCGGCGGTGCGGTCGATCTCCTGGTGCGTCATGCCCGCGACCGGCTCGTCGACCAGCAGCACCTTGGGGTCCTGCACCAGCAGCATGCCCAGCTCGAGCCATTGCTTCTGCCCGTGGGCCAGACGTCCGGCGCGCTCGTGGCGGCGCTCGGCCAGGCCGATCGTGGTCAGGGCACGCTCGATGGCGTCGCGGCGCTCGCCGCCCAGCCGCCCCAGCAAGGTGCGCCACACGCCGCGCTGCGCGCTGCCCGCCAGCTCCAGGTTCTCCAGCACCGACAGCTGGTCGAACACGGTGGGGCGCTGGAACTTGCGCCCGATGCCCAGCGCCGAGATGCGCTCCTCGGCCAGGCCGGTCAGCTCGATCTGACCGCGCGAGAAGTACACCCGCCCCGACGTGGGCCGCGTCTTGCCCGTGATCACGTCCATGAGCGTGGTCTTGCCCGCGCCGTTGGGCCCGATGATGCAGCGCAGCTCGCCCGGCGCGAACGACAGCGACAGGTGATCGAGCGCCTTGTAGCCGTCGAAGCTCACGGTCACGTCGTCGAGCCAGAGCAGCGCATTCATGGCGCGGCCTCCTCGCGCTGCTCGCGCCGCGCGCGTCCGCGCCACCAGGGCCAGCGCCAGGGCCGGTGCGCGAGCCGCATCGCCGTGCCCGCCAGGCCGTCGGGCATCCAGCGTGTGACCACGACGAACAGGCCGCCCAGCACATACAGCCAGTACTCCGGGTAAGCCGCGGTCAACCAGCTGCGCGCAACGGTCACCACGAGAGCGCCCAGGATCGCGCCCCACAGCGTGCCGCGCCCGCCCACCGCCACCCAGATGGCGATCTCGATGCCCGCCGCCGGGTGCAGCTCGCTGGGATTGATGATGCCTACCTGCGGCACGTAGAGCGCGCCCGCCAGGCCGCACAGCATGGCCGAGAGCGTCCACACGAACAGCTTGTAGCGCAGCGGGCTGTAGCCGAGAAAACGCACGCGTTCCTCGCCGTCGCGCACCGCGACCAGCACCCGACCCAGACGACTGGTGACCACGAAGCGGCAGATCAGGTAGCCGAGCAGCAGCGCCAGCCCCGAGGCCACCAGGAGCCCCACCTTGGTGCGCTGCTGGTAGAGCGAGAAGCCGAGGATGCGCTTGAAGTCGGTCAGGCCGTTGTTACCGCCGAAGCCGGTGTCGTTGCGGAACATCAGCAGCATGAGCGCGTACGTGAGCGCCTGCGTGATGATGGAGAAGTACACGCCGCGGCTGCGCGAGCGAAAGGCGAAGAAGCCGAACACCAGCGCGAGCACGCCCGGCACCGCCAGCGCCATGAGCGCCGCGAACCAGAAGCGATCGAAGCCGCGCCAGTACCAGGGCAGCTGCTTCCAGTCGAGGAAGACCATGAAGTCGGGCAGCGCGCTGCGGTACACCCCCGCGTCGCCGATGGCGCGCATGAGGTACATGCCCAGCGCGTAGCCGCCCAGGGCGAAGAACACGGTGTGGCCGAGGCTGAGGATGCCCGCGTAGCCCCAGACCAGATCCATGGCCAGGGCCACCAGCGCCAGGCACAGGAACTTGCCGAACAGCGGCGCCAGGTGGCCGAGCGGCAGGAGCGGCACGAGCACGATGACGAGCAGCGCCAGCGCCGCCAGCGCGGTCCACTGCCGCGGCGTGTGCATGGCCTGCGCGCGCGCCTTGCAGCTGGCGATCATGTTCATGCTTCGCTCGCGCGCCCCTTGGGCGAGAACAGCCCCTGCGGCCGCCGCTGGATGAACAGGATGATGCCGACCAGCACCAGGATCTTGCCCAGCACCGCGCCCGCGATCGGCTCGAGCAGCTTGTTGAGCACGCCCAGGCCGCACGCGGCCAGCACCGTGCCGATGAGCTTGCCCACGCCGCCCACGACCACGACCATGAAGGAGTCGACGATGTACGACTGGCCCAGCTCGGGCCCGACATTGCCCACCTGCGACAGCGCCACCCCGCCCAGGCCGGCGATGGCGCAGCCGACACCGAAGGTGAGCATGTCGACACGATCCGTGCGTACGCCCAGGTTGCGCGCCATGGCCCGGTTCTGCATGATCGCGCGCACCTGCAGGCCGATCGACGTGCGCGCGAGCAGCAGCCACACGAACAGCGCGACCACGCCCGCGAAGGCGATGGTGGCGATGCGCGTGTAGGGCAGCACGACGCCCTCGACCAGGGTCCAGCCGCCCGAAAGCCAGGGCGGGTTGGCCACGGTGACGTTCTGCGCCGAGAAGCCCAGACGCACCGACTGGATGAGGATGAGGCTCACGCCCCAGGTGGCCAGCATGGTCTCGAGCGGCCGCCCGTAGAGGTGGCGGATGACCACGCGCTCGAGCAACATGCCGACCGCCATGCAGACGAGGAAGGCGGTCGGAATGGCGAAGAGAAGGTAGTACGACCACGCGCCCGGCCAGTGCGCCTGCAACCAGCGCTGCACCACGAAGGTGGAGTACGCGCCCAGCATGAGCATCTCGCCGTGCGCCATGTTGATGACGCCCATGAGCCCGAACGTGATGGCCAGGCCGATGGCGACGAGCAAGAGGATGCTGGCCTGGCTGAGGCCGTAGGCGAGATCGCGGACGAGCCGTGTGGCCCGCTCGCGCCAGACCAGCGCGGCGAGCGCGTCCTGCGCGGCCGCGCGCACCGTCGCGTCGGCGTCCCGGGCAGCGAGCACGACCAGGCGCGGCTTGAAGGCGAGCGCGCGCGCCGCGGCGATCGCGCGTACGGCGGCGAGCCGCGCCCCGGCGTCGGCCGCGTCGAGATCGCCGTGCGCCAGCGCCAGGCCCAGCTGCGTGCGCACGCGCGCGTCGGGCTCGGCGGCCAGGCGTTCGCGCAGGAACGGCACCAGGTCCTCGGGCGGGCCCTTGGCCAGCACCTCGGCGGCGGCGCGCCGCTCGTCGACGCGGGCGGAGCGCAGCCGGCAGCGTGCGATGGCGGGGCTGAGCGCGCGCCGGATGGCGTTGTCGATGGCGGGCGTGCGCAGCGTGCTCGCCTCGGCCGCGACGGTCGCGCCGGTGAGCGGATCGTGCAGGCCCGAGCCCTGTGCGAGCAGCACTCGGCCGTCGCTGGCGACGCGCAGGCGACGGTCCTGCAGCGCCTGCAGCACGTCGAGCGCGGCCGGCTCGCTGCGCTCCGGCAGCCCGGCGATGGCGCGGGGCCCCCGGGCGCCGCCGGGCC
>OBEQ012010476.1_pt1 | contig 23251 bp, 23 predicted proteins | sample 1670901 | NCBI WGS metagenome assembly OBEQ01 (sample SAMEA104232315, study PRJEB22302) | groundwater metagenome | biome: forest; feature: aquifer; material: groundwater | place: USA | collected 2011-08-07 | depth 5.4 m
CGGTTCAAACCGGACCTTGCGCTTCAGCGTCATCCTCCGTGTCCCCTCTGCGCGGTCTCATCCCCTGTCCCCGTCACCAGGTACGTGTGTAGGCTAGCAACTCTCGTTCCACTTCTCAGGCGGGGGGGCGGGGGGAGGGCTCACAGGTCCTCGGTCGACGTCGCCTGCCTGCCCCGGTGGGCGCGGTGACGGGCCATCGGTGTACCGGCAGCCACCCCTGGGGCGAACACCGCTTCGTCCGGCCACTGCACGGGGATCTTGAACCCGATGTACTGCTCGATCGCGTCGAGCGACAGGACGTACTCCTCGTCAGCCAGGCTAATTGCCTTGCCGACCGCCCCGGCCCGCGCCGTCCGCCCGATCCGGTGGACGTAATCTTCCGGATCCTGGGGGAGATCGTAGTTGATCACGTGGCTGACCGCATCGACATGCAGCCCGCGAGAGGCGACATCGGTCGCCACCAGGATCGGCAGCGTGCCCCCTTTGAACTTGGCTATGATCCGAAGGCGCTTGGACTGATCGATACTGCCGCTGATCAGATCGGCATGGAAGCCGCACCGGACCAGCTTTTCGGTGAGCCGCTCGGCGCCCTGCCTGGTGTTCGAGAAGATGAGGATTCGTTGCCATGTCTCGCGCTGGAGCAGCCAGCGCAGCAGCCGGAATTTCTCCTTCTTCTCGACGTGAAAGAGCAGGTGCTCAACCTTATCCACCGTGACCTGCTCGGGGGAAATGGCGACCTTGATCGGGTTATTCATAAACTCATACGAGAGCTCCATCTCCCGAAATGAGAGCGTCGCCGAGAAGAGGAACGACTGCCGCTTATGGTAGGGGGGTAGCCGCCGCAGCAGGAAGCGAAGATCCTTGATGAAACCCATGTCGAACATCCGGTCGGCCTCGTCCACAACCAGCACCTCGACTTGGGAGAGCTCGTAGACCTTCTGTTTGAAGTAGTCAATGAGCCGCCCAGGTGTCCCGATAAGGATGTCCACGTTCTGTTGGAGCGCGTCCCGCTGTTTCTGGTAGTCCACTCCTCCATAGACGGCGAGCCGCGTCAGGCCGGTGAACCCACCCAGCAGATCCGCATCCCACAGGATCTGCACGGCAAGCTCACGCGTGGGGGCCAGGATCAGGGCACGGGGGGCGCCCGGAAGGGTGGGGCGCTTTGAACTGAGCAGTCTGACGAAGAGGGGGATCAGGAAAGCAGCCGTCTTGCCGCTGCCGGTCTGGGCTTGCCCGGCGACATCTTTCCCCGCCATGGCGAGCGGCAGCGCCTCGGCCTGGATGGGCGTGCACCGGGTAAAGCCGACCTTCTCTATCCCCTTGCGGATCGACTCAGGCAGTGACAAGGCGTCAAAGGTCATACGCCGCTCCCGCACACCAGACGGTCCCGAAAGGTTGTCCCGCAGGGTGCGCGCCGGTCAGCCAATTGTGTCTTGCAGGCGTGTGCATAATCGTGATTAGTATGCCTCGCATAATGGGGATTGACAAGGTAAATCCGTTGTGATAAAAAAATTAGGTTTTTCCTAGAGCGGCCAGATGTAGCGTGTGATAGCAACGGATTGGACTACGACCGACGCGATTCGGTTGCACAGTGGCAACGTTACCCGGCAGTCCGGAAGACCTTGCCGAAGGGCAGTTTCAGAGGCCCACCCGTTGATTCCCCCCTCGATGGCCCGCCATCCGGGAAGCGTTACGTGGAACAGGAGTTCGCCCTAACCCTTTAACTTTCTACGGAGGTAACAGTGAAGCTCAGAAACGTTGCGACAGGAACGCTCGTCTTAACCCTACTTTTCTTTGCCGGCTGCGGGGAAGGGGGACCGAAAGGGGATCCCGCAAGCGTGGCAAAGCAGTTCCTTGATCGGTACTATGTCCAGGGGAATGTCGAGGAGGCAAAGGCGTTGGCTACGGGCGATATGGCAAAAAAGATGGGAGAGGAGTTCGCGCTTCTTGCGAAGGCCGCACCGAGGGATCAGGGCAAGAGCTATGAGGTATCTTACACCTTGGGAGAGCAGTTCAGGGAGGGGAACCACGCTTACCAACTGTACCAGGTAGTGCTCAAGCCTAAGGAAGGCGATCCTATCTATAAGAAGGTCGCCCTCTCCATAGACGCGGTTGAGAAAGACTGGCTCATCACCCAGTTCGATGAGGCCCCCGGCTCACCAGATCAGACCATTAAGCATTAAGAGGTAAAAAATAAAAAAAGCCCAGTTCGATGAGAGCGCCAGCGCACCATCTCAGACAGTTCGATGAGAACGTTATCTAAGTAGTGAGAGGGGCTGTGACGATGAAGTCGGAGGAGGAGAGCCAATGCTTCCCCGACATGGACTCGCTGGTAGAATAAGCACACAGAGGCCGAACAGAAAGCCCCCAGGGGGCAATCCCCTGGGGGCTTTTATTTACATTTGCTTTCGACGGAACGCTATGACGATCAACTCATGACGCTATGGTGTAGGGGCGGGGTTTGACCCCGCCTGTCCCACGGGAGGGCATAAAGCCCTCCCCTACATTCATCAGTACATGTCACCCATCCCGTGACCACCCCCTGGCGGCATCGCCGGCATCTTCTCCTTCTCCGGAATATCGGTCACCAGCGCCTCGGTGGTGATCATCAGCGAGGCGATACTCGCCGCATTCTGCAGCGCAATTCGAGCCACCTTGGTTGGGTCGATGATCCCAGCCATCATCAAATCTTCGTACGTCTCCGTCTCGGCGTTAAAGCCGTACGAACCGTCCTTCTCTCGGACCTTCTGGACGACAATCGAGCCCTCGACCCCTGCATTCTCTGCGATCTGGCGGATCGGCTCCTCCAGTGCCCGCCGAACGATGTCGCCGCCAATCTTCTCGTCGCCTTCGAGCCTCAGCTTTTCGATCACCCTCGACGCCCGAAGGAAGGCCACGCCGCCGCCCGGAATGATTCCCTCTTCGACGGCCGCACGAGTCGCGTTCAGCGCATCCTCAACGCGGGCCTTCTTCTCCTTCATGGCAATCTCGGTAGCCGCTCCAACCTTGACGACCGCCACGCCGCCGGCGAGCTTGGCCAGCCGCTCCTGCAGCTTCTCCTTGTCGTAGTCCGAGGTCGTATCCTCGACCTGGGTCCGTATCTGCTTGATGCGAGCCTCAATCTCCTTCTGAGAGCCGGCCCCTTCGATGATGGTGGTATTCTCCTTGTCGATCACCACCTTCTTCGCCTTACCCAGGTCGTCCAGCCGGATGTTCTCCAGCTTGACCCCCAGCTCCTCAGAGAGTACCTCACCGCCGGTCAGGACCGCGATGTCCTTCAGCATCTCCTTGCGCCGGTCGCCAAAGCCCGGAGCCTTGACTGCCGCACAGTTCAGGGTCCCGCGCAACTTGTTGACCACCAAGGTGGCCAGCGCCTCACCCTCAACCTCTTCAGCAATCACCATCAGCGGCTTGCCCATCTTGGCGATCTGCTCCAGAATCGGCAGGAGATCCTTGAGGTTGCTGATCTTCTTTTCGTGGATCAGGATCAGGGGGTTCTCCAGGACTACTTCCATCCGCTCAGGATCGGTCACGAAGTAGGGCGAGCTGTAGCCTCGGTCAAACTGCATCCCCTCAACCACATCGAGGGTCGTTTCCATGCTCTTGGCTTCCTCGACGGTGATGACCCCGTCTTTGCCGACCTTCTCCATGGCATCGGCGATAAGGTCGCCGATCGTCTTGTCGTTGTTGGCCGAGATGGTGGCGACCTGGGAGATCTCCTTCTTCCCCTTAGTCGGCTTGGAGATTTTCTTCAGATCCTCTACGACGCCCTCAACGGCCTTCTCGATTCCCCGCTTCAGCGCCATTGGGTTCGCGCCGGCCGTCACGTTCCTGATTCCCTCACGGAAGATCGCCTGGGCCAGCACGGTGGCGGTGGTGGTGCCGTCACCGGCCACATCGGAGGTCTTACTCGCAACCTCCTTCACCATCTGGGCGCCCATATTCTCAAAGCTATCTTCAAGCTCGATCTCCTTGGCCACCGTGACCCCGTCCTTCGTAATATTTGGGGCGCCAAACTTCTTGTCGAGCACAACATTGCGCCCCTTGGGACCCAGGGTCACCTTCACGGCGCGAGCAAGGAGGTCAACCCCTTTTTGAATCTTTCGCCTTGCCTCCTCATCAAACAGTACTTGCTTCGCTGGCATATCAGCTTTCCTCCTTAATCTGTATCAGTTTCCCGATCGGAGTCGGGGACAAGGTTTGACCACGAAATGGCGATCTCTTCCTCGACGCCCTGCAGACCTGCTATTGCAGGATGCATAGAACGTCTTCCTCCCGCATGATCAGTAATTCCTTATCGTCGATCTTCACCTCCGAGCCAGAGTACTTGCCAAAGAGGATCTTGTCGCCGGCCTTCACATCCATCGGCTGTCTTTTCCCATCATCGCCGACCTTACCTGGGCCAACGGCAATGACTTCACCCTCTTGAGGTTTCTCTTTCGCACTGTCGGGAATGATGATCCCGCCCTTCTTGGTCTCTTTCTCTTCCAGGCGCTTCACCAGGATTCGGTCGTGCAATGGCCTCACCTTCACGATCGCGTACTCCTTTCTTCGCGGAGCAGATCTGCTCCAGCAACTCCGATACGGTTTATCACAAACGCACCCAACAACGGCCTCTCCCTCGCAACGATTCTGTTAGCACTCTCATTGAGCGAGTGCCAATGAAGTATAGGCGCTTGGACCTTCATTCGCAAGGACAAATGATCGGATATTTCAGGTGAAAGCTGGCAATAATCACTATTATAAGCGGTTAACCAATTATTAGGCGGTTTATCGCTGAAACACGCATATGTTCTTTATGATGATCTGCCTTTTAGGTTCGACCAAGGACCCGAAGGAGTCGCCCACATGAGCCAGCTCAACGTAGTTTCAGGGGGGAACCCGCTCGCAAAGCTCTCGCTCTCGTAACTACTTAGGTAGATAGACTGTAGGCTTTTAGACTGTAGGAACGCGCACAGATGAGCCAGGCGTTTCCGAATGCAACGCGAAAATGATGGAGACTGAAAAGGTTCTGGGCGCCTTGATTCGGTCCATGCGCAACGACTAACAGCCTTCAGCCTACAGCCTAAACACCTTGTAGTTACTCGCTCGCATTCAATGTGCTGAAGCGGTTCTCTCCATTCTTCACTCCACTGCCGCAGAGACCTATCGCGTGATCCACCCACGCGCGCCTGATACTTCCCTTCGGCCGATAATGGTCTTGACAGTATTCTGCGCTGGAACCTATACTCCTGCGACAAGGGGACGCCAGTTCGCGGGCGAGTTGCGTATAAACTCAGAGGAAAGCGCATGAAAGCCGTTATCATGGCCGGCGGATTCGGAACGCGACTGCGTCCGCTAACGATCAGCATCTCCAAGCCGATGATTCCAATGGCCACCAAGCCGATGATGGAGCATATTGTGGCGCTGCTCAAGGATCACGGCTTTGACGATCTCGTCACCCTCCTCTACTTCCAGCCGGAGGTCATCGAGCGCTACTTCGGCGACGGTAGCGAATTCGGCGTCAAGATGGTCTATGCCACTGCCACCGAGGACTACGGCACAGCCGGAGCGGTCAAGAACGCCGAGGCCTTTCTCGACGATACCTTCCTGATCATCAGCGGCGATCTCCTTACTGATTTCGATCTCACGGAGGCGGTCAAGTTTCACAAGGATCGCGGTGCCCTGGCCACCATCGTCTTAACCAGGGTCGAGAACCCGCTCCAGTACGGCGTGGTCATCACGTCTCACGACGGCCGCGTCACACACTTCCTGGAGAAGCCGAGTTGGAGCGAGGTCTTTAGCGACACCGTGAATACCGGAATCTATATCCTCGAGCCCGAGGTGCTCGAGCTGATCCCGCCCGGAAGGTCGTTCGACTTTAGCCGCGATCTCTTCCCGAAGCTCTTGAATGAGGGCCGCGCGCTATACGGCTATGTGGCGACCGGGTACTGGAAGGACGTGGGCGATCTGATCGAGTACCGCCTTGCGCATCAGGACATCCTGGCTGGTATGGTGAAGGTTGCACTTCCAGGGAAGCTGGTGGAGGGACTTGACAAGCCGATCTGGCTTGGGGAGGGGAGTCGCGTCGATTTCACCGCGTCGCTGAAGGGCGGTGTCCTGATCGGCAAGCACACGCAGGTCGGGCCAAATGTTCATATCACCCGCAGCGTCATCGGCGACAACTGCGTCATCGAGGAGGGGGCTGTCATCGTTGGATCGGTCCTCTGGAATAACGTCTTTGTCGGCCCCCGCGCCATCCTGAAGGAGAACATTGTCGGTCGTGGAAGCGAGATCAAGGCACACGCTCGCCTTTTTGAGGGCGCGTTGATCAGTGACCAGTGCAAGGTCGGCGAGGGGTCAGTGGTCAAGGCCGACGTGAAGGTCTGGCCCCATAAGGTGGTAGAGGACGGGGCCATCCTGGCCACCAGTTTGGTCTGGGGGCAGAAGTGGTCCCGCTCTCTGTTCGGGGCCTACGGTGTGACCGGGTTGGCGAATCTTGAGATCTCGCCTGAGTTTGCGGCCAAGCTCGGGGCCTGCTTTGGGGCGACTCTCCGGATGGGAGCGATCGTCCGCACCAGCCGTGATTATCACCAGGCCTCTCACATGGTCAAGCGCGCGATCATCTGCGGCCTCCACTCCGCCGGCGTAGATGTGCACGATTTCCGCGTCGTCCCTATCCCGGTGGTCCGGTACCAGATGGGCGCTCGCGGCGCGGTGGGTGGTGTGCACGTCCGAAAGTCCCCCTTCGATCCCGAGCTGATCGACATCCAATTCTTCGATGAGCGCGGAATGGACATCTCATCCAGTTGGGAGAAGAGCATCGAACGATCCTTCTTCCGGGAAGACTTCCGCCGCGCGAAGGTCGATGAGATCGGCCACCTCTCTCTCCCTGTGTACGACATAGAATTGTACCAGGAGGGGGTACTGAGCTTTATCGATCGGGGTGCGCTGCGCCGTCGTGGCTTCCGGATCGTGATCGACTATGCCTATGGTTCATCCTCCATCATCTTCCCCCAGATCCTTGGGAGGTTGGGGTGTGAGGTGATTGCCCTGAACGCGTACCTGGATTCGGGTAGAATCACCAAGAGCGCGGAGAGCTTCCATCGTTCGTTGCAACAACTGTCGGAGATTGTCAAAAGTCTAGGGGCTGACCTTGGGATCATGCTCGACACCGGGGCAGAGAAGGTCTTCATTGTGGATGACAATGGCGATCTATTGAGCGATGACCTGGCATTGGCCCTCGTGGCCCTGCTGGTGATGCGGACCCATCCTCCAGGGGTGATCGGCATTCCCATCACCGCCAGCTCAGCCATTGAGGATCTGGCCCGCGACCAGGGCTTTCGGGTCATCAGGACGAAAACGGCCCCGCGCGCGTCGACGGAAGCGGCAACCCAGGAGGGCGTCATCTTCGTGGGCGACGGTCTCGGCGGTTTCATCTTCTCGCAGTTCCAACCGGTCTTTGACGGAATGCTCGCTACCCTCAAGCTCCTAGAAATGTTAGCCGCTCAGGACCTTCGGTTGCATCAACTGATCCGATCCATTCCGCAGCGTTTCCGGTGCCGCGAGCAGATCCCATGCCCCTTGGAGCGAAAGGGCGGGACGATGCGGGCACTCATCGCCGATACTGCAGATGAGCAGGTCGAGCTGGTGGACGGGGTGAAGGTCCATTTTGGCAGCGACTCCGTGATCCTCTATCCGGATCAAGACCGGCCGTATTTCCACATCATCGCCGAAGCCGGTACGCTCGCGCGGGCAGAGGCCCACTTGGCTCGGTATCGAGAAGTCCTCGCGCACTGCATGAAGGGTAGCCTGCCGGAGGTCGCTCCGTGAATCCCATCCGGTTCGGCACCTCCGGCTGGCGCGATGTCATCGCCGACACCTTCACCTTTGCCAATGTTCGCCTCGTGACGCGCGCCATCGCAGAATATCTGCTCGCCGAGGGAGCAGATCAACCGCAGGTAGTCGTGGGGTACGATACCCGCTTTCTCTCGGAAGCCTTCGCGATCGAGGCGGCGGCGGTCTTGGCAGCTCACGGAATCCGGGTCTGGCTCACTGATCGGGATGTACCGACACCCGTTATCGCTTACGAAGTGACCCGCCGCGGCGCAGCAGGCGGCCTGAACATTACCGCCAGCCACAACCCTCCCGAATATAACGGGCTCAAATTCTCCGGCCCCTCAGGCGGCCCGGTTCCTCTCGCGGTCACCGATCGAATCGAAAAGAGGGTCCAGGAGCTACTGGCGCAACCCGAGGTCCAGTACCCCCCTCTCGCAGAGTTAGAGGCCAAGGGACTCGTGGCGCGGATCGACCCGCGGCCGACATACCTGAACCGACTGCGGGAGCTGGTAGATCTCAACGCGATTGCGGCAGCACGCCTGAAGGTGGCAGTCGACCTGCTCTACGGGACCGCCAGGGGCTACTTGGACGAGATCCTTCGCGAGGCCGGGTGTGACGTGCAGACCCTGCACGGATCCAGGAATCCCGCTTTCGGCGGTCTGACGCCGGACCCCTCGGAGATGAACCTCCGGGAGCTGGCGACGGTCGTGCGGGCCGGCGGATTTCATCTCGGGTTGGCCACCGATGGTGATGCCGATCGATATGGGATTATTGACAAGGACGGCCGCTTCATCGAGCCCAACTATATCCTGGCCCTGCTCCTGAGACACCTCACCACAACTCGCGGGTGGCGTATGGGGGTGGCTCGATCGGTGGCCACAAGCCATCTGGTCGATGCGGTAGCCCGGCTGCAGGCGGTCCCGGTGTATGAAACCAAGGTCGGCTTCAAATACCTTGGTGAACTCATCACCCAGGGAAAGGTCGCGCTCTGCGGCGAGGAAAGCGCCGGCCTGTCAATCCGGGGGCACGTGCCCGAAAAGGACGGAATTCTCGCCGCCCTCTTAGTGGCGGAAATGGTGGCCATAGCCGGTGGCCCCGGCGTCCAGAGCCTTCTCGATACGCTCTATGCCGAGGTGGGGGGCGCGATTTACGCTCGCCGCCTGAACCTCCATCTGACGCGAGAGCAGCAAGGACGCCTAGTCGATCGCCTGAAGGATTTACCGGCGCGGGTGGGCGGACTTGCCGTAGTAGAGGTGAACACGCTGGACGGCACGAAGCTGCTGCTTGAGGACGGCAGTTGGTTCCTCGTGCGGCCTTCAGGAACAGAGCCGGTGGTGCGTCTATACCTGGACGCGCATTCCGAGGCGCAGATCGAGGAGTTGACAGCGGCGGCGAGGGCGTTCCTCGAGGTCTGAGCCGTAGGTGGAGTAAGGATGCGGACGGGACAGGTTATCGCCAGCGCGGCGGAGGAGCTCGTAGCGGCGAAGCGCACCCGCAAACGGCGATTCGTCTTCGTCGCCGTCGTTCTGGCGATTCTGATCGCGGCTTCCTCTGTGGTCGGGAAGAAGAGCCTCGTCAAGATCTTTCAAATGAGCAAAACCAGGACCGAGCTTCAGCAGGAGATCAAACAGCTCAGGCAGGTCAACGAAGAGATCGCTCGGGAGATCCAGGCCCTCGCCCACAATCCGAGCCAGGTCGAGGCGATTGCTCGCGAGGATCTCGGGCTGGTGAAACCGGGCGAGATCGTTTACCAGTTCGGTCCGCAGAGGCTAACCACTGCTCTGCCGGCCCCCTCCCGTTGAGGTGCGGTGCCATCCTTCATCCGATCTCTCCGCCTACCTTCGGGATCACGATAAGACCGTATTATGTTCGACCTGACTTTTGCGCTTGACAATCCTCGGCAGTTTTGTGAACCTATATCCTTAATGTGTGGCATGGAGTTGGGGTAACGGTTAGGGGCCGCAAAGGTCTCACACCTCGGTAGTGATCCGCTCGGCTACGGAGGCGGATTCTCACCAGAGTGGCCAGTCAACAGTTGTAGTATAAAGGAGACGATGTCAGATGGCAGGAATGGCTCAGCTTGCAATTGAGATCCTTACGACACCGATGGGGGCTATCACCGCACTTACCGCGATTCTAATTCTTGTTTTTTTCGCCCGGTGGGCTCTTAAATAACGCGGCCACAGTCGAATCTTTTACCACATCCCGTACGTACGAGAAGATCGAAGGCCCCTACAGGGAGGGATGGGGCTTCGATCTTCCCGTATCCGGCCATAGCACCTCAGCATTGAGCAACCAGCACCGTTCCCACTAGTGGCGGCGGCAATTTCGCCGTCTCGTGCGTCTGCGACCGTTCCCACACGTCATTCCGCTGAGCCAAAAGCGCTTGCCATACGCGCACGATCTGGCTATACTACGGCAGTAACCTCAAGCAAACAGCGAACCTGCCGGTGATGATAGGCGTTGCGTGGCACCAAGGGGAGAGGCGACAGTGAAGCGCGTGAGTATTCTTGGCTCAACAGGGACCATCGGGGTCAAGGCCCTGGCAATGATCGATCTGCACCGCGACTCCTTTGAGGTGGTGGCCCTTGCGGCCAGGGATAATATCGATCTTCTGGAACAGCAGATCAGGCGGTTCTCTCCCCGCGTTGTCGCTGTCGGAACCTCTAAGGGCGCGACAATCCTGAAAGATCGGGTGAAAGACGTACCCGTTGAGATCGGGTGGGGGGACGAGGGGGTACTGGATGTCGCCACGGCGCCGGAGGCCGACATCGTCCTCTCCGCGATAGTGGGCGCGGCGGGCCTGCTTCCGAGCCTCGCCGCCATCAAGGCGGGGAAGGACATTGCCCTCGCCACGAAGGAGGTCATGGTCATGGCGGGGGAGCTGGTGATCGCCGAGGCCCGAGCACGTGGCGTTCGGCTCCTTCCCGTCGATAGCGAACACTCGGCCATCTTCCAGTGCCTGGGGGGGCAACATAGCTGTGCGCACTTGAAGCGGGTCCTCTTGACTTCCTCGGGCGGACCGTTCCGTCAGCGCCCGAAAGGAAGCTTCGCGAGTATCACCCCGGAAGAGGCGCTGCAGCACCCCACATGGGTCATGGGGAAGAAGATTACCGTCGATTCGGCCACCCTCATGAATAAGGGGCTGGAAGTCATCGAAGCCAGTTGGCTCTTTTCCCTCACGTCGCAACAGATCGACGTGATTATTCACCCACAGAGCATCATCCATTCGATGGTGGAGTTCATGGACGGTTCGATCCTGGCGCAGATGGGGGTGACGGATATGGGACTGCCGATCCTGTACGCCCTCTCATACCCTGACCGGCTTCAGACTCCACTGCCGCCCCTTGATTTACACGCCCTGTCGGCTTTGACCTTCGAACCGGTTGACCACGAAAGGTTCCCCTGCGTTGGATTCGCCTATCAGGCGCTCCAGGCGGGTGGAACCTATCCGGCCGCTCTCAACGCAGCCAACGAAGTGGCGGTGGATCTGTTTCTCTCCAGCCGGATCACCTTCCCTGACATTCCCGCCCTCATCGCCAAGACGATGGACAGCCACCAGGGTCGCAAGATCGATTCTCTTGAAGATGCCCTGGATGCCGATCGCGAGGCCCGGCGGCTGGTTCTGACGGCACTGCGGGCGTAAGATGAGGAGAAGGGCTTGCACGCTGGCATGATAGCCTCGGTATCCACGGTTGCCCTCAGCCTCTTGGATGTGGTCGATCCTCGACCGTTCCTTTCGCGTCTTGACTCTCTCCTTTGGGCTGTCCTCGTCCTGGGCGCGCTCATCTTCGTCCACGAGCTCGGCCACTTCCTGGTCGCCAAGCGGGCGGGGGTCAGGGTCCTGAAGTTTTCCCTCGGTTTCGGCCCAAAGATCATCGGGTTCACGCGTGGCGGGACCGAATATCTCCTATCCGCCATCCCGCTCGGCGGCTATGTCAAGATGCTCGGTGAGGATCCCAAAGAAGAGGTGGCCGACCCGGAAGGATCGTTTTCCGCAAAACCACTCGGGTGGCGCTCGCTGATCATCCTGGCTGGCCCTGGATCCAATCTTCTCCTTGCCGTCGCCATCTTCTGGGTTGTCTTCACGATCGGTGTCCCGACCCTCGCTACCAAGGTGGGTGAGGTGATGCAGGACTTTCCGGCGCACGAGGCCGGCGTGCTGGCCGGCGATCGAATCAAGGCGATCGACGGGCACCCCATTGAGAAGTGGGAGGAATTGGCAACCCAGATCCATAAAAGCCCCGGGCGGCCTGTTCGCCTGACAGTCGAAAGAGCGGGAGACCGGTTTGATCTGGTGATGACCCCAAAAGCCACTCGCCAGAAGAACCTCTTCGGGGAGGAACATGAGATCGGTCTGCTTGGGATCGCGCCGGCAGAAGAGTTCCTGATCGAGCGAACCAATCCAGCCACCGCATTTGCAAGAGCGATCTACAAGACGTACGATCTCAGCCGCCTGATCCTGCTCACCTTTGTAAAGCTGATCCAGGGCGTTGTCCCGGCCAAGACGATTGGCGGACCGCTTCTGGTGGCGCAGATGGCCGGCCAGCAGGCTCGCCTGGGTATCTTGCCTCTCCTGTTCTTTACCGCCCTCCTGTCCATTAACCTGGCGATCCTGAATCTGCTGCCGATCCCTATTCTGGATGGGGGGCACCTACTCTTCTCGCTGATTGAAGCCGTTCGCGGTAAACCAGTCAGCCTGCAGAAACGAGAGATGGCCCAGCAGGTTGGGATGGCCCTGTTGGTGGCCCTGATGATTTTTGCCTTCTACAACGATATCTTCCGCCTGCTTGGAAAACAGTAAGCAGATAAGCGCTCAGCGATCAGCTTTCAGCGGTCAGCTCTCAGCTTTTCTGATATGCCCCCGGTTTTGTCTGAAGCTGACGGCTGAGCGCTGATTGCTGACAGCTATTTTCTGAGGAACCATGATTGAAAGACGTAAGACACGGCAGATTCAGGTTGGACCAGTCAGGGTCGGCGGTGACGCGCCGGTGTCGGTCCAATCGATGACGAAGACCGATACGCGGGACGTCCGGGCCACGGTAGATCAGATCTGGGCATTGGAGGCGGCCGGGTGTGATATCGTGCGGGTCGGTGTCCCGGCCAAAGACGCCGCAGAAAAACTGGGCGAGATCCGCAAGCAGATCCGGATCCCCTTGATTGCCGACATCCACTTCGACTACAGGCTTGCCCTGATTGCCCTCGAGCAGGGAGTAGACGGCCTCCGTCTCAACCCCGGCAACATCGGGGACCGTTCTCGCGTGAAAGAGATCGTCAAGGTGGCGGCCGAGCGAAAGGTTCCGATCCGCATTGGCGTGAACGCCGGATCTCTGGAAAAGGACCTGCTGGCCAGGGACGGCGGGCCAACTCTAAAGGGGATGGTGGAGAGCGCCCTGCGCCACATCCGGATTCTCGAAGATCTGAACTATCCCGAGATGAAGGTCTCGCTGAAGGCCTCCGATCCCCTAATGATGATTGAGGCATACCGCCTCCTGGCAGAAGAGATCGAGTACCCCCTCCACCTTGGCGTCACAGAGGCCGGGACGCCAGGGGTGGGAACGATCAGGTCGGCCGTCGGTATCGGGACGCTACTTGCCGAGGGGATCGGCGACACCATCCGGGTGTCGCTCTCGGCCGATCCCGTCGAGGAGATCAAGGCGGGAATTGCGATCCTGAAGTCACTCAGTCTTCGGAAGGGCGGACTGACCTTCGTCTCTTGTCCGTCTTGCGCGAGGGCCGATATCGATCTGGTTGCCCTCGCCCAGGAGGTGGAGCAGCGACTGGCGGGGATCACCAAGGAGATCCACGTCGCCGCGATGGGGTGCGAGGTGAACGGACCAGGAGAGGCCAGAGGCGCCGACATTGGGGTCGCCGGTGGTAAGGGGATCGGCTGGATTTTTAGGAAAGGAGAGGTGATTCGCAAGGTCAAGGAGTCGGAGATCGCCGATGCCCTGATGGAAGAGATCAACAAGATGTTGGCAGAAGGCGACGGTCACACTAAAACCTAAAGCGTCCAGCTATCAGCCATCAGCTTGCAGCGCACACCAAGGGCTACGAGCAAGACCCCATTCCAGCGAGAAGGGTTTGGTTCATCCCTTGGTGTTTTTTATGCGCAACTGATCGCTCATAGCCGTCCGCTTGCTTTGTTGGAATGCCGATGCGTTGGACCAAGTCACTAATCCCGACACTGAAAGAAGAGCCTGCAGAAGCCGAGGCGGTCAGTCACACGCTGATGATCCGGGCCGGCTTGGTCCGGCAGCTCGCGGCTGGGATTTACGTCTTCCTGCCACTCGGGCAGCGGGTAATGGACAAGGTGAACGGTATCATCCGCGAAGAGATGAACCGGATCGGCGGGCAGGAGATCACCATGCCGATCCTTCACCCGGCCGAGCTGTGGCAGCAGACCGGACGATGGACGGCTATCGGCGAGGAAATGTTTCGGCTGCAAGATCGTAGCAAGCGTCAGATGTGCCTGGGGATGACCCACGAAGAGGTCATCGCCTGGCTTGCAGCCCGGGAGATCCGATCTTACCGAGACCTCCCGCAGATCTGGTACCAGATCCAGACTAAGCTCCGGGACGAGGCAAGACCCAAGAGCGGTATCCTCCGGACGCGGGAGTTCCTGATGAAGGACTCCTACTCACTGGACCGGGATGAGGAGGGGCTGGAGAGGAACTACGAGCTTCACAAGGAGGCCTACCGTCGAATCGTGACGCGGTGCGGCCTGTCCTGTCACGTCGTAGAGAGCGACCCGGGGATGATGGGCGGTGCAACCGCGCACGAATTTATGGCGCCAAGCGAAGCCGGAGAGGATGAGGTTGCCCTCTGTGAGCGCTGCAACTACTCGGCTAATGTCGAGCTGGCCATCTCAAGGCGGTGTCCGCATTGCGAGGGCAGTCTGCGGATCGAGCGCGTGATCGAGATCGGGAATATCTTCAAACTCGGGACCAAGTACTCTGTCCCGCTTAAGGCGGTCTACCTGAATGAGGCGGGGGAGGAGCGCCCCATCGTCATGGGAAGCTACGGGATCGGGCCAGCCCGGATCGCCGCCGCCGCGATCGAGCAGCACCATGACAAGCTAGGAATCGTCTGGCCCCCGACCATCGCGCCCTTTCTGCTCCATCTGCTGCCGGTCAACGTGCGCGATCAGAAGCTGGTTGAGCTGGCCGAGGCGATCTATGCCCAACTTGCAAAGGAGCGGATCGAGGTCCTGTACGATGACCGGGATGAGCGCCCAGGCGTGAAGTTCAAGGACGCCGATCTGCTTGGCCTGCCCCTTCGAATGACCGTTGGGACCCGTGCCCTCAGGGAGGGAATGGTTGACTTGAAGGTACGAAAGACCGGCGAGGAGGTGCAGGTCCCACTCTCGGAAGCGGTCTCCAGGGCGCAAACCCTCCTTTCCCGTCTCACCGATTAACGATACCAAAAGTAGACCCCCCATGAGAACCACGTCTCCGCTGGGGGGTCCCTGACTTTAAGCCTATTCGGCTATGAACTAAAGCTTAACGACGTTAGCAGCCAGCTACGCCCTTGCCACCCTTCAGGCCGGTTTTTGCCTCCTGCTGTTCATATAGTATTTTACGCCGCCTACCAAGACAGCAAGACCAAGGAATATGACAGCAGCTTGGAACCCCAGATTTGAGAGGAACCAGGGCAGTCGCCTCTTCAGTTGTAGACCCACAGTAAAGGGATAGCTGAAGGTAGGATCAATGGCGCGCATCTCGGCTTCTGTGGGTTCGGTCCCGGCCCCGTGGGTGTGAGTCACCCGGTGCCATTCCCCGGGCGCGGCAGCGCCGTGAGGCTTATGGGCAATACCAGGCCCTACCTGCTCCAACTTCAGGATGGCGATGTAGCGGCCGGCCTTGGGAATCTCAGTATCGACCCTTACCGTACCATCACGGTACACAGTCGGGGGCAAGGAGACGATAGTGTGATCGTGATTCCCCAAGCCGGCAGTATGTTCGCGACCCTCCTCCTCGGCTTCGACAATCCGGAGGGAGATGGGAAGCTCTCGCAGCTCTTCATTGTAGAGATCAAAAGCCATCGACAGCTTGCCGGTCTTCGGAACCCCCTGGCAGTACGACTGAAATTCCTCCTTCAGCTTCTCCGATCCTAGTTCGTGCATGAGGGGAACCATCCCCACACCCACCGTCTCCTGGTAGGACGTGAAGTGAACGGTATAGTGGCCCTTCTGTACGGTGCAGGCGTCTGCCACATCCCAGTCGCCCATCGAATCACCACCGCCATGGCCAAGGGCCTGAGATGCCCCGAAAATGGGCAAAAGCATTGCGCAGAACAACAACAAGCGTTTCATCTTTTTCCACTTCCCCTGATACTAATTTAGCGCGCCCATTCTCCACCGTCAAGCTTAATATCCACGCTGGATTAGCAGCATGTGAGGTGTCCGCCGGGCCATCACGATGACTCATCCCGCTTGCCGGGCAGGCCGGGCTCGGTAAGCTTCACCGGGGTAAGGATCTGGGCAATCTGAGCCTCGGTGAGCAGTTTTTCCTCGCGGACCACGTCAATGACGGTCTTCTGCTCGCGCAGAGCGCGCTTTACCACCTCGGCGGCCCTGGCATAGCCGATAAACATGTTCAATGCTGTCGCCAGCGCCATACTGCCCTCGGCATAACGGCGGCATCGGTTGGCGTCGGCAACGATGCCGTTTACACAACGGTCAATGAAGACCCGTATGGCATTCTTCAGGATCTCGATCGACTGATGCAGGTTATAGGCCATGACCGGCATCATGACGTTCAGCTCAAGCTGCCCGGCCTGGACCGCCATCGAAACGGTCAGGTCGTTGCCGATCACCTGGAAGCAGACCATGTTCAGCATCTCGGCCATGGATGGATTGACCTTACCCGGCATAATCGAGGAGCCCGGCTGCACGGTAGGCAGTACGATTTCGGCGAACCCGGTGGTGGGACCTGAGGTCAGGAGGCGCAGGTCGTTGCAGATCCTGGTTAGCTCGAGCGCCAGCAACCGGAGGGCCGATGAGGCCTCCGCAATAGGCAGGTTCGACTGCATCGCTTCGCGCATGTCGGGCGCGTTGCCCCACTCGATCCCCGTCCAGGCGCAGAGGTGCTCGACCAGCCTGGCGCGATACTGCGGGTGGGTGTTCAGGCCGGTGCCGACGGCGCTTCCGCCGATCCCTAACTCTTCAAGCGATCGCGCTGCGGTGGCGATTCGCTTCTGACATTTTCCGATGGTCACGGCATAGGCCGCGAACTCCTGCCCCAGCCGGATAGGAACCGCATCCTGTAGATGCGTTCGGGCCGACTTCAGGATGCCATCGAACTCCTTGGCTTTTTCTCGAAGGGCCTGCTCCAGATCCTTCAGGACCGGCAGCAGCTCAGCAAACAGCAGGCGAGCGGCCATCCGCATGGCGGTCGGAAAGACGTCGTTGGTGGACTGGGCCATGTTGACATGATCGTTTGGGTGGGCGAAGGCGTAGTCGCCCTTCTTCCCGCTTAGAAGCTCTATTGCCCGGTTGACCAGGACCTCGTTCACGTTCATGTTGAAAGCCGTCCCAGCCCCCATCTGGTAGACTTCCACGACAAACTGATCGCGAAACTTGCCAGCCAGGACCTCGTCGGCGGCCGCTGCGATCGCTCGGCTTATCTCCGGCTTCAAGAGCCCCAAGTCGGCGTTGACCAATGCGGCCGCCTTCTTGACCATCACCGTCGCCTCCACCATCTTGAAATGCATCAGGAGCCCGCTGATGGGAAAGTTTTCCAGTGCCCTGACTGTCTGGAGGCCATAGTAGGCATCGACCGGGACCTCCTTCGATCCTAACGAATCATGCTCGATCCGCATCGCCATCCTTTTCTCCTTAGCGGCTACAAGGTTTCACACGGTGGAATCTTCACCACCAGCGCCTTGAGTCGAGTCGGCGTGAGCTCGCTCCTGAGCGTCCAGGTCGGATCGGCATACTGATCCCTTTTCTTCATCAGCAGCCATTCCTTCCCAGTCTCGCCCCTGGCGAACCGGGCCAGTGCGAACGCCCCCTTCAGCTTCTGCCCGTTCAAAATGAAGGCGAATTTCCCCGCTGCAAGCTGCGCCTCTGGTGAATCCGCCTCGCTCACCTCATAGGTCCCGTAGTCCCAGACTACCACGGGTCCAGCACCATAGCTCCCCTCCGGGATGATTCCCTCAAAGTCGATATACTCCAACGGGTGGTCCGTAACCATCACGGCCAGACGCTTGTCAGCAGGATTCATGGATGGACCCTTAGGAACCGCCCACGATTTGAGGATCCCGCCCGTCTCGATCCGGAAGTCGTAGTGCAGCCGCGTCGCCTTATGTTCGTGGACGACAAACCGTAGCGTCACGCTTGCCGTGGGTTTTGGCATCTTCTCGCACCTTCCCTGAACGTAATCCCAATTCACCAAGCATTATGTCATAAGTAAAAAGGGTGGAGCAAACATCTTGTGACACTCATTTTCACCGAAGCATGGTATTGACTCCAGGAGACAGAGGCATATATCTACTATATATAGACAGTATGTAAGTCAGGCCGACTATCGTGCCGGTAGACGTAAGGTGAGAGCCGAAGAATTCGAGAGTTAGGTAATACAGTGTGCGTGGCATAGGTGTTGCTCTAATCCTTTCTGAAGCCACGAATTAGGCGGTGAGGAGGGAATGAAATGAGACGGTCTAGAGTGATGTGGATATCTGTAGTGGGACTGCTCGTGATCGCACTTGCAGGCTGGCGCATCCTCGAATCAGCCGAGCCGGAATCCCAACTCCTTACTGGTCAACTGTGGCAAACCATGTCGCCGGATGCCAAGGTGGCTTTTGTGTGGGGAATCGGGAGCCTGGTGGAGTATGAGCGTGCGCAGATCGGTGCCTCACCGATGGGCACAAAGAGTTTTATTCCATTTCTTGTCAAAGGACTGAAGGGAAAATCGATTGATGGGGTTGTCCGCCTGGTCGATGCGTACTACCGGAATTACCCGGACCAGATTCAGCGGCCGGTGATGGACGTCATCTTTCAGGCAGTCGTGCTGCCAACATTAACGGTGGAAACTGAAGGAGGGATGGCGAAATGAGACGAATCTTGGCCTTGACCCTCGGCCTGGTACTGTTGGTCACCGTGGGGTGCGCAAACATGTCGTCGAAGGAGCAGCGAGCGTTGAGCGGTGGCGCGATAGGAGCCGCAGGCGGAGCTCTGCTGGGCGCGATCGTTGGTGGGAGCCCAGCCATCGGCGCAGGTGTCGGTGGTGCAGTGGGTGTAGCAGCCGGAGCCCTCTGGGAAGACATCAACAAGACTCTGAGTGGTGGGCAGAAGTCGAAGGCTAAGTAGGGACGGATCACCTTTTGAAAAAAGAAGGGAGATAGTTACATACGAAAAGATAAAGTTCTTGTTGCTGTCTTACTAGCCCTGACCATTGGAGGGGTACTTCTTCCCACCAGCGCCCTCGCCAAGCGCGTCTCGGTCTACGGGAGCCTGACGATTGTCAAGTGCACCGACGTGGCGTGCACCGGCACAACAGGGTTGACCACTGAGTTCAACGGGGTTTCGGTCACCGCCAATCCCGGGCTGGAGAAGACTATCCCGTTTCAGATTCCGCCCTTTACATTTCCGGTGTTCGTAAGAGGAGACGGATAGCCCCGGCGATGGCGATCTGGACACACTCCTGGTCCTGGTGAACGTCAGCGGAAGCTCCCAGACGATCAAGTTAATCCTCCGAGATTTGAATGGGAATCCCGTCGCGCTCACAACCGACGTCTTCACGGTGGATACCAACCACACCTTCAGCCTCTTCCTCTCGAGTCTGCTTCCGTAGGAGGGGCTGGACAAAAGGATACAAGAAGCCACCTCTTTTTCTGGTTGAAAGAGCTCCTGGGCCGTAGGGAATAAACATTGTTTGACGCCCAGGTGCAGTTGCCAGACTTGCATCCGCGTAGTAGAATGACACAGCCTCCGGCTCATGCGTAACGAAGCGGAGATTGAGTTGGCTGTAGGGGCGGGGTTGAAGCCCGCCCCTACTTTCGCGGTGAGGTGACTACACCATCAGCGTGAGCGTAGATGGAAAAGCACTTCAGCGTTATCTCACTCGCGAGGCGCGCGGGCTGGAGGCGCTCTGCCAACAGGTCATCGCCTGCCGACGTTGCCCGCGACTGGTGCGACATCGGAAGCGGACGTCTCAAGAGAAGGTGCGGCGGTACCGCGAGCGGGAATACTGGGGGCGACCGGTCCCCGGATTCGGTGATCCGGTCGCGCGCCTGCTCGTGGTCGGCTTGGCGCCGGCTGCTCACGGTGGGAACAGGACCGGTCGGATCTTCACCGGGGATCGAAGCGGCGACTTCCTCTATCGGGCGCTCTACCGAGCCGGCTTCGCCAATCAACCGACCTCGACCGATCGCAACGATGGCCTTCACCTCACGGATTGCTATGTCACTGCCGCTGTCCGATGCACCCCACCAGACAACAAGCCAACCCAAATCGAGCTCGAGCGCTGTCTCCCCTTCCTCCTGAAGGAACTCACGCTGCTCCGGCAGGTCCGGGTGATCGTGGCCCTGGGCCAGATCGCCTTTCTGGCCTGCCTGGAGGCCCGTGGCGTTCCACTCCCGACCCCCAGACCCCACTTCCGGCACGGGCAGGTCACGGCCCTTCAGAATGATCTCGTGCTGGTGGCCTCGTATCATCCGAGCCAACAGAATACCCAGACCGGTAGACTGACAGAGGCGATGTTTCAGCAGATTTTTGACGCGGGAAGGCGTTGTCTGGATCCGCACTCGGGTTGACTAGACACAGAACTAAGGTAACGTGAGTGAGATGGAGAGCAAGGCGCGAGGCATCCTGTTGGATTTCGATCATACCCTCTTTGATACTGATCGCTTCTTCTGGGTCGATCTCAAGTGTGCCTTGGCCCGATTCGGCATTCCTAATGACGCCTGGGAAAAGAGCTACGAGGCAATCTGGTCGTCAGGATATTCGCTGGCGAAGCACCTGGAGGAGCTCAACCGATTGGGCGTCATTGCAGGTCCCTCAGCAGCAAAAGCGATGCGGGAGGCTCTTGAGAGTGCCTTCTCAGATCTTCGTCCTTATCTTTTTCCTGATGTCCTGGAGTTCCTGGACGCTGCGCGATACCGAGGGTTCGATCTGATCCTCCTCTCCTTCGGTGATCCGGCCTGGCAGAACTATAAGGTGTGGGCCTCCGGGCTCACGCCGTACTTCACGCAGATCGCGTACACGGCTAAAGAGGCGGGCAAGGCAGCACTATGCGCTGAGCGTGCGCTGCAGTACAGAGAACTTTACGCTATCGATAACAATCCGGCTGACCTTGATGCCATGAAGGCGTTTACTCCTCGACTGCAGACGTATCTAATCTGTCGCGTGGAGCCATCCGCTCTTGAGGGGGCTGCCCCACTGGTTCGGGATCGCTTCCGCGAAGCCGCCAGGTATCTTACAATCCCCTCCCTGCTCACGCATCATCGGTGTTATAGCCTCAAGGAGGTATCTCTTTCATGACCGAACTAATCGTCGCGAGGGCTCCGACGCGCATCGACTTCGCCGGCGGCACGCTCGATATCCCGCCGCTTCACCTCTTTCATCAACCGGCGATCACTATCAACGTCGCGATCGACCTTATCGCCGAGGTTGCTGTAACGCGGCGGCCGGGTCGCGCAATCCGACTCTTCGCTTCTGACCAGGAGCGGCAACTGGTGTGGCCGTCGCGCGACGCGATCTCCTGGACGCGCGCCCCATTTCTAGAGATGCTTGCCAGACTCATTCAGTTGCTGGCACCGGACACCGGCCTCGATATCCGAACCGACTGTCAGGCACCGGCAGGCGCCGGCACCGGGGGCTCATCCGCGCTGGCGGTCGCAACAGCGGCCGCCTTGTCGGCAGTCGCAGGCCGACCGCTCACACGTCCGACGCTGATCGAATACGCGAAGAGCATCGAGACCCAGGCGATCCGTGTCCCCACCGGGTATCAGGATTATTACGCCGCAGCCTACGGTGGCGCTAGCAGCATCGAATTTGGGCTCACCGGCATCCGTCGAACCGCTATCGCGGGGAAGGCGTTTCTTGCGCAGCTTGAGCGCCACCTACTGTTGCTGTATCTCGGCAAGCCTCGCTTCTCAGGCGCCAACAACTGGGATCTGTTCAAGCGCCACATGGAGGGGGATCGCAGGACGCTGGCCCTCTTCGACGCGCTCCAGGCGAATGCCCTCGCCATGCAGCATGCCTTCCAAGCGCAGGACCTGCAGGGCATCGCCCACCTCCTGAACCGGGATTGGGAGATCCGGCGACGGGCGCTCCCTACCATGAGCAGCCCTGCCATCGACAGGTTGATTCGTTCGCTCCGGCGGGCCGGCGCCCTCGGGGCCAGGGTCTGCGGCGCAGGCGGCGGCGGCTGCCTCGCCCTCATCATCGAGCCGGAGGCCAAGGCGAAACTCATCGCCCTGGCCGAGACCGCTGGCGCCAAAAGCCTGCCCTCCGTCATCAATACGCGAGGCCTCGTGGTTCGCCGCGGCAAGGCGTAACAGAAGGGAGAAAACTTTTTCCTTGCATCCGTCGAGGGGTTCCACTACCGTAAACTTACGCAAGAAAGGAGGTGATCCAGTGGGCTTACCATTAACCATCTGGACATGTGAGGTGATTGTAACGTAGGCGTATCCTCCTCACCGGATCGACTGCCTATGGATTCCGCCTACGGAAATCCAGCAGTCACCGAGCCCTGAAGCCCTGGCCTTGTCCAGCCAGGCCCCGCGATGCTGTCACGGGGAAGCGCTTTGGGGCTTTTTTATTTGAAGAAGCCAGCCTGAACGTTGTGCCCTGGAACAGACCGTGATCGTGCTTGATACCCTGTATGGGTCCCGTAGGGGCGGGGGTGATCCCCGCCCGCCGCATGGGAGGGCATAAAACCCTCCCCTGCTTGACCTGCAGGCTCTCTCTTAGCCGCATCATCGGGTCCTTCATCCAGCCGCTGCAACTGCCCTTCTCCTCGCGTAGCCACGACTCGCCGAAGGCATCGTACTCGATCCAGAAGACCCGATTGTCGTAGAAATGGACTCTCAGGACCTCCATCTGCACGGCGGAGACGGGGCACACGATGCACACAAGCCGCCGCGCGGCCTTCCGGCTGATCTGCAAGCGCGAGCGCAGGCAGCACCTCGCGCTCTTTGAGGAGACCGAGACACCCTCGATCTCCCATGTGATCGGCTTACAACGTGATCTCAGCAATGGCGATCGCTGTTTTTGGGATATATTCTTCATATATTGACTTGCTTGTCATGGTGTGTCATGCTATATTTCAATAGAGGAGCATTTATCATGGCAGAAGAGATCATGACAGCATTCGAGCTGGCAAGGTACCTGAAGGTCGATGTCAGGACGGTGTACCGCTACCTGAAGGAGTCGCAGATCCCTGCCATACGAATGGGGGGCCGCTGGCGCTTCCGCCGGGAGGCGATC
>OBEQ010868941.1_pt1 | contig 23246 bp, 21 predicted proteins | sample 1670901 | NCBI WGS metagenome assembly OBEQ01 (sample SAMEA104232315, study PRJEB22302) | groundwater metagenome | biome: forest; feature: aquifer; material: groundwater | place: USA | collected 2011-08-07 | depth 5.4 m
AGCAGATGTTGATGAAAAAGGCGGCGCTGCGCTCTCAATCAGTTATGTTACACAAAAACCAATCTTATTTCTCGGTGTAGGTCAAACATATGATGATTTACAAGAGTTTGATAAAGAAACAATTATGGAAAGCTTAGGTGTGTAAAATAATTATTGTAAAGAGTAAAATAATCAAATAGAATAATAACTACTAAACAATAACAAATATATAGCAAAATTTATAAAGTAACCTATTACCCTACCGATAAAGGTAATAGATTCATGAACAGAAGAACATTTTTAGAAGGATTATTAACAGCTCCAATACTTCTCACTCCTTTTGTATTTGACGGTTGCTCAAAAAAAGAACCACCAGTAAAACCAATAAATACTACATCAAAACCTAATTCACCAACACTCGAAATAATTCTTTCTATTGAAGGTAAAGCAAACTCAACTGATTACAGAATAGAAGATGATGATGTTATTAACATTGGTTTTAGATTAAAAAATGCAGTTAAATCTGCAGGAAAACAACTTACATTAAAATATTTCATGGTAAATGAAAGATTAAAACAAGCTGTTTATAATCATGATTGGAAACAAATAATGAGAAATAACGATCTTATTCTAATAGGAGAACGAAGTGATTTTAGTGTAGAAAGAAATGGTACTGCTGATTTAGAAGGATTTTTTCAATTTGATAATCAATTAGAATCAGCATACGAAAAAGATACAGCATTCATCAATCCAGGATTTGGAAAAAATTATAGAAATAACGGATTTTTATATTTAGTACAAGTTTTTGATGACAAAGGAAAATATGTTACAGGAAAAATATGGGGAAATGGCTCAAATGATATTTTAAAATTTCAAACTACAATTGAACAAATTGCAGCACAAGAAAGAGTCGTTCAAGCAAGACCAAAGCAAACAAAAATAGAATTAAAACAACCACAATTACAAGAACCTGCAATTGCAAGAGATAATACAGACAACCAAGCAACGAAAAAAAAAGTATTTATTTATGAACAACAATTAAATCGTCAAGAAGAAGCATTTTCATTTGCAGTTGTTGATTTTTATCAACCACATCTTTATGAAATTGAAAGGAATAGAAATAACAATGTAAGGATTAAAGATAAGGCAAGCAAAAGTTATGAAGAAAGATTACACAGAGAAGCAAAAAGAAATGATTTCAAAATTACACCAATGCTGAGCGTATTTGATAAAGATCTCATTAATTATGTATTAGATAATAAAGATTATTATGCAAATGCAATTGCTGCATTAGTCAAAAAACATGAATGGAATGGAATAGTTATTGATTTTGAGACCATAAGACTAGGAGCTGAAAGAAGCAAAAGTTTAACTCAGTTTATGGCTACTTTACGACAATACTTACCAAGTGGCAACTATACACTCAGTATGGCAACAAGCCCCCGATTTAAAGAGAATAATGGAAGAGATAGTGCAAGCAATGGTTACAAACATCATGGTTTTTATGATTTTAGAGAACTTGGCCAAATAGTTGATTATCTCCAAGTAATGGCATATGATTTCCATAATAAATCAAAATATGATGGAAAACCAATTCTTCCAGAAGATAAAATTAAGCCAATTGTTGATTATGCATTTAATACAATTCAGCACGACAAAGTCGTATTTCTTATGCCTATGTACGGCTATGTATGGGATGGAAATGGACGTGGAATAAGCGGAATGAAAGCTTCATCTGTACAGCAATATATTGATACAGCAAAAAATAACAATGGAACAATAACTTATAAAAATGGTGAACTCTACATCAGAACAAATGATCCGCAATTCGATAGAATTGTTTCAACACAAGATGAAAAAGTATTCAAAAGAAGACATGATTTATTAGACCAGTTAGGTGTTTCTAATTTTGGCTATTGGCGAGGATCACACGCAAGCCGTGCAATGTTTCAAGAAATTGCACGATGGAAAAAAGAATAAGAAAGAATAAATAGTATTATTTTAAAAAATAAAGATGATTCACAGTTTGCTGTGAATCATTTTAAAATTAACATTCTTTTTTAAACAAAACTCGTTCTAAACTCCATACACCTGCACCTCTTAAAAATAATGCAAGTGTACCTGCAAGATAAACTAATGGTAATTCATAACCGCCTGGTCCTGAAAAACCTTTTGCTAAATGCACTTTAAAAATTGCAACAAGCATTACAACAGATAATAACCCTGCTGCATATCGTGTAAACAATCCAAGTACTAATGCAATTCCGCCAAAAAACTCAATTAATGCAACGACCCATGCAAAAAACATTGCTGCTGGAATCCCCACACTTGCAAAGAAACCTGCAGTACCTGCAATTCCTCCAAATAATTTTCCATAGCCATGGAAAACAAATGCCAACCCTACTACTACTCGTAATGGCACTACTGCATATGGCGCATACTTTTCTAATTTATTTAAACACATTCACAATCACCCCAATAGTCATAATTACTTTAATTTATTGTTCTAAAGAAGTGTTCTTTTTAAAGATTATGATATTAGTATTTCCGAATTCACTTCATTCGTTCAGGAAATACTATAAAAACCGAAGCCCTTAAATAATAATTCTTATTTTTTTAGGTTGTAAGCCGCCGTGGCACAACCTGGTACTGCGCAAGCCTGGAAAGCTTGTTTCCGCAAGGATATCCCAGTTCAAATCTGGGCGACGGCGTTTTTTAATTTTAACGAATAACTCAAACAAAACATTTAAATAATTCTATAAAATCACCAAACTATGGAAGATACGTACACAAAACTCATTGCTTTTCTCGATCAACATAATGCAGTCTATCGATTAATTGATCATCCAGCAGAAGGAAGAACAGAAATTGTTAGTCCAATGCGTGGGAATAAAGTAGCAGAAGCTGCAAAGTGTATTGTTGTTATGGTAAAAATCACAAAAAAAATGAAGAAATATATTTTAGCAGTTATCCCTGGCGATGCAAAAATAAATTTGAATGCAATTAAAGAATTATTCCGTGGAATATATGTTTCTTTTGCAACACCAGAAATTGCAGAGCAATTAGCAGGCAGTGTTTCTGGAACAATCTTACCATTTTCTTTCAATCCTGAATTATTATTAATTGTCGATCCACTATTATTAAAAAATGATGAAATCTTTTTTAATGCAGCTCGGCTTGATCGTTCAATGGCATTAAAAACTGTTGATTATATAAAAATAACACAACCACGAAAAGAAAATATTGCGCAATATCAATAATTAAAATTAAGATATAAATAGCAAACATTACACTTGATTTATTATTTCAATTGTTCCCTCATCTCATTTATTTGTTTCTCTGTTATTTTTGAAAGTATATCTTTTGTTTTTATGTAGAAGTCTTTACAATATTTTTTTGTTTCCTCTATTATTTGATCATCAACAGGTCTATCAGCGTAATATTGTAAATCAATTCTTGCAGAGAATGCTTTTTTTATCATCTCCATATCTTTTTTATTATAAAATTGATTAAAAAATTGCTTCATATATAATAAAGAACAATTATGAATCTCACATTTGATACCTATCCTCATCATAAGAGAATATAATGAATAATAAAAAATATAATACGTTGCAGTAGCTGTCCATATTCTGCTTTGCGTTAGCTGATTTAATGCAATTATTGATTCTTCAGCCATTTTAATGTAAGAATGAGATATATTGTTATTAGGCTCAATTAATTCTAAGCCATTTCTTTGCTGTTTACACCATTCAATTGAAATCATAATAATCACTCCATATTTTATTAACCCATTTTTCAAAACCAAATATAATTATATGGTTTTTTACAATTTCATTTATTAAACTATTTTTTTTCTTTGCAAACGTTTTAAACTCTTGTTCAGTAAAATACTTACAGCTAATATCTAAATCATATAATTTCCCTGTTTCTTCATAATCAGGATTCCGTTTTTCACCGATAATAAACAAATCAATATCTGAATCGATTTTTTGAGTTGATTTTGCATAACTTCCAAAAATACCAATAATTCTGGTATCTGTTTTAAAGATAGTTGCAATTTTTTTTTGTTTTGCAGTAAATTCCATTTTATTCATTATTTCTGCTATAACAATTATTTCTTTTATTTCTTTATAAAGAAGGTTTAACTGATAATATTTGATATTACCAACCTTAGTCGATTTTAAAAGATTCATCTGCTCTAATTCGTCTAATGTTAAAGCAATTGCTTTTTGACTTAAATTGATTTTTTTAACAAGCATTCTTCCATAAAGACTTCTATTTAAATCATTCAAAAATTCTTTAATAATGATATAATACTTGTTGTGTACCATTTTACTCAATTGTGTAAAATATTACACATATAAAAATGTTTCGAATTTAACCAGTTAAAAAGAGGAGATAAAATTAAATTACTCTTTTTTTCGCCAAACATCCCAGCATAATTTATCTGGACCTTGAAAGAAGATAGAAAGTGTTGCAAATGATAATCCAAAATCTCGAATAGCAATTTCATTATAGCCAAGAGTTAATGTTATACCGAGCAAATGTAATCCTAATAATAATGCACTTATTCTCGTGAATACCCCTAATAAAAGTAAAACTCCAAGTACAATTTCAAGCAAACCATTCATGATTAATAATCCCGAAGGTGTTGCATGCATCATAACAACAGTTGTATGAAGCATATGTTCCATGCCCATTTGATCCTGCATAGTCCATGCTGGAAGATAACCCATAAAATCATTTGGAAAAAATAATTGATTGACACCAAACCATAAAAAAACAAACGAAACTGCAATACGCACAATACTTGGTGCATACACTTGCATTCGTTTCAAAAATAAATTTTGTTCAAGATTCATAATTCCACTCATGGTTCCACTACAATTTGACCACGCATGCTCTTATGTCCTGGGCCACAAGGAACATTACAAAAATATTGAAATGACCCTGCATCTTTTGCATCAAATTCAATTGTTTGTGAATCTCCTTCAGCAATTGCATGTGTTGATAATCCAAGCCCTGGAATCATAATGCCATGATTGCCTTCAGTGCTCTTAACATGAAGTATAACATGATCACCAACTTTAATCAGAGTTGGATCTTGATTAAAGCCAAAATTAAACATTTCTATATTCATTTCTTTTGTTTGTCCAGTGGAAACTGCTTTTTTTGTATCAGCAGAATTTCCAGTTGGTACAGTAACTGTTTGTGTATTATCAGTCTTTGCACTACCTTCTTGCGTATTTGTTGCAGCAACCGGTGTTGAATCAGTTGTCTGTTGTTTTGCACATGCACTAAGTAAGGAAATAACCATTACTAAGCAAATGATTACAATTAAATTTTTTTTCATTTATTTTCTCCTCCAATATATTCTAGTTATTATAATAAATTAAATCAAAAACTATTAAGATTTAAATAAGTTTTGATTTCTTTTTTTATTTTTATTATAAAAATAAAAGATTATGAATAATAAAACAATTATAACAATAGTTAGTAATCCAATAACAAAATAATAGTTATAATGATTAATTTTATCATGAGTTAAAACCATATTGTCATGTTGTGCCACAACTGAAATCATCGTTGTATTTTCAACAACACCTTCTTTCGTTTTGAATCGAACAGTTAATTCATAATTTCCTTGATCAGGAAATGTTGTAACAAGAGTATAAGTTCCTGTTGGTTCTGGGTAAAGAGTTGCAGCAAAGACACTTTGATTACCATTACGAATCCTAACCCATGCTGAAGTTGTCTGAACAATCTCAGCACTTTTATTATTATCACCTAATCCAAATAAAAAAAAGATAGGTTCTTGAGCTTTAATCACAGCAGGATCATAGCCAATATCAATTGTATAATCTCCATTATGAAGGTCAATACCTTCAGCAAGATGAGCAAAAGTTTGCTGTGGAATGAATACAAGAGATAAAATAAGAATAACTATACTGAAAAATAAACTTAATTTAAATCGTCTCATAAAAAAGTAATTCTAAATACTCATTTATAAATTAAATGGAACTGTTATCCATATAAATTTAATGAAGAATTGCAAATCACATCATAAGTTAAAAAAGAGGGTTATAAAAAAATATAATTCTTCAATCTCATTTTTTGCCCTCTTTTAGAATTAGATGATACCGATAAAAAGATTTTACACATCTTAAATCAAGATGCTGCAATGCATTATCTTGAAATCGCAGAAAAATTAGATATCTCTATTGATATTATTCGCTATCGAATGCATAAGTTAGAAGAGTCAGGAGTAATATTACACTACTTTCCCTATTTAAATTTAGAAAAATTAGGCTACACCAATTATATTAATCGAATAAAATTAAAAAGCAGTTCTCCTGATAAATTAAAACAATTAAAACTGCAATTATCAAGTGATCCAAATATACTGTATGCTTTTATCGATTCAATTACATCCCACATCATTATTGCTTGCGCATTTAACACAACTGAAAAAATTGATCAATTTTCCCGTCAATTAAGAACTGCATATAGTGAAATCATTGAATTTCATGAGTATATTATCATTAAAGAACAATTAGTTTATAATATGTTTCCGAAAGGATTATTGGAATAGAGAAGATTACAATTATAGAGAACTTTGCATAAATACGTTTTCATAAGAAAGTTCGAAAATTTATTTTTCGAACTCGTCTAAAAATAGAAACAATTGCAAAGTTATCTTAGAGAATTTTGACAATTTAGTAATTATTCAAAATTCTCTATAGATTAATATTAAGCAACTTTACTAATTCATGTGTTGAATAAACAGTAATTATATTCTGTTTTCCTTTCAATTGTTTGTCATTTGACCAAAGAGGAATTTTCATTTTTAATGCAATTGCGAAATACGCTGCATCTTTATGATCCGGTGAAATTTGTAGAGCTTTTTCTAAATACGATTGAAACTCTTCTTTTGCAATTATTCTTATTTTCTTTTTTAGAAGTTTCATAGCAATATTAAATTCTTCTTCAGTTCTATTTGATTTTTCAAGAAGCAACTGCTTGTATTTCTCGAATTCTTCAAATAAAAAATCAGGTGCATAAAGATGAATATTGTGATTATAAATTAATTTTGCAGAAACATTTTCTACAAGAAGAGCTGCGAATAAAATATTTGCATCAATTACTAAATCCATTATTTCACTCTACTCTTGAAAATATCTCTTTGAAAGTTTTTTGTTTAATTCTCTTCCTAATCTTACTGCATCTTGCTCAGTTAATTTACTTTCTGATTTGAAATGTTCTAAAAATTCTAAATCCATAATCTTCCCTTCAAATGCTTCTCTCGCTACAGCACTCCAATTAAGTACCTTATACTTATCCATTTTTTTTTTTAATTCCGTTGGAACAGCAAGCGTTATTGTTACCATAGAGATCACCTTGTATTAATTATAAGTTATGTATAAATATATAAAATTATTGTTTTTATGTCAATAACTTTTTTATACAACCTCTTCATCCAAGGAGATATGCAATTAACAGTAACAGAAGTAATACAAGAAACGCATGACACAGTCACACTCAGATTTGGTTTCTCAAAAGAGAAACGAATTTCTTTCATCCCAGGGCAATTTGTAATGATGGCAGTTGGTACAGAAAAAGAGGGAAAACCAACTGTTGTCAAACGATCATACTCAGTTGCATCATCGCCAACAAAAGACTATCTTGATTTAACAATTAAAGCAATGCCTAATGGATTTATTTCAAAACAAATACAAAACACAAAAGAAGGAGAACAATTTGAAATCACAGGACCATTTGGTCATTTTGCATTCAATGACAAAGAAATGCCTGAAATTGTTTTAATCGGTGCAGGCTCAGGAATTTCTCCATTGCGTTGTATCATCCAATATATACAAGCCAAACACTTAAAAACAAAAGCAGCATTAATCTACTCAAATAAAACTCCTGACGATATAATCTTTAAAAAAGAATTGCTTGAAATGAACGATGAAATACAAAATTTCACTCTTTATTTAACAATCACAAGACCAGAAGAAATGGAAAACTTCAGAAAATGGACTGGACACACAGGAAGAATCGATGAAGCATTTTTAAAAGAATGTGTTAGCGATGTGAAAAAGCCATTTTATTTCTTATGCGGTCCACCAGAATTTGTCAAAAGTATGGAAACATTGCTGTTAGAATTAACTGTTCCAAAAGAAAAAATTAAAAAAGAAGTGTATGGATAAGTATTTCCGAGTTCACTTCGTTCACACAGGAAATACTAACATAATTTTTCAGTTATTATTTGTTTCAATTTTTCAATAATATTTTTAAAAAATATCTCATTTCGTTTCAAATAATCAAACTCTACAAAAAATCCATCATATGCGATTTTATTCCTAATTATCCTTAATTCATCAACAATTATAATCTCATGTTGAGTACAGTTTTTAGTATTTTTACCAAGATAATCAATAAGATCTTTATGACTTAAAGTTTTATAGCCATCTAATTATAATATTGCGGTAATCAACTCTTTTATAATTTCATAATAATCAACAACAATTAAAGAAACCATTCTTTTTGGATCTTGAATTTTAATCCTTTCATGAAGAAGATCAATCATTTTTAGAATACTTTTTACTTTTTCACGATCAGGTGTTATTTTAATGAGCTCGATTTAAAACACCTTGATATAACCTTTAAGAATAATTCCATTCAAGATATTATTCTTTAACTCAGGACTTAATTTATGAAAATCTTGTTCAAAAAAAAGCCCTATTTTTCGTTTTAATTGCCTCTCATATATTGCTAAATCTAATTTTTTATAAGAAGATTGAATAAAAATATCAACATCGCTTGTTTCAATATCTTCAGCACGAGATGCTGAACCAAAAAGAATAATTACAGAAGGCAAACAAGAATTATAGATATAATCCAATAAACCAGATTGTGTTAAAGTTAGAACAGTATGATTTTTTTTATAAATATTAAATATTGCAGACTCTCGATTCGCCCGATAGATAGGATAGAGATCTTTCTTTTCTTTTATAATTAACTTTTCTTTCAAAAGTGCTTGCAAATGATTCATAACAGAAGGTTGTGCTAACTTGATTCTTCGTGAAATCTCTCGCATATGAAATTCCTTTGTAGGAGAATCCATAAATTCTTGCAAAATACGATATCTGCTACTAATTTGTACCATATGCTACAATATTATTGCAACTGATATATAAATATTGCGATAAATTGAATTATAAAATAATCCCTAACAATTAAAATCAGAACAGTATATCCAGTCTGATCGAAGTGAACACGAAAATACTAAAAACAAAAGCTTTATATTTCTATTACAATACACACACATAATTACAATTATAAAAATTAAAAAAAAGAATCAAAAAAGGTGAATAACAATGTTTATTGAATCAACAATTATTAATTTCAGTTCAATTATATTTCTATTAACAATAATGTTTTTCATCATTCTCCAGCTCAATGCACATGGCCATCCAGCGCATGGAGGTGCTCATGGCGGACACGGACACGATGAAGGAGCAATCCCAAAATGGGAAAAGCTCAACAAAAGCATTGATAATCTTTTAGCAAGAATCGACATCGATCACATGGCAGCATATGTTAAAGCAGCTGACAAACACTTGAAAGTTGATGAAGGACATGACTATACAAAATTAGAAGATAAAGAAATTGCAGCAAAATTCGTCGATACAATGATGGAACATTATGAAGCAGGAGCAAAAGCAGTATTCAAAGTCAAAGGAGATGCTAAATTAGGAGAAGCAGAAACAAACATGTTAATGCAAGCATACCTTGGAAAAACAAAAGCAGTTATGTTACATGAAATTTACCAACATGGTGAAAATTATACAGCAGAATATCATCAAAATGAAGCAAAAAAATTAAAACAAGTTCATGAAAAAAATCTTCGACCAACAGCAGCTGCTCACATTAAAGAAAGCCATCTCGATGAGATTATCAAACATATAGGTGTTGAAAGTAAAGTAGATAAAAGTAAAATGACTATCGATGATGCAAAAGGATTATTAGATCTCTATCGACACTATCAAGGTTCTGTTCCAGAAAAAGCATATAAGAAATCAATTTACTACAAAAAAGCAGATGACGGTCACGGACATGCTGATGCGCATGCACACCATTAACAATATAACTACACAAAAACACACATTTCAACATAGCCATTAAAACAGCCAAATATTTATATACTTACTAAGAAGTGGTAATGTCATGACATCACACGCAGCACAACCGATAGCAGCACCACAACATGGACATCCACAACCAAGTGGACATGGAAATAGCCATGCAAATGGATTAGAAGATAAACTGCATGAATTCGATGAAAGATATGAACAAACAAAAAACTTTCTTACAAAATTAAGTATAGAATCAGCAAGAATCTATGTTGAAGCAGCAGATAAATTTCTGAAAGATACAGATGGCAATTACGATTACACTAAAATTGAAAATACTCCTTTCGCACAGTTTATCGGCGAGAAATATGGAAGTTTAGCAGAGCAATTTTATAATCTTCCTTCTGGCACAAATTGGAATGAAATTCAACGAGCAGCAGCAATGAAAGGTATCTTTGGTATGAATAGTGCAGAAATGACACATTCAATCAGAAATGCTGGCGAACGATACACAACAGACGCTCACATGGGAGAACATGGGATTTATGCAGCAATTACAAAAAGTGTAAAACAAACATTATACCCTACTACTACAAAAGATTTTATCAAAGACGATATCGAAGGAATCATGGACCATATCGGATTAAAAAACAAAATAAACATACCATTAATGCCAATTGAAGAAGCAACGCAATTATTATTAAGCTATAAAGTAAATGGTGTCGTAGGATTAAATCAAGTTGATAAAAAATATCACGCAACGAATTCAGCAGCACAGCCACACCATCACTAAAATAAATAATTATTTTTTTCAAGTTCATTATTAAATTGTTTCTTAATCATTTTAATCCCTTATTGACTTTTTTATCCCACATTCTACCAATAAACCATAATCATTCTTTTAAATGCAATTCAATTAAGATAACACATGAACGATTTATCCCACATAATAGAATCAGACCAAACAGCAGGAACAATAGCAGGAGCATCCTTCTATTATGCAGAAGCAGCTTACATTCCTGATGCAATGGGAGATGGCGTTCTGATAAAAGACAGAAGCGATCAAGGTGAATTAAAAGGAATTGAAGAATTAGTTCAAAGAGAAGGTTTGCCACGATCGCACGTCAAACACATCGAACAATTAAACAGATCAATTGACCAATTCATAGGAATGCTCAGACAATATGAGAGTTCCGGCAATTATGATACATTTACACAATGGTGTAAAACAAATGGTTATGGAACTCCACCTCGCCCAAATAAAGTCGCAGCTTCATCACAACCTGAAGAAGCAGTTGCATGGACACCAGGTGATAGAAATAATCCATTAATCGGAACAAATAAATATCTCGACGACAGAATACGACAAATTGCAGCAAATTACAGTCTATCACGAGATGAAGCAGTTGAAATGGTCATTACGCATGAACTTTTTCACAATGTACAAAATAATTCTGTAAAAAGCAAAGGCTATGCACATACCGAGCAAGATTGCGAAGAAAAAATGTATCAATTCTTCACAGAAAAAGCAAGAGCCGCAAAAACCCCTCAAGAAAAAGCAAAATACGAAAAGATTGCAAAAACAGCAGGACAGAGAGCAATCGCATGGCAAAAAGCAAGAGGAAGAAACAACTACAAAGGAAAAAATAATTACCAAAACAATTCTGAACAAAATAGTAACAGACAATACTATAATATTCCCTCAAGAGGAAGAAGAAGCTATTCTTTAAGAGGAGATTACACGGTAAATAATAAAAATAGAGATCAAAGTATAAGACAAAAATATGCAAGTGACCAAAGATATACAAATAACAAGAATTACAAAAGCAACCAAAAATATTCCAATAATCTCAGAGATTATTCAACAACCCATAAAAAATCATATTATTCTTCTGGAACAAACAAAAGATAGTTCAATAAAAGCAAAAACATTTCAACAAAAACACAATTAGCTTTATTAAACAATACTTCTCTCTAACAATAAAATGTTAGAAATTACTCGATTAATAAACAACTGCAAAACAACAATCGCAATAACAGCAGCAACATTTGCATTAACACTCGCAACACCAAAACAAGCAAAAGCACACGAGATAAATGTCCACCAATGGATTACTGAACAGGCAGTAGATTACATCTGCAAAAAAAAAGAATACAAAGAAGTATGTACTGAAATAAAACCATTGACAGAAATTCTCAAAGAAGGTGTTGTCGACGAAGATACAACATTTCCTGCAATGAATAAAGCAACTGATTATCATGCAACATGCAATCCACCAAGAGATACAAGAACACGATTCTTCAAGCATTTTCTAAGGCCAATAGACGGAAAAGGCTATTTCAATTGGACACCAACTGTATCCCACCAATTTGAAAATGCAATGCAATGGGGTTTAAAAAATCCAAACAATCTTTGCGACTTAGAAAATGCATTAGCTATCTACAACAAAAAAACAGATAACAAAGAACAACAAAATCAAAATAAAAAGCGAGCTTACTACGCATTAGCACATGTTCTTCATTTAATCCAAGATGTAACCTTACCAGAACACACCCAATTAGAAGCACATGCATACATAGGTTCAGGAATTCGTCCGCAAGATATTGTAATCCTTAATCAATTTGGTTTTGAACATTATGCAGATATTACACTCCAAAAAACTAACAAATTACCTGTGCCAAAAAAAAATGAACAATTTAAAATACGTTCAATTGAAGATTATTTCAAACTTGGCTCAATGATAGCATACACTATTAACCGATTTCCTGCTAATTTAGAAAATAAAACAAAAAGATCAGCAGAATTAGGAACTCTCGGGAAAATGTTTCCATCCCTCCATTATCAAGATGCTTGGGTTGATTTAATCAACATTGGTTGGCGAATTGATTCCACGATAATTGATTCCACAGATGATAAAAAAAATAAAAACAAAAAATCAATTGATTGGCAGCATGATTTAAATCCACAATTTGAAGGAATGTGGCGTGGAAGCTACGCTTTAGTCGATGATTGGTGGCAAACAAAAAGTTTTGCACAACCGCCAAATGAAAAAGAAGAACCAGGCTGGTATTATATTGAGGGTTCAATGCAGGCATTTCCAAAATTATTTAAAATTGGCTGGCCAAAACAATTCACAGAATTAAATACAGCAGCAGAAATAGAAGCAAAATTTCAGCAATTAATAAAAGCAGAAAATGAATCATATTATCAGAAAATAAAATCATCAACACCAAAATCATTAGCTGCGCTTTTAGCAGATGAACTCATTCCTTTAGCAATCCAAAATACTGCAGGTTCATTAATTTGGTATTGGCAACAAGTGCATCAAAAAAATGAAACAAATCAAACAGAAAAAACAAAATCAAAAATGGAAGAGATAGAAAAACTAAAAGCAGCGGTTATAAACGCACCTGATGGGAGATATGGAATTTATTTTTTTGTAATCGATACCTACACAACTTCTGGACAAAAAATAAGAATAATAAAAAATAAAGAAGAAACAGAAGCAATTGTAAAAACAGATCAAGAAATCCAAAACACTGTTTGTTCAACAGCAAATTTCATTAATAGCAATACATCACAAATCTTCTGTGATACTGATAATGACGATGGAACCGAAATAGGAATGATTAGATTATACAGAATGGAAAATAATAATCCCATTATAATATATCAACATAATTATATTATTGGAGATAAGGGTGATACAAGTAAATTTGCGTTCATAAAATACAATTTTCAAAAACAACTAACGACATTTTCAATTAATTATTTAGGGAGATTACCAAGATCAGAAAATGAGAAAAAAACAATATTTTATGCACCAAGCATTTATAAACCTGAATTAAAAAGATATCTCCAATTTAATCCAGCTAAAGCTAATGAAACAAATATAGAACTGTTCAAAAAATAAAATAAAATAATAATAATAAATTTAATAAAGAATTAATAGAAGAATTACCTAACCTATAAAATCTAATTCGTCACTGCAGTATTCACAGTCATATTATTATCGAGTGATGATGTTTGCTGATTAGCAGGAACAATATTACTCGCAGATTCTGCTTCTTTCCATTGGTAGCAATCATAACTTCCTAAGCAAACAACTAACTGCTGCGCTTTTAATTGACTATCTCCTTTGACTTGATCAAAACGTAAGCTTTGCTTTTGCGCAGCAACAGAATCAGTTTCTCCATCCAAAACAATTGCAGTAATATCATAAATATCATCAGGTCCTTTTGCAAGTTTTGACGCATCAAGTTCAAATCCATAAAAGTTTAATTTGTTATTATCAATATTTCTGCTTGATGCAATTTTTATTGGACATTGATTTGTTTTTGGATTGCTATTTGATAATGATCGAGTTTTTAAATCATAATTAAATTCAATATCACAACTAAAACCACTTGTCTTCTGTTTTCCAAGAATATTTATTTTCAAAGTTTTAATTGCATTTTTATCATCCCATAACGAAAATCCTAATGGCACAGCATTACCATCATTATTCAAAATAGTTCCCGTCGGTTCAATAAATTCAATCAAAGGTTTTAAATTCGTTGCAGAACTTACTCCTGTTTGATACTGCAATTGAATTGCCTGCTGTTGTTGTTTATCAAGAGTATTATCATACGAAATTGGTGTATCACCTTTACCGTCTTTATTTGTATCCTGATAAACATTGATTGTGACTGATTTTGCAAATTGCGACGATTTCTGAGCAGTTTGAACTGAAGAAGATGAAGAAGTTTGCTGCTGATTATCTTTAATTGGAAGTTGTAATACAGTGGAGCCAGTTCGAAGAGTAATTTTTGGTTTCTCTTGCTGTGGATTTGTAATTCCAGGTTGCGGAATTAAATCAATAGAAATAGATTTAATTCGAGTAATATCAACAGCTTTTACTGAAACATCGCTAGGCTGCCCCTTAAAACCATCTGCTTCCATAATGCAAACACTTTCTTTACCACTGCCACCAGTAATTCGATTAATTCCATTATCTGCATCTTTTTGTAGTTTATTATCTTTAAAAATTCCACTTGATAACTCATCTGCAGCAGCTATTATCTTAGCATCAGTATTATCTGCAAGATTTCGATTAAATAATTTGCATTGAAAATTATTGACTTCAACTTTAACAACATTACCATTATTATCTTTAACTTCCGCATCTGCAACAATCGTTGCAATTGCACGATAATTATTATCGAGACTCATGGTCAATAATTCCTCTTGCGTATCTTCAGAATCTTTTGGTTTTGCAAGAGTGAGTCCGCCCCAAGCTGGATCAACTTGATAGCCAGTTGTTTGAGGAACAACTGTATTTCCACCAATTGTATCAAGCCAAATTAAATAACTTTGTTCAGTACCAAAATTTGACTGCGTCAAGGGAATTGGATATTCAATTGATGGCCTTCCGTCGCTATAATCAACACGAATAAAAAAATAATCTTTTTTAAATTCATTTCGCAGTCGTACAATTGCATTGACATTATTTCCTAAATAATAGGTATCAGCTTTTGGCGTCAATATTGTACCGCCATTTGCAGCACCTGGCTTGTACAATTCAATAATGCCACCTTGATCTTGCATAAATTGCAATGCATCACATTTAATTCCTTCAATAATACTAAATGTACAGCCAACTGCCAAATCTCCTTTTCGAGCAACTGGTTTTTCAATTACCTTTCGCTCAAGTTTATTATTAATTCGATAGCTTACTTCAAGCACGACTTTATTATACCACCATTGACTATTCTGCACGACAAAAGGAATATTTTCATCAGATAAATCTTGTTTCTCAAGGTGTCGTCGATAGCCAGGAATCTCTGTATACTTTGGTACAGCTGCGCCGCATAATTCTCCACCAGGAGCATTTCGATCACATTCAAGCCACATGTTTAAATCAGTTGGTCCACCTGGTACAACTCCTAAATAAACATTATAACCGATGTTCATCTTTCCAGTAAAGGGATCATAACCATATGCGCGAGAATCACCTTCAAGATTTATCATCGGCGCAATATCAACAGATTCAACAACTTGATTTAATACATCTTCGAGCACTGACCAATCAAGAGTAATACCAAAAATACAAAATTTATTTACCAATTGATCAGACGACAAACCAAGTCTGCTTTTCAAAATACCACCATATCGATCGCCTAATCGCTGTTCGATGTTCGCTGATTTTGATTTATAATCTTTTATGCCGCTATCACCAAGCAAGCTGCCTAAAAGTCCAGAATCACCAGATGATGTTCCAAATAATGATTTTAAAACAAGTTCAGAAAATAAATCACAAACAAATTGCGCTAATAATCGCTCACAATAACCTCCTCGAACTTCACCAATCTGTGCTTGCTGTAAACATTTTTTAGCGCCTTGCATAATTCGAAGTAAATTTTCTAAATGCCCTTTTACACCTGGTAAACAAGCGCAACGAGCAGAAGACCATAATCCAGAAACTGGATCCATAGCATCTTTACCAAAACATTTTGTATCATCAAATGCAGGGCAATTTGCATTATAACAGCCTTGAAATTCTCCTGCAACTGGCGTTCCTAATTCTGCAGAACTTTTTGTCGAACATTCAAATTGATCATCATACGTTGTTGTCTTTGTTCCTGTTTTATAAGACGGAGTATTCTTATCATATTTAGTATACCGTATCAATGTCTTAGCATCAGGGGCACATCGCTTTGCTCGAGATTGCAATTCATTTGCTATTTGCACAGTTACTTTAATATCATTGCCTTGCGTTGCAGCGCGAATCGACTGCACATCTTTAAGATTACCATTTTGTAGAGGATAATATTCAACTTCATATCCTTGTGTTTTATCTATTTGTGTTGTAAAAAATTGAGGACCATTGACTGGCTTAAAAACATTGTTTTGATTTGCTAATGGACCAAAAAGTGTAGGATCATTACCGCGAGCTTTAATAAAATCATCGCGTGATTTATACAAATCAACAAGTGGAATTTTTCCGTCTTTTTTTAATTGGTCATATTGATCATAATACGCTTTATTTTTTGCAGACTGCTCTTTAAATTGCTCTTCACTGACTTTATCATTGCCGATTTTATAATCGCCAGCAGATTTAAACTCTTGGCATTTTGGAGGGGCGGCAGGACAAAGAATTCTATCACATACATAATACACTTTTTCAAGTCCTAAATCAGCTTCACTGCATTTATTATTGTCAGCAATTGGCTGTGAATTTGAACTGCCAAACGATGCTGAAATAAATTGATATGCAACCATAGCGCCGCAAGCAAGTGTAGTATAAAGTGCAGCTTTCTTTGTAATATCAACGATTTTTTGAGTAACACCAATTGTTGTATCAAGCACTTCAATTGATTTATTAATCATTGCTGGCGTTAACCACAAAGAATAATCAAGCGGTTTTTGAATACTATACGTCACAACAGGAAACACTTCACAATTAGTTGCGCCTGCTTGTGTTGATCCTGATTGCAATGGCGCTTGAAGATTCGTTGGCTGCGCAACACCGCCAACACTATAACTAATTGTTGCCTTTAAATAAAGATTAATTTGATTTTTTAAATCATCCATTTTACCAGTATATTTATTAAAAGTGATTGGAACATACAAATATGCTTTTCCTGTTGAAGGATCATATTGACTTGCCTTATAATTATTGATGGATACATATTTATTACCATCTTCTTGAGGAATAACCTCTCCTGTTTTTCCAAGAATACTTTCTCGAATGCTTTGATCATCTTTAATGACACGAATATTTCCAATTTTTGGAGAACCGATACCAACATATTGAATTGGAATAAAAGCGCTTGCTTGAATATTTTGAGAGGTTAATTCTCGAGTGTATAAATTGAAAGGATATGCTTTTATCTCGCCATAATTAATAATCCAATCATTGCAGCCAGGATTATATCGCAAAGTTTTTACAATCTCATACACATTTTGTGCATCATCAACTGCTAAAAATTGGATTTTATTAGTGCCTGTTTGTTTCAGCGTTGATTGAAACATTGGCACACGAACAGTAAATTTTCCATCTGCTCCAGTTTCAATTTTCTGTACAGAACCAAAAAGAATTCCGAGGGGATCAAGATCAGTGCTAATTACCGTCGAAGGCAATAAATATTTATCACTGACAAACGTTGTGCATTTTCCAATTTTATTCGTAAATTGAATATCATTGCAGCCATCAAATTCTCCATAATTAGTAACATACACTTTTGCAAATGGTTCAGTTGTTCCAGTAACTGTCAAAAATTTAAAATGCGTTTCAGATGCAAATTGCGTATCAAAAGTAATTGTTGGATTCTTTTTATCAAGAGTTACATTTTGATCATAATGATTAATATTGCCTGCTGCATCTTTTGCCTGAACGACAACTGTTTGATTATTCAAACTCAGCCCAACAATTTTTGTAAAAAATCCACTGCCATTAACATCAGCAGTACTCTTACTCACATTATTAATAAATATCTCAACAGTTGCATTTTGTTCAGTTAAGCCAGTAATATTAAGATTACTATTGCTCGTATACGAAGGAAAAGGATTAACCTGCAATGCAGGCATTATTGTATCAAGAACAATCTGCAATTCAACACTATCTTTTTTACCTGATTTATCCCATGATTGAATTTTGATAAGATTATTGCCAGCAATGCCATTTTGAAAAGCATTTTGATTTAATTTAACGCTAATCATAAACTCGCCTTGCCCAGAATCAGGCAATGTTGTGATTATTTGTGCTGTTTTCTCATCATTCACAAAAACAAAAAGTTTTGCGCCTACTTTTGATTTTCCTGAAATATTGACTTGAAATTGATTAGTAATTGTTGGCGCATCAATAATAGTTAGAAAACTGCCAAGCGATTCATTTGTTACAAAATGCTTAATTTCTGAAACAGTATCGCCTGATTTGATTTTATAAAAATAATTTGTTCCAGATAATAATTGCAAAAGTGAAACACTATGTTCCTTGCTAAATGCAGCATCCTTGCTGCTCGATGAAAAAGAATCATCAATGCTATACACAACTTCACCGGAAGAATCAATATTTGTTTTCCATTTAATTACTGCAGAATTTTTTGATAAATCAGTAACTGCATCATCACTAATAACAACTGTTTCATTGCCAATTGTTTTAAAACTAAAAACATCACTCTCTTTATTTTCAGAATGAACTTGAAAAAAATATTGCAAATTTTCATCAAGATTTTGCAATACCAATGAATGTTCTTTAACAGCTGTTAAATCAGTAACACTGAATCCTAAATCTTTTGTTTTACCATAAGCAACAGAACTATTTGCTGCTTCACTTGTTTTCCAACTGATTTTTGCGCTCGTTTTTGTAATCTCAAGCGCTTGAATAAAACTTAATTCAAGCGGTTTTTTAAGCGTTTTTAAAGTCAACAAATCAGAAAGTTTTGATTCTTTATTTTGATTATCAATGCTTGAAACACTAATTTGATACACTGTTTCAGGAGTAAGATCTTTAATAACAAAAGTCAAAGCAGCAGTTTGTGTTACACTCACATTATTGAGATAAATGTTATATTTTGAAGCCTTTGGATTTTTATCCCATGCAATTTCAATTTGATTATGAAGTACATCCTTCGCAAGTAAGCCAGAAGGAGGAGAAACCATCGTCGTAAAATCTTCAAATGTCTGTAAATCAGAAGAAACAGTTCCATCAGAAGAAGAAACCTTGTAAAAATATTTTGTCCCTTGATTCAAACTCAAAAGTTGCGCTGAATGTTTAATCTTAAACCCGCCAGTTTCTGGTACTGTTTTTACATTCTCAATTGTTTCACCAAAAGAAACTTTTCCATCTGCTAAAGAATCAGTTGTCCAATTAATTTGAGCAGTAGTATCAGTAACCGTAACACTAAGGGAATCAGGATTAATTGAAAGCGCAAATGCTACAGGGAATAATACTATTAAACTAATCATCCAAATCGTTAGTAATTGTTTATAATTCATGATTTCAACCAATATATCATCATATTATTTTAATCAATCCAATACTCTATCTCATTCTAAATTAACCAAGCGTAAGCCTTGGCTCAATCTGATCTTTATACTTTTTCTGTGCATCTTCTAATTGCTGATAATACGCAACTAAATTGCCATTTTGTTGACTATTAATTTGTAAATTATTGCTTGTTTGCAAATTATTAATTATTTGCTGACTATTACCTGCTTGCTGATTAATGCGAGGAACAAAAAATAACACCCCACCCCTTAATTGTAATTGATCAAGTGCAGGATTCCAAGTATATTTTGCACTGCCAACAATTTGCTCATCTTCAATAAGTTGAATAGTAACTTCATAAGGCAATTCAGCAAGCATTAAATCAACTGTTTGATCCTGGCCTGGATAATATAATGTTTTTGAATATTCTTTTTCTTTATTTTTTAAAGTAATTAATACAGCCTCATTCTTATGCAAATCACGTTCAATATTTTCACTTGAATCATCAAAAACATGAACACGAAGTTTAAATTGTTTCAAAGGAATCATTGCAAGATTAACAGTATACCCATTTGTTGTGTCATCAATAGTTTGCCGTTGTTTTGTTTGCAAATATCCCTCTTTTTCAGCAATAATAATTCCATTCTCACAGTCAGGAAATGCTCCAGTAAAATAAGGCTGCAGTCCAGTAAAGACACCAAATGGATCTTTTGGATATGCTGTTTTTCCAACTTGACATTTAAATCGAACACATTGATAAGAAATACTCACATTATCAAGTAATTGTTGATCACCGGGAACAGATGCATCATTCACATAAACAGTTGCCTTATTTTTTAATTTTTGATCAACAACTGTTTGAGCAACAATCTGCTTCTTATCATTAATGAGCATCTTTGTAACTGTTTGATTTTGCCCGCAAAATTGCGCACTATTGACAGCATCGAGTTCAGTAGGCCATAAAGGAACTTCATTATAACGATTCGGTTCATTTCGCTTCAAGATAACTGGCGTCGAAAGATAAAACACAGTATTTGGATCATCTTTATCAACAATCTGAAATAAAATTGGATAATGAACAGAATATTTATGATTATAAAGTTTAAAACATGCAAATAAAAAATTTGACATGGTAAATTCAATTGGCTTCACAATACCTTCTTTACTTGGACTAACCTCTAAATTAATATCCCATTGTGGATTATATATTGTGTTAACTTGCAGCTCATGATAATCATTGCCTTTTAAAGGAAAATGATATTGTTTTTGAAAATAAGGTTCATCTGATTGAACATAATGAGTATTTTCAAATGTCAAAAACTGAAAATTATGCATAATCATATTTTTGATATAAAGTGCCATCTCATCAACACGCCAAAGCCGTTGATCACAAGTAATCTCCATACCGTTATATGGCAAATAATCAGAGCTTGCAATCATATCATCAGTTAATGATTCAAGAAAAAATTCGGTATTTTCTTTAAGCATAATCTCTTTTGCAAGAGAAAATAATTTTTTAATTTTTGTAGGATAAATTACCTTCAATTTTGGAAATTCAATAACTTTATTTTTATCAAGGGGAGTTACTTGTGTATTAATAGTTGTTTCAATAATCATTTCTTGATCATTCAAATTAACTTTTGTAGTAATATCTTTGATAGGAGTAAAATTATATTGCTCTTCAAATACTGCAAAATTATTAATGCAAGAAAGAGTTTTTTCATTAATATGTGATTCTAAATTATAAACAAACGTATTCATGCTTGGGGAACGATCTTCTCCTGCATAATACCAATAAGGTACTTTATAACCATTATTAAGATAAGAAAACTTATCTTTAACAATTTTTTGCGGTAAATCAATATACCCGCCTTGCATACTTGCTAAAAACACCGCATCTTGCGCTGCATCATGAATGCATTGCTGTGCATAGGTAGTTACAGGAATAATTTCTTTTGGAATAAATATCTGCTGTAAAGAAAGATTATCTTTAAGATTATAGAATAAACCTACGAATATTAAGAGAATCATACCTACTATTATAAATAGAGTTACTTGTGCCTTTTTCCCCATATCATCCCCTTTATTCTGTAATTTTCATTTTTGAGATGGATGAATATATAAAGCTTTTGCTATAAAAAATTCAAACAAATCAGCGAAAATTTATAATTTTTTTTAAATTTTTATATAAATTATAAATTGTTTATAACAACATGTATATAGGTGATCATCATATGTGATAATCATAAAGAACAAAGAACAAAAAAGAAACAATCAGGGGTGGTTGCAATGAAAGATAAAAAGAGAATATTAATCGTTGATGATGAACCGAATATTGTTAATTTAGTAAAATTAAGTTTGAATCAAGAGAAATATGATATTAATGAAGCTTATTCTACAAGAGATGCAATGAAAGCAGTAAAAAATAGAATACCTGACATAGTTGTTTTAGATTTAATGATGCCAGGAGTTAATGGCTATGAATTTTGTCAAGCATTAAGAGGAAATCCTGAAACAAAAAACATTCCAGTGTTAATTTTATCTGCAAAAAGTCAAATGGATGATAAATTACATGCAATTGATGTAGGTGCAGATGATTATGTGACAAAACCATTTGATCCAACAGAACTTGTGCGAAGAATTAAATTAAATTTAAACATTGCATAAAAATAAAATTATTTTTTTATTTTATAATAGTTTAAAAAAAAGTAATAAAAGATAATAAAGGTGAAAAGAATGGAAGCACAAGAAGAACAAAAAGAGAAAATAATCGAAAAAATAAAATCATACCTTCTAACAACAAAATATGGCGCATCAAGCAGTTTAATTGCAAAAGAAATCGGAAATAACAGATTGACCATTGCAAAATATCTTGAAGTGATGAAAGCGCAAAATCTTGTGCAATGTGAAGATGTTGGACCAGCAAAAATTTGGAGTTTAACCGAAAAAGCAACAAAGCCCACAATATTAATTGTTGACGATGAAATAAATGTTATCAATTTGATTAAACTCAGTTTAATGCAGGGAAATTATAATTTAATTCATGCAACATCAGGAAAGGAAGGACTTGAAAAAGTACGTCAATTTTCACCAAATCTGGTTATACTCGATTTAATGATGCCAGAAATTAACGGTTATGAAGTTTGTAAAAGGATGA
>OBEQ010708601.1_pt1 | contig 23240 bp, 18 predicted proteins | sample 1670901 | NCBI WGS metagenome assembly OBEQ01 (sample SAMEA104232315, study PRJEB22302) | groundwater metagenome | biome: forest; feature: aquifer; material: groundwater | place: USA | collected 2011-08-07 | depth 5.4 m
CGGCCCGATCCGCGTCGGCGATTACCTGACCGCGAGCTCCAAGCCCGGCCGCGCGATGAAGGGCGCCGCCGGCGACCCGACCGTCGCGATCGCGCTCGAGGCCTTTGACGGGAGCAAGAAGCCCGACGGCAAGATCCTCGCGTTCCTGCGCGTCGCCGACGCCGAGGGTCCCGCGATTCGCCGCCTCGAGGCGCAGAATCGCTCCCTGCTTGAGCGCGTCGAGGCGCTCGAGAAGCGCGACCGCTAACCGCGGATCACATAGGACGCGAGCGCCTGCGCGGCGCGGCGCGCGTCGGCCTCGGACAGCTCGCGACCTTCCCCCCGTAAAGCCGTTTGTTGTTGGAGCTTTCGGCGAAGCCGAAAGCCGCCCGCCGCAGACGCCTGGGCAGTTGGCTTCAAAACCCGGAAAACTTGGAGACGGATAGCCTTGACGCCGCGTGGGTCGGGGGACTATGCTCTTGAGCGTGGCGAGGAGTCTTCGGTCAAAGCGGGTTGCGTTGCCCTCTCGATGAACGCGGCGAAGGCCTGCGCGCTCGCCGCCTTCGCGGCCGCGGCCGCGTATTGGGGGACGCTCGACAACGGCTTCACATGGGACGACCACGTCCACATCGAGGCCGCGCCGTTCGTGTCGAACGCCCGCAACGCGCGCGTCCTGCTGACGCCCGGATTCTGGACGGGACGCGCCGAAGTCGAGGGCAGCTCGCGACCGCTCGTGCTCGCCTCTTTGCTCGCCGACCGCGCCCTGTGGGGGGCGCAACCGGCCGGCTATCACCTGAGCAATCTCCTGCTCCACGCGGCCTGCGCGGCGGCCCTCGCGTGGCTGACGTGGCTGCTGCTCGGCTCCCCTGGAGTCGCCGCGCTCGCGGGGCTGTTGTTCGCTCTGCACCCCGTGCAGAGCGAAGCCGTCTGCGCGGTCACGTTCCGCGCCGACCCTCTGGCCGCTCTCGGAGTGCTCCTAGCGCTCGCGGCCCTGCGCCGAGCGTGCGCGCGGCGCTCCTTTGCCTGGGCCGCGGCGTCGGCGTTGGCCTTCGCGCTCGCTCTGCTGGCCAAGGAAAGCGCGGTCGTTTTTCCAGCACTCGCCCTGCTCATGGAAGCGCTTTTCCCAAGCGCTCCCGGCGCGGCGCGCGTCAGGAGGACGGCGGCGGTCTTGATCGCGGCGGCGCTCCTCGCTTACGCGGCCTTCCGCCTGCCCCGCGGCGGCTACGACGGGCCCGCCGTAGCGCTGGGCGCCGCTCCGGCCGCGACGACGCGCGCGGCGACGCAATTCGACGAGTCGCCGCCGGAATGGAAGCAGGCCATGCGCGATCCCAAGACCCGCCTGCTGACGATGAGCGGAATTTTCGCCGACTACGCGCGCCTGGTCCTCTGGCCCGTCGGGCTCCAGGCCGACCGCAGCGCGACGACGGTGACGCGCTGGTCCTCCCCGCGCGCCTGGGCGGGCTGGGCCGTGCTGCTCCTCGTCCTGGCCGCGGCGCGGCGCGCGCGCGGCGCGCTGCCGGCCGCCGCGTTCGGCCTGTGCTGGTTTCTCGTGGCACTCGCTCCGGTATCCGGCGTCGCCGCCCTGCCCAATCTGATCGCCGAGCGCTACCTGTATCTCGCCCTGGCCGGAGCAGCACTCGCCGCCGCCGCCGCACTCGACGCGGCCGCGCGCCTGTGCCCAAGACCGCGGTTGGCGCTACTTGCCGTGTGCGCCGCCCTGCTCGCACCCGCCGCCGCCGCGACGCGGGCCCGCGTTCCCGCCTGGCGCGACGATGCCGCCTTGTTCGGAGCACCTCCCGTGACCGACAGCGCGCGCCTGCGCTACAACCGCGGACTGCTCGCCCAACGCGGCGGCCGCCTCGAAGAGGCCGACGCGGAATATCGCCGCGCGCTGGAACTCAACCCGCTATCCGTCGAGGCGCTCGTGAATCTCGCCGAGATCGAAAAGCTCCGCGGCCGCGAGCCGCAGCGCCGCGCTCTTCTGCGCCGCGCCGTGGCCGCAGCACCCCGCTCATCGATCGCTTGGGAAGCCTTCGGCACCGCGCTTGACGCCTACGAGAAGGCCGTGGGCGCGGACTCGCGCCGGCCGAGCGCACGGCGAAGTTTCGCGTTCGCGCTGGCCCGCGCAGGGCGCTACGACGAAGCGCTGAGGGCCGCCGCGATCGCGGTCGAACTCGAGCCGAAGTCGGCCGCCGCGCGCTACGACCTCGGCCTTCTCGCGCAGGAGGGCAAGCGCCTGGGCGCCGCCGCGGCGGCCTTCCGCGACGCGGCGCGCCTCGATCCAAAAAACGGACTGGCCTGGGCGAATCTGGGAGTCTGCCTCCACCAATCCGGCGACGCGGCCGGGGCTCTGGCACCGATGAAGCGCGCCGTCGAGCTGCTGCCGGGCAGCGCCGACGCGCGCCGCAACCTCGGCGCCGTCCTCGATGACTTGGGCCGATTGGAAGAGGCCGAGGCCGCATACAAAGCTTCCGCGGGCCTCGATCAATATTCGGCCCCCTCTTGGCACGGCTACGGCGTCGTTCTGCAGAAGCGCGGGTTCCTCGCGCACGCCGAAGAGGCCTACCGGCAGGCCCTCCAGGCCGAGCCGCGCAAGGTCGAGTCGCTCGTCAACTTGGCCGCGCTGCGAACCCGGGCCGGCGACCTCGACGCCGCGCTCGAGCTGCTGGAGCGCGCCCTCGCGTTGCGGCCCGGCGACGCCACGGTGCGCGCCGCCTATGACGAAGTCGTCCGCCGCCGGGCCGCCGGGCGGCCTTAAAGGCGGGCCGCGACCGCGCGAAACTGCCGTGACAGGGCCGCGATGTCTTCCATGGAGAAGTCCGCGCCCGACGCCGCGACGACGCGGCGCAGGACCCAGTCCGCGTCCTCGGGGTGCGCCGCGGCGTGGCGCCGAGCGCGCGACGACGATGACGGTCACATCGATGGACGGCATGCCGGTCCAATGATATACATGTACGCATAATTAAAGGGACATAGTGATTAACAAAAAGGGCGCAGGTAGCCGCTGATACTTTCGGGGTTCTCTTGCATTGTCCCGAACACGCGTGTGAGCGTGCCGACCAGTTCGTCCTCGGTTTTGAAGTACCGATTATGCGTTCCGTTCCTGCGCGTGTGCTGCCACATCCGCTCCGTCGCGTTAAATTCCGGCGAGTATGGCGGCAGTTGATAAACTTCCAACCAATGCTTCAGCGGACCACTGTAAGCAATCCCATCGCGATCAGCGAGACCAACCCACCAACGGAAGCAGGACTGCCGGCAGCATTGGCGACTGAGCGCCGGCGTCGCTGATTTCACCGATAACGGCGCCGCGATATCTCGCCAGAAATGCGACAGCGGCCATCGCGTTCGAGGCGACGGCCGCCGTGAGTTTGTAAGGCTACGGTATATCAGCGTGCTTATGGTTGCGCCTCCGGCGGCGGCGGGTCGTACTTGGGCTTGCTGAGGTTGTCCTGTACAAGAAGCGCGCCCCGCCTTCGGAATCGTCGCGCAATGTCTTCCAAAAATCCGCCGTAGGTGTCCGCGTTGAACACTGTGTCGCGTTTGTACAGAAAGCGCGACGTATAGACCTCGACCGCTCCAAAGATCTTGATGCTCTTTCGTTGCCCTGTCACCGGGACTTGCGGCTGACATCCGATCCGCGACCAAGTCGCGTGGAGGGTCGAGTCTTGCCGGAAGCTGGCCTCGTCTGTAAAGATGAGTGAGCGCCCTTCGTCGCGGGCTTTTTTTTAATGTTGGGATAGGTCCGTCGTCGCCAACGTGCCTGAAGGGCCGCGTCCGCGCGAGCCAAGAGACGCCGCGGCCGTTGAACCGAGAATCCAATTGCTGTCAGCAGTTTCCATACATGTCCCGGATGGTACGCGACGCCGAACTCGTCCTCTATCACCCGCCCAATCATCGGCGAGGTCCAGACTCCCGAGTCGAGGCCGTAGGCCACGGGACCGCTTTCAATGATGTCGCCGAGTTCGGTGCGCTGAGCTTGGGACAAATGCGCCGGTCGTCCCGAGCGCTGCCCCTCAAGAAGGCCTTCTTCTCCATGAGTTTCGTAGTTGGCCAGCCACTCGGAGGCCTTTGATCGCGGCTTGACACGATCTGGACGCGACGTCCTACGTGATCTTTTGGGTCATTTGATAATCGATCCGGGCTCGATGACCAACCCGATTGACCGCTACGACGCGCTTTTGATACAATCGGGGAAGTCCTCCCTATGGCCCGCCCCCGATCCAACTTTGCCGCGGCGTCGGCTCGTTTCCCCTGCGACCCGGGCGTGTCGCTGACAAATCCCGACCCGGTTTGGGACTGCGCCCGAGAGGCGCCGACCGTCCTCGACGCCCTCGGGCCTCCGGGCGCCTGGCTCGAGACTTTGCGCCGGTCCGTGCCGGTCGCCCGTTCGACGCGACCCTTCAAGTCCGGCCCCTACCTCAGGCTTCGCGGGCATCTACGCTCCTTCTGCTTCCTGCTTCCCGGCTCCGGCGTGATCGCGGTCAAGGGCGGCGAGATCCTGGCCCAGGACCTCGATCAAGCCCTCGAAGCGATCAAAGGGCCCCGCGCCCCCCTGAGGGAGGCGCCCATCGAAAACTTCCCTCTGCTCGAACAAAAGGCTCCTATGGCGCTCCTGCTCGAGGAGGCCCTCGATGAGGCCTCCCTGACGGCTCGCTTTCAAGCCGCGCACCTCGCCCGCTATGGGACCTTGGCCCGGGCCCCCGTCCCTCTGCTTGTGGGCCGCTGGAGCGCCGCCGCCACCGAGGCCTACCTGAGCCGGGTCGAAGGGCTCCTCTCGAGCCGCGCGGCGCGCGTCACCAGGCGCCTGGCGCGGGAGGGACTGGGTTTCTATGCCTACTATTACCCCGGCGTGCCGGTCCGCACACGCCACCTCCGCGAAGACGCGAGGGTCAACGACGTGGACGGCTACGGCAGGACCCAAGAGAGGCTCAAGGCGTTCGGCTCCGTCCTCGTCGGTCCCTTCGAGCCGCAGGCGGCCCTTGAGGGCTGGCTGAGGCTGGCGGCGCGCATGATGGTCCTGGGTTTCTTCCCCTGCTCGTTGGCCCAGCGCAACAACGGCCAATGTCTCAGCGAGCAGAACGCCTGCCTCGACGGCGGTCTCCTCGACCTCGACTCCCTCGAGCCCTTCGACCGGCTCACGACCGGACGGAGATTCACCGAGACCTTCCTCCTGACCTGGATGGAACTCTCCACGACGGCCCTCAAGCTCCTCACCGGCGCCCTGCCCGCCGGTCTCTGCGAGGCCGAGCCTGCGCGGCTATTGCTCCACAACATCGTTCTCGAGGGGCTGCGCAGACAGGTGCATGCTGAATCGCAAAACGGGACCGGACTCGACCCGCGTCTCGTGAGCCTCCTGGAGGCCGGTCGCCGCTTCGAGAACCTCGAAGAGGTCCTCAGCTCCATCCTCGCCGACAAACCAGGCGCCTCGGCCCATAGCCGCTGAGATAGACGGCGGGTACCTGGGACTGGCGGCCGAGGTTTACGACCTCTGGTGGCCGGAGGGCTCGGTCCCCAACGCCCCTTTCCTTCGGCACCGGCTCAAGGAGCCCGGCGGACCGGCGCTCGAGGTAGGCTGCGGCACGGGCCGGCTCCTGCTGCCCTTTCTGGCCGAAGGCTTTGTCATCGAAGGGGTCGACTGCTCGCCGGACATGCTCGAATTTTGCCGGCGCAAGGCCGCCGCCATGGGACTGTCGCCCATTCTCCACGAACAGCGCATGCAGGAGCTCGATCTTCCTCGGCGTTTTCGGACGATCTACGCGCCTTTCTGTTCTTTCCTCTGCGTCATCAGGCGCGAGGAAGCCCTCGAGGCTCTGCGCCGCTTCCACAGACATCTTGAGCCGGGCGGGCAGCTCCTCATCGCCATCACCATGCCTTCCCGCGAGCGCATGGCGGCGCAGACTGGCCGCTTCGAGCAGGTCAAGACGCTGGTGCGGCCCGAGGACGGGGCGACGATCCGGGTGGCTGAGGCCATTACCAACCAGATCGCCGAGCAGCTCAAGACGGCGGGCTTCCGCGAGGTATTCTCTCACGGCGACTATGCGGACCACGAACTCGGCGAGGGCGATACGAACGGCGTCTTCCGGGCGATCAAGTAGCCGATCGATGAGATATTGTGGAAAATCTAGCTATTCCTTAGGGTCCGTCCATCGCATTCGATTCGCCGCCAACCGGAATGATTCATTGTTGTATAATAATCTACCCCAAAAGATAATGTAAGCTTTAAGCCTTCGCAATGTCGCGCTGGCCCAAGAAAGATGCTGAAAATAAAAAAATTATGTTTTGCGGCTGTCGTGACGGCTCACGGGGTAGTATGGAGCTCCCGGAAATTAAGACCGCGTGCTGAGGTAAAATGACTTCAGAACGTGGAGCTCTACAACGACGCGAGGTTGTAGCAACCGCTGGATTATCAGACGCTGGGGCAGGTATACTTGGAGGGCTTCGTGGGAGGGCACGCATGATGGCCGTACTCGCCGGGCACGCGCGTCCGCGCGTGCTCGTCGTTTTCGAGATGCCGCCTCGTGCGGGCTTCCCCGCCGCCCTTCTCAAGGCGCTTCGCGGCGCTGCGGATGTCCAGGTGCTGGTGGCGGGCCGTGACGGCGCGGCCTTCGGCCGAGCCGCGGCCGACGCCGCACGCGCGGGCGCATTCCGCGCGCTTGTCGTCTGCGACGGCCCTGCGGCGCGCACGGCTCTCCCCGGACTCTTGTCTGCGACGCCCTCGGTGGTGCTCGCAATCGATGGAGCCGCCGCTCCCGCTGCGACCGGCATCGCCCGTCCGCGCCGGCCGGGGCCGGGCATTCATGGCACGCCCCATCCCGCCCAGATATGGCAGTTTGGCCGAGCAGAGCTCAACAACGCGCCGAGCGAGTTTCTGCCCGGTGCATTCCATCGTGCGCCGAAGCCCGTGTCGGCTTGGCTGGCCGAGCGGCTCAAGGATATGCTTGCGCGTGCCCCGCTGCCCGGGAAGCATGCGCTCGCGACCATCGTCGTGCCCTGCTGGAACCAGCTCCACATGACGAAGCGGTGCCTGCGCCACATCCAGGAGTGGACTTCGGGCCCTTTTGAGGCGATCATCGTCGACAATGGCTCGACCGACGGCACGGCGGCCTATGTGCGCTTGCTCAAGGATAAGCGCTTTCGCGTCATCGGCAACGAAACAAACCTGGGCTTCGCGCGCGCGATCAACCAAGGAATCGAGGCCGCGCGCGGCGAGTATATCGTCTGGCTCAACAACGACTGCTTCGTCACGCCGGACTGGCTCGACCATATGATCGCCGCGGTCGAGCGTGCGCCGTGGATCGGAATGGTCGGCCCGTTTACGAACGAGACGAGCGGCGTGCAAAAAATATCGCAGCGCTACGACTTCGCGCACCTGCCGCATTTCGCCAAAGCCTTCTCGTTGAGTCGCGCGGGACGCTTGTCCTGGGTGCACCGGCTCACGGGTTTCTGCCTGCTTCAACGCGCGGACTTGGCGCGACGCATCGGCGGCCTCGATGAGCGTTTTGGGCTCGGCTGTTATGAGGACTTCGACTATTGCCTGCGCGCGCGTCAGGCCGGCTACGAGCTGTTTATCGCCGAGGATGTGTTCGTTCACCATCACGGCCACGCGACGTTCTACGGCAGCCCTATCCCGTTCAACAAGCAGGTGCAGGTCAATCGCGAGATATTCATTGACAAATGGTGCCGCAAGTCTCTCGAATACCTCGATGAGATCGATGCCCCCCTATCGAGCGGGCGATGAACGCGAGCGCCGGTCCGCTGTTCGAGCCCACGCCTCCGCATTTTATTGAGGGTGACGAGACATGGAACGGCGTAGTCGAGCTTGATTGCGATCTTGGGATCGCGGCAGGTGCCCACCTGATTTTGAGCCCCGGCACCCGCCTCGTGTTTAAGTCAGGCCTCGGGGGCCTACGGAGCGTGACCGTACGCGGCACGCTTGAGGTACGAGGACGAGTTGGGGCGCCCGTCACGATTTCAGGTGAGAACTGGACCGGCATCTTCCTGCTCGAGCACGCGCGCGCGGCCCTCGAGTATCTGAGCGTGGAGGGCGCGGCTCGCGCGGCGTTAAGCCTGTACGGCTCTTCGCGTCTCGAGGCGAAAGCTCTCTCAGTGAGCGGCGGGTCATTCGGGTTGTACGCGGCCGACCAAGCCGAGGCGCTTCTGCGCGGGAGCGTGTTCACGCGTTGCGCTATAGCGACTCGGTGGGAGTCATGCGGGCGGCTGGCGCTGATAAGCGGGAGAATCGGGGGCGGAGCGGTGGGGGTGTCGGCGGCGGGGGGAACGGTTCTGGCGCGGGACATGGATATTTCCGCGACTGAGTCCGCATGGGACGGGGCGGGTGGGACGCTGCGAGTGCGAGGAGGGACGGCGCAAGCGCCGGAAGGCGTGCGGCTGTCGGCGGGGCGAGCGGATTTAAGGGGCGTGGCGCTGTTGGGGGCAGATGGCGCGGTCGTGCGTGCGGGCGCGATTCTCAACTGGAGCGGTGGAAGCTGGCGTGGAACGCGGCATGGCGTGCTTCTCGATGGGGGGTCGGCGCGGTTGTCGCGCCTGGCGCTGTCGGGGGGGGAGAGGGGCGTCTCGGCGCCGCGCTTTAAGCGCTTGTCGGCGTCGGCGCTGGCGATATCGGGTGCGCGGGTGGGCGTTGAAACGACGGACGGGGACTCGAGCTGGGAGGGGTGCTTCTTCGAGGATTGCGCGACGGGACTGTCGATCACGGCGGGAAGCGCGGTTGCGCGCGGTTGTACCTGGCGTAGATGTGCGATGGGCGCCCGGGCCGGCCTGAATGGTCGTCTTTTTCTCGACCACGCGGACTTCGTAGGCGCGCGCGTCGGCGTCGAGTTTGCCGGCGGAAGCGGCGTGCTCCGCGACGCGTCCTGGTCGGACTGCGCGACGGCTGTGCTCGGTGAGGCGGGTTCACGATTGTCGGCTCGCGGCTTGAGCTTCGAGGGGGGCGGAAGCGGAGTTCATTGGTTGGGCGACTCGCTGCGCGCGCACGGCATCGAGGCGCGGCGGATGACGGGCGCGGTGCTGGCTCTGGCCGGCCGCCGCCACACGATCCGCGGGCTGAGCGTGCGTGGCGCCGGCGTTGGCGTGCGGCTCGACGCGGGCTCGACGCGAGGCGACGACTGGTCTATAGCGGGTGCTGATGTGGGGGTGCTCGTGCGCGGGTTCCTTGAGGGGCGCGGGTTGCGTCTCCAATCCTGTGGAGCGGCAGGCATCATCATCGAGGGCGGCGAGGCGCTGCTGCGCCGTTGCGAGGTCTCCGCGTGCCTGTTGGGCGCGCGGCTCGAGGACGGGACTTTGTTCTTCGAGGATTGCGTCGTGTTCGACTGCGCCGAGACCGGCGTCGCGCTCCACGGCGCGGGCGCGCGATTGACGCTGCTTCGCTCGTCGGTGCGGCGCTGCGGGACGGGACTTGCGATGAGGCGCGGCCACGCGGATATCGGGAGCGGCTCGACGATCTCCGCGTGTAAACGGGCCGTCTCGCTCGGTGCCGAGGCGAGCCTCTGCGCGCGCGAGGACGAGGCATCACCCCCCGCGCGCGGCCTGCGTCGCGCCGTGCTCGCGGCGCCGTCCGCGCGCGCGGTCTTTGGCGCGGCCTACGCGTTCGGCGAGTCGTGCCTCGGCGCCGCGGCGCGCGGCGCGGGAGCGGTCGCGGCTTGGACGCACCGCGGTTGGACCACTTCCGACTGGGAGCCGGGGATCAGCGACCTCGATGCGGTCTGGCTTCGCGACGGCCTCGATGGGCGGACGGGCTGGAACGCGAGCAGATCTTTCTGGCGCGCGCACGCCGTGGGTAAGGCCGTCTTCCCCTTCCTCGGCGAGATCCTGCTCGCCTCGCCCGAGGACGCCGATTTGTTCGCGCGGGCCGGCTCCGCGCGCGCGTGGGAACTTTCCTCGATCCGGCCGCTTGCGGGCCGCCCACCCGCGGCCCCGTCCGGGGAGCCCGACCGCGACGCGAGCCTGGCCGAGGCCTTCGCCGGGTACACTCGCGCCTGCGAGTGTTTGTTCTCGCGCGATGAGCCGTGGCCGGTCCTGCGGCGGCATGCGGTGAAATCCTTGCTCGACGGCCTTCGGCATCTCGACGCGGCGGCCGAGATTCGGCGCGCGGAGCCGCGCGCCTCGTTCCGCGCGCAACTCGAGGCGCGGGATCCGGCCTGGCGCGCGCGCTTGAGCGCGCTCGACGCGACGCCGGAGGACGGGATCGGCCGGCACTTGGCGCTTGGCCGCGCGGTCGCAGCACTGCTCAAGCGGCTTGACGACGTGTGCGCGAGCGAGCCGGCCGGGACGGTGCGTCGAGTCGAACCCGATGCGCAGGACGATGTCGGTCGCGCGCTCGTCGAGCGCGTACGCCGCGCGTTGGACGGCCGGCTCGTGGGCATGCTCGCCGACGACCTTCACCGCACGGTCGCGGTGCTCGATGATGGGCCCTTCAGCGAGGAGACGCTTGGAGAGGCGCTCGCGGGCTGGGCGCGTCTGCGTCGCCTGGCGCGCGCGCCGGAGAGCCTGCCGCTTCCTCTTACGCCGCGCGCGTGGCGCGCCTGGGTGCGCCTGCCCTACATGGATCATCCGCTTCCGGGAGCCGACGCCGCGGGCGCTGAGCCGGGGCGCTCGGCCGGACGCGCCGCTCCGGGCCGGCGGCAGCGCGCCTGGGGGCGCCTCGAGCTGCCGGGGCCCTTCGACCCGCGTTCAGCACGGCGCTGCGCGGCCTCGTTCCTGATGAGCTGGCGCTGGATGGCCGGCCCCGGCCGTCTCGATGGCGGAGAGGCCGCCGACCACTGGACCTTGTCGCGCCTGCTGGGTTTGCGGCTTGCGCTCGAGACCGGGACGGCGCCGGCTTTCTTCGATGTGGACGCGCTGGCCTCGGCCTACGGTCGCGTATTCCCGGACGCGGCGGCCGGCTTGGAGTCCCTGTTGAGCTCGCCGGCGGCGCTCGCCGACCCGGAGCGCGGGCTCGGCGCGTTCGTCTCGGAGCAGGCCGCAGCGCTGCGCGCGGCCTTACGAAGACAGTATTGACAGGGGTTGGGGTTCCACCTACCCTCATAGGGTAAACATGGGTTGGCTTCGTTCCGGCTTGTTTCGTCGTGTCGCGATGGTGATGGGGGCACCTCCTCGCCTTAAGGAACCTACCTTCTTTCCTCTAGGCCAACCGGAGCCTCATCGATGACCTTCTCGCCATCGGTAATCCGGCCCCAGCGGAAGGTCCAGGCTACGTCAAAAGACGGGATACACGCTTCGCCTCAAGTCCGCGACGCCGCTGTGCTGACGGCGCGCCGGCGGCTGTCCGCGAGGCGAAGGGTCACGGCCTCGCTCGGCGGGTCCTTCTCCACGGCGCGCTCCAGATACGCGATCGCCTCCCGGTACCGGCCGTGCTCGAAGAGGTAGTGGCCGACGATCGTGTCCTTCATGTAGACCGTCCGTCCAGAATAGGTGCAGGGGATGCCGAGGTCGTGCACGACCGACAGGAACCTCTCGAAGCGCGCCATCCGCGTCAGATAGGTGTTCGTCCCGTCTTTCGACGTCCAGTGCGCGGACCAAAGGCCCAGCTCGATGTCGAACTTCTCCGGGTGCTTCTGGCCTTCGGTGCCCGCGTAGAAGTCGCAGAAGCCGGGGCTCGGCTGGGCGAGGGTGATCCAACTTTTGTTGCGCTTGACGAAGTCGAGCGTGAGCGAGAAGTCGGCTTCGGTCTCGCCGGGAAAGCCGAACATGAAATTGAGGACGCAGTCGATTCCGACCTCGAAGGTGTCGCGTACGATGCGGTCGAGGTCCGAGCCCTTGGCCAGGACCTTTCCCATCTTGAGCATCGTCGCAAAGGACGCGGACTCCAGGCCGTAGTTGAGGCTCGCGCAGCCCGAGTCCTTCAGAAGCTGGAGCACCTTGCGGCTCATCTCCGGACGGATCACGGCCTGACTGGCCCAGCGCGTCTGCAGCCCGGCGTCGATGAGGCCCTGCGCGAATGTCTTAAGCTCCCCCATGTGGCCGTTGATCAGGGAGTCGTGGAACCAAAGCCAGCGGACGACCGGCACGGCGGTCCGCTGGTGCGCCACCTCCGCGATCAGCGACGCGGCCTTGCGCGCGCGGAAGCGCTTCCAGTACTGGACCTCGTAGCAGAACGCGCATTTGTTGGGGCAGCCGCGGCTCAAGGAGACGGGGATGCAGCCGAGCTCGGTGTAGCTGCGCATGGGGAAGTCGGAGTAGTCGGCGGGAGGAAGCGCTGCGAGGTCGGCTGCGAGCGGGTGCAGGCCGGTGTCGACGATCTTCCCGTCCCGACGGTACAGAAGCCCGGCGCCCGCGCCGGGATCGCCGCCCGAGTCCAAGCGCTCCAGGAATTCCGCAAAGGACAGCTCGCCCTCGCCCTCGAACGTGTAGTCGACGACGCCCGTCTCCAGCAGCTTATGCGCGCCCGCGTCCTTGCTGGCCTGGGGCCCGCCGAACACGATGAGGATATCCGGGCGGCGTTCCTTGATCAGGCGCGCCAGGATGAGGCTCGCCTGCTCGTTGGAGTACAGGGTCGAAAAGCCGACGACGCGGGGCCCGGCGCTTAGGATGTCCGAGACCGCCGCTTGCGCCACCGCGCACAGCTCGCCCTCGAAGGCGCGGCGGACGGAGCCGGGATCCATCCAAAATAGATGGCGCTCCGGCTGCCATTGCTGCCGGAGCGCCGTGCCGGCGGCGAGGTAGAAGCGCAAATTCAGGTCGCTCGTCAGGACGCAGTGGCCCTTTCCGGTCAAGAACGCCTTGAGTACGGCGATCCCGTACGGCGGGCAGGTCACGCCCCACGCCGGGGCCTGCACCAAGACGACCTTCGTGCTCATGCTCAAGCAGTATAGCCGCAACCTCGATGGATTGTCAACGCAAACGACGCGCCTGTCGCACAGGCCTTGCGCCGACCGGCGGACGGTGTTAAACTGTTTGAGCTTCGCCAAGAGGGAAAGATGATCTTTAGGGTGGATAAGAATGCGTTCAAGAAATTCGAGGGCTTCTCGAGTGAGGCGGAGGATGAGGGCTACGCCGACTATCTCGCCCTGTCGCCGGAGGAGCGCGTCGAATTGGTGGGCTTTCTCCAGCGGCGCTACTTCAAGGGCATTCTTAATTTGACGGAATTCCCCCGAGTGGAACGAGTCATCCGTTTTTGCGCCTTGGGGGAAGACGACTGAACGCGCCGCAGGCCCCGGACGATTTTATCGGCATCATCGACGCCTTGAAAAAGCGCCGGGTCGAGTTCATGATCGTCGGCGCCTACGCCGTCGCGTTTCACGGCCACCCGCGCGACACGGCGGACTTCGACATTTTGGTGCGCCCCGTCCCCCAAAACGCCAAGAAGCTCGAAGCGGCGCTGCGTGATTTCGGGTTTGAAGGCGCGGAAATCAATGAGACGGATATGCGGCCCAAGCGCATGATCCAGCTCGGTAGGAAGCCGCTGCGCATCGACTTCCTGACCTCCGTCAGCGGCGTGGCGCCAGACGAGCTCTGGGAGAAACGGGTCAAGGGAACCTTCGCCGGGCGGGAAGTCTTCTACATCTCGAAAGAGTCTCTCATCCGAAACAAGCGGGCGACGGGAAGGCCGAAAGACGCGGCCGACGCTTATTTCCTCGAGGAACAGATGAAGCTCGATGAAAAGAGCCGCGGCGGAGGCGGCCGGGCCGGTTAGGCGTCCGTCGGGAGTCGTGCGTTTGGGGAAGGGGCGGGGCGCGCGCTTCCTCAGCCCGTCGTCAACTGCGACTTCCGCCTATCAAGACCGCGCTGCTGCGCGCCTGTCGCTCGCCAGCGAGGGGGGAGGCATCGGACTCGAGCTCACGCGCGATCTCGTCCGCGAACTCTCGCGGCACTAGACCCTCGGCGCAGCCGCACGCGAGTTTCGAAGCAGGCGGTCGAGGGCCGGCGTGCTCACGCAGCGCAGCCAGCAGTGGCATTTCCCGGACGCCACGAACTCGCGCTCGGCGCGCGCCTTCTCGCCCGTCCACAGTTCGTCGAGGGGCGTCTTGGCGGCGTCGCCGATCGTGCGCGCGCGGTTGACCGGGCAGAAAAAGACCGCGCCCTCCGGGTCGAGCATGATGTGGCGCTCGCCGGACGTGCAGCGCGTGAAGAATTCGAAGCGGCGCGGCGCGCGCCCATATTCCTCGAGCCAGCGCCAATACAGAAGCTCCGACCAAAGCCAGTCGAACTGGCCGTTCTCCGCCTCGGGCGATTGGGCGCGCTCGAAGGCGGCGTTGCGGCGGCAGAGGTCGAGGAGCACCTCATGCACGCCGCGCAGGGCGATGTTCTTGCGCGCGGGAGTCCAGTCCAGCGGCTCGATACCCTCCGTCTCGACGGCCCATTGCGCGCCGAAGCCCGATTTCAGCTCGCCGGTGATGAAGCGGTAGGCCCTGTATAGTTGGTCGGCGTTGGCGGGGAGAATGGTGAACGTGAACCCGAAAGGATATTCCGGGAACTCGGCGCGCACGGCCTTGACGGTCCGCACGAGGCCGGCGAAGGCTCCGTCCTGGCCGCGGATCGCGTCGTGAACCTCCGCAAGACCGTCGAGCGAGGAGCCCAGCTTGAGATTCTTCACACCCCGCGCGCGCAGTTCAGTGAGCTTAAGACGCACATGACCCGTGTTCCAGAAATTCGTCAGCGCGACGATCGCGGCGGTCGGGAAGCGCTGCGACAGCCACGCGATGATGTCGACGAAGTCGCTCCTCAGCCACGGCTCGCCGCCGGTGACGACGACGGTCTTGATCTCGCCGAGCCGCCGTGACCCTTCGACGATCTTCCTGAGCTGGGGCAAGCTCAGCTCGCGCGCGACCGAGGCGGGATCGTCGTGCTCGATTTCCCAATGCTCGCACATCACGCACTTGAGATTGCACCGGTGCGTCAGCTCGAGATGAAGCTCCTCGGGAACCGCCTCCTCGGGCGCGGGCGGCAGCCGGGAGAGTCCGCGCGCGACGCGCTCGTCGAGGCGGCGCTTGACGAACTCCCATTCCCGGTTTTCTTTCGCCTCGAGCAGATTCATAGGATCAGCCTCGGCGTCGAACCCCGCTCGCGTTGCATTGCGAATTATAATATCTTTTAAATGTGCATTCAGTCTTGCCGAGGTTGAAATGACGCGCACGTCCAAGCGGCCGGCGATCCGGGTGCTCAGCGTCTTGCCCCGCATCCTCTACCCGTTCCACAGCGGCGGGGAGATCCGCGTGAGGGCGCTGATGCGACATCTCATGCCGGACTACGAGTTCCACGTCCTGACCTTCCTCGAGGCCGGCGCCGAACGCGGACAGGCCGCCGCCGCGATCGAACTCGAGCGCCGGCATGGAATTCAGTCTATTTTCTGCCGCCGCACGCCCGGGCTCGCGCCGGATCCGGGTAAGCCCGCGATCGCGGCCGGCTTCTGGGACCCGCGCATGGTCGCGACCCTGCGCGCGGCGATCGTCGAACGCCGCATCGACCTCGTGCAGATCGAGTTCACCCAGATGGCGCAGTACGCCGAGCACGCCGCTGATTTGGCGCCCGTCGTGCTGACCGAGCACGACTCGAGCGTCCTCACGCCGGGCGAGTCCTATTTCCGCACCGGCGACGATGGAGTCGCGCACGCGCGCCTGACTCGCGCCCATCTCGAGTCCTGCTTCACTTACTGCCGCCGCGTCGTAGCGCTCTCCGCCGCCGACGCCGCGCGCCTGGAGCCGCTGGCCGGCTCCGGCAAGCTCCGAGTCGTCCCCACCGGCGCCGAGACCGGCCGCCTCGCGTTCAAGCCGCCGGCCGGCCGGCGGGCCGCGAGCGTTCTCTTCGTCGGCCACTACCCGCATTTCCCCAATGAGGACGCCGCCGTATTCTTGTGCCGCGAGATCCTGCCGCGGCTCAAGCGCATCGTTGCCGGCGCCCGGGTGACACTCGTCGGCTCGAGCCCGACGGTCGCCGTCCGCGCGCTGACCGGTCCGGACGTGGACGTGGTCGGGACGGTCGACGACGTCGCACCCCACCTCTGGAGTTCGGGGCTGTTCATCGCGCCGATGCGCCGCGGCTTCGGGATCAAGGGGAAGGTGCTGGAGGCGTTCAGCGCGGGCCTGCCCGTCGTCGCCACGCCCCAGGCCTGCGAGGCCATGCCGGGCCTGCGCGACGGGCGCGAGCTCCTGCTCGCCCGCGGCGCCGAAGAACTGGCCGCGGCCGCGGCGCGCGTGATCGGCGACCGCCCGCTGGCCGCGCGACTGGCACGGGCCGCGCGGCGCTACGTGGTCAAGCACTTCGACTGGGAACGCCAGGGGCGGCTCCTAGACGCCGTCCTGCGCGAGGCTCTCGTCGCCGCCCTGCTACTGGCCTTCGCGCCTCGATTATGACGTCGCTGTATCCGTCCGTCCGCGCTCCATAAGAGCCAGGTAGGCCGCCGCCGCGCGGTCCCAGGTGAGGCCCTCGGCGGCCCGGCGCGCCTCCCGGCCAAGACGCTCTCGTAAGCCCGCGTCGGCGAGCAGGCGCAGCAAACCGTCGCGGAGAGCGTCGACGTCGCGCGGCGGTACGAGCAGGCCCGAACGGCCGTCTTCGATGTACTCCTCCGGCCCCCCGGCCCGCGTGGCCAGGACGGCCTTGCCGCAGGCCATGGCTTCCAGCACCGACATCCCGAAGGATTCGTGGCGCGCCGGATGCGCGACGAACAGGCTCGAGCGCATCAAGGCCCAGACCTCATTGCGGTTGCGCTTGCCGGTGAACTTAACGCGCGAAGAAAGGCCGAGAAGCCGGGCGAGTTTCTGATAATGACCCGAAGCGTTGTCGGGACCGCAAAGCACGAGGTCAACGTCCTTCACTGTTTCACAGACGTCCTTCCAGGCCAGTAGCAGAATGTCGATGCCTTTATAGTGCGCCAGCCTCGCCACGCAAAGAACAGAGGGTCTACCGATTGAGACCCCGGTATCCGAGTTCCCCCGTTCGCCGGGATCAAAACCGTTGGGCACGACTTCAATCGCGGAGGACCTCATTAACAGGCGGTGCGAGATATCGGAAGCCGTATAATGGGTCAATGCCGTGACCCAACGAGAACGCGCAAGGAGCCGTCTTAGGACTCGACGGCCGAGAACCCCCGGCGGTTTCAGGGTAGGATTGCTGAAATCCTGGAACGTCACCACCGTCGACGCTCCACTGAGCTCGAAGGCCAGCCAGGAGGCCATGACGAGCAAGTTGCAATCACCGATCAAATGGATATGAACGAAGTCCACCTCTTTGAGGAGTGGCAGCAATCGCGCAACGGCCTTTATGGAGAAAACCAAAGGAGACCTCACGGGCCCGCCGAGCCTGCGGATCTCACCCCAGGAAGTGCGCTCCCGGGCCGTTCCGTCCCTGGGTTTGTCGAGCAGGTCGGCGACAATAACCTCGTGACCCTGTTCGTGATAGGCCCGCCCCAACCCCCCAAGAATGGAGATGGACGTGGGGTCGTCGCAACTGAGCGGCGTCATCAAAAGGATGCGCAGGCTCAACGCTCCAGAAGAACGCGGTCGGCCGTTGCGGCAGGGGCGAACAGATCAAGGAGAGCATGCCGCCTCAGCAATTGATCGGCTCTTTGCCGCGTCTGCCTGGGATAGGCCGAGGCCGGCAGGGCCAGGCTCAGATAAGAACCGTCTTCACGCAACAGAACACCCGAAGCGACCAGGCGGCGCAGACTATCCTCGACCCGGATTTCCACTCCGTCGCTCCGCCGCCGTTTGGCGGCAAATTCCGCGATCTCAGTCCGAGACCGGATTTCATCGCAGAACAGGTAAAGCTCCGCATCAAGACCTCCCCATTTATGCGATCGGAACGACGCCTGCGAGTCGTCCGGGCTTCGGAGCCGGGAGTCGAAAATTCGGATCGATCCGGGCAACCGCTCGAAGAAAAGGAAGGTTTCGTTTTCAAGCGTCGCCGCCCGCCAACCGGCGTGAAGCTTTTTCAACGCCGCTCCATACCGCGCATGCATCGGCTCATCCTGCATATCATGGTCAAAATAGTAGGCGATGCGGCGAAGATCGACGCGGTTTTCCGGGTATAGGAAACGGTAGATGCTTTTTGGCCGGAGGTTCGAAAGGCCGAAATCCGCTCCCCTGGAGTGATAAGGCGTAAACCGCAGCGTGGTCACGGGACAAACCGTGCCCGGCGGATCAAGATGGCTGACGGCGCAGGCCGCCGCCAGGACCTCTTCATATTCCTCGGCTGTTTGTCCGGGCACCGCGTAGAGCAGATTCCAATTGACCAGGATGCCGGATTCCCGCGCGTGCTTGAGCAGCGAGATGTTTTGAATGGCCCTCGTGCCCTTCTGCATCAATCGAAGCGGGCCGCTGCTCAGCGTCTCGATGCCGCATAAAACTCTGTCGACGCCGGCGTCTTTCATGAGCTTGACCTGCGCTTTCTTGAGGCTGGGCTTGACGTCGTAGCCAAGGCGCAAATCGAGGCGCCGGCGCTTAAGGCGCGGGAAACAATCCCTGAAATGCTTCATGTCCAGGATGTTGTCCACGGCGGTCATTTCCGTGACTCCGTATTTCTTAGACAACCACGAAACGAGCTTGAGCAGTCTGGTTCCGCTCAGCGAACTGTAAGTCATGTCGTATATCCCGCAGAACGTGCAGTGGCGTTTTTCCCCCCACCAACAGCCGCGCGAACTCTCAAAACTTATGGCGGGGCGCACCACAGGCTTGAGTCGATACTCCTCGAGCGCCTTGAAGTAATCCGAATGATCGGGAAACGGGAGTTCATCAAGGCGTATGGGCGGCGGCCGGGGGCCCGAGATGATTTTTTCCTTTCCATCACGCCAATGCGCGCCCGGGATGGGATCGCGCCAGCCGCCTTTTTCCCAAGCGCGCGCCAGGGCGACCAACGGGATCTCCCCTTCCCCATCAACTACGGCATCCAGCCAGCCGAAAGCTCGGAGGTGTTCTAGGCCCATCTCTCCTGCGACGTTGCCTCCACCGAAGACGATGCGTTTTTCCGGATAACGCTGCTTAATGCGCTTGGCCAGCGACAGCGCGGCGAGATTCTGGTTGAAGGTCGTCGAAAATCCGATGATGTCATATCGCTCCCATGGGTAAAGACGGAGACAATCCTCTAGAAAGGCCGGGACGTCTCTTTCCGCAAGCCTGCGACAGTCGAAGCGCAGGCCCGAGGAGTCGTAGAAATATCGCTTGAGCCAATCAGAACCCATGTGGCCCAAGCGCGCGAGATGCTCCCAGCCGTTATCCACCTCGCCTGTCCCCGCCGGCCCGAACAGCGAATAGGAGAAGAACCATTCGGCGGAAATCTCGGTTTGTGCCAGATGGTCGTTGGCCTCGATCCCGATCCTCCTGGCCCATAAAAGACTCGGATAGACGACGGCGCAGGCGATCTTCTCCGCACGTAGCCGCGACTTAAGGGTGGACAGCGCCAGGGACGGACAGCGGGAAACGCTCCAAGGCATCTGGACCAGAAGGACGCGCGCTTTTCGTCCGTTCATTGGGAGGCTCCTGCGGGGCCCCGGTAATCGCGAAGCCGGACGCCGTGGCTCTTTAATTTTTCGGCGAGGGCGCGATTGGTCAGGCCGGCCAGCTCGGCGAAGCGGTGGTCGATGCGGTAGGGCGAGCGCCAGCGCATCGAAAACGCCCGTATCTCGTGAGTGTCGATGGCGGGATGCACGACGGCCATATTCAGCCCCGGCTTGAGGTCGCGTAGAAAAATCGCATGCCCGGCTGCGCCGCTTATATCTCCGCTTAAAAAATCAAGCGGCACGATGTTCTCGCCATTGCGTCCGGAGACCGGCAGCCCATATTTCTCGCTCAATGTTTTTACGATTCTCTGGAGAACGGCCGGATAAGCATGGGGGCGGGTCCAGTGGAGGCTTAAGTGGCTGGGGCTAATTCCCCGGCGTTTGATCCAGTCGATCTGACGACTAAACTCTTTCCCGATATGGCTCCAGCCCGGCCCGGCCCGCAGAAGCGCCTGCGGATGAGGATGGAAATAGCCGTCCTTATCGGTGAAGCTCCTGGATTCCCGTTCCGATGACAAGGGCCTCCAACGCAGTTGCTTCCATTCGCTGAACAATGTGAGATGCACGCCCACGTCCAAAGCCGGGTTCTTGCGGCATAGCTCGGCGGCTTCCCAGAACCAGGGGCCGGGAGCCATCAGGCAGGCCGTGGTCACGATTCCCTCCCGCCATGCTTTGTAGATGCCGCGATTGACGGCATGGCACATGCCAAGATCATCGGCACGGATGATTAGGTCTATCGCGGTCGGCTTGCGCATTGACGTTGGAAACAGGCCAGATCCAGCCTGGCTTGGACGGCACGCTCATCGACCAAATCCAGCTTCAATAAATTAGAAACTCCGCCTTCGTGGACGCGATAGCTGCCCAGTTGTTTGGGAATGCAGCGCCAGCCGTTTGTTCCAAAACGGCGGTGTATCCTGACCCAAAGGTCGGAATCGTCGTAGAGATAGCGATAGTGAGTGGCAATGCCGCCGACTTTTTCAAGGGCCTGACGGTTGAGCATGACCATCGAGGTCATGCAGGGATGCGGGTAAAACGAATAGGAGCGGCGCATATCCAATTTTGCCGGGCGCCCATCAGTTAGAAGGGCGTTGTCGCCAGCATCGATCAGATCAAACTCACAAAACGTCATGACAACCCCCGGCCGCCGCATCCATTCCGATTGGATCCGCAGCTTTTCCGGCCGCCACAGATCGTCCCCATCGAGAAAGGCGATCAGCCGGCCGCGCGACCGCCGCACTCCTTCGGCACGGGCTTCGGCCGGACCCGAGGAGCGGTCCCGGCGCGCATACTCCCAACCGTTTCGCTCAGCCATAAGGAAGGCGGCTTTCGAAGACCCATCCGTCGAGGCATCGTCGACGAGTATGACCTCGAAATCACCATAATCCTGCCTAGAGACGCTTTCGAGGGTACGCTCCAAATAGCGCTCTTGGTTTCTGAAGGCGACGACCACGCTGATCGTTGGAACGCGTCTATTTTGCTCTAGCAAATTTCCTGGGTTGTAATGAGATTGAGTATGTGTCTCACCCCAAGCGTACCGTGTCTGACCAGCTTTGGCGCCGCGTACTTCTTCTCAAGGGGAGCCGTCTTGCCCATCCTATCGGTTGTTTTCCCTGCGGCGTCTTTTTTTGCTGCCATTTCCTGTTCTCCTTAAGTCCTGAATTCAAGTCCTGAATTCATGCATAAGCTCAAATAGACGGCGACCGCCTCTGACCACGAAAAACGGAGAGCCTTTCGCCGGGCCCTGCGGCCCAAGGCTTCCCTGAACGTTGGCTCGTCAATCAAACGACGCATGGCCGAGCAAAGTTCGGCGATCGAACCGGGACTGACGAGCAGTCCGGTTTGTTCGTGGTCCAGATATTCCGTAATTCCTCCCACCCGGCTGGCCACGACCGGCTTGCCGTGGAACATCGCTTCCAGTGCCGCCAAGCCGAAGCTCTCTCGTCGTGAGGGAAGGACCAGAAAAATACAGCGGCTCATCAACTCGGAAATTTCGGGCCGCTGGCGAGCCTCCAAGCAGAAGACCCGATTTTCCAGGCCGAGATGTCTGATGAAGTTAGCATATTCCGGCCGGTTTAAGGGGCCGCATAAGACCAGGTTGATATCGATCTCATTTGCTCTGAGCAAGTCGTAGAAGGCCAGCAGAAGATGCGGGGTTCCCTTTTCATGAGTAAGCCTTCCAACGTAAAGAATAAACGGCCGATCCAAGGGAATGGGTCTATCGGGTCTCTTGACGGAAACCGACGAGAGAGAATGCTCGGCTCCCGGATAGACGACTCGGCTCTTGGCGCCGGCAAACGGCCAGAGATCGCGGACCTCATCGGCGAGATGGCGGGACAAGGAGGCGACCCAGGAGCTGCCTTTGAGCAGGCCGCCGATATACCAGCGGCGCAGACGCCCCAGCGAGGGGGGGTGTAAGCTGTGCCAAACGATGCCGTATGGCTGCCGAATCCAAAGCCGGGCGACACCCCAAAACCAGCGGTCCCGGCCGTGAAAATGAAGATGGATCCAGTCCACCTTGTTCTTGCGGACGATCCATGTTAGTTCGGCCAAACAAAGCAAGAAATGCAATGGATATAAAAGACCGACGCGCGGCAATCCTATCTCGTAGGAGCGATGATAGGGGGGCGCATCCGCCACGCGGCCCGCGCCTCGCTTGACATGCAGCCGCACACGGCGCGTATGCACAAGTATCACCTCGTGGCCGGCCTCCTTCATCCCAACGGCGAGCGCCCGGGAGACGACCGTGTAGCCCGAGTAAGCCGCCCCGACATCTTCGGCCAGTAAAAGAATGCGCATCTATACCGCCGATTTAAAGGCCCGGCCGCATAGAAAGAAGGATGTCCAGGCCGATGGCCAACGGGGACTTGACGAAAGATCCAAAGAACTCACGCACCAAAAATCAGACCAGCCGCGGCTCGTAATCTCATGCGCCAGGTCTTTCCGGGAATAACGGTGCGCCATGAATTCGCCGTTCCAGCTTTCGTCATGGCCGCCGCGCACGTTTTCAACCGACCGCCTGCCGTCGTTGATTTTCCAAAGATAGCGCAGCTCCTGGCGTTGAATGCGCAGCCGTTGCTTAAGAGCCATCTTCGCGAACGGGTAACCTAAAAGCAAGCACAGATAGCGCTCCTGGAAAACCGCTGCAAGGGGGAAAGCCATTAATTTGTAAAAGACAAGAACAACGCGGCTGAATCGGCCCCAGACCCAAAATAGCAGCATTCCGCCTTTCTTAACGACCCGCCGGCATTCGGAGAGCATGTTGCCCTTAATTTTTCGGCCAACCGGATCGTCCGGATAGTTGCTAAGAATGTTAAACAGGACGACGGCGTCGAAGGAATCGGCAGGAAAAGGGAGAGCTTGGCCATCGGCGACGCAAAAACTGATATTTTCGGGTTGCCGGCTCATCCCAACAGCGGTCAGAATCATATCGGGCGAGCAGTCGACGCCGGTGACTTGATAGCCCAGCTCGGCCAGCGCTCGAGCTTCCCGGCCCGGCCCACAGCCGACAACCAATATGCGCCGGCCGAGCCGAACGCGGCAGGACCTAATAAGCTCGCTCTCAAAGCGCATCAAGGGGAGCGTCGCGACTTGAGCCATGTGGGGCAGCGAATAATACGAATAGTAGGTCTTGATCGTTGTCTGCGGCATGGCCCCGGAGCTATTGAGCGGGCACCAACTTCGCTATGCGCACACTTTTTAAAAACGCGGACAAGTCCCTGCGGACTGTATTATCCTCAACATTCCATTCTTCGGCGATCTTTTTAACGATCTGTTCAACGTCATTTTTTTCAGCAAGAAGCTCCCATATCCGGGCTGC
>OBEQ010886325.1_pt1 | contig 23233 bp, 26 predicted proteins | sample 1670901 | NCBI WGS metagenome assembly OBEQ01 (sample SAMEA104232315, study PRJEB22302) | groundwater metagenome | biome: forest; feature: aquifer; material: groundwater | place: USA | collected 2011-08-07 | depth 5.4 m
TGAAGGCCGCTTTTAGCGGACTAGTGTAGGCTCGGTGACAGGGAGTAAGTCGTAACAAGGCACGGGTAGCGGATGCTGCTCGTGGAATTTCTCCTTTTAAGAGATGTATCTTTTAAGAGGTGTCGATCTCTGCGCAAGCAGAGTATAAGTGTTAGTCTCGGAGCTTTAATTTGAGACTATGTGGGGCAAAAGAAAAAGTGCTTTAAACAAAAACCAACGTTTTACAAAAACGTTGGTTTTTGTTATATTGTTTTTGAAAAAGAAGGGGGTGTGATGAAGTGTCAAAAACTCAAAAACCTACAGCCATGCTGGGAATTGTAGAAGAGCTTACTAAGTCAGGAACTTTGAAATGGAAAAATATTTTTGCAAATTCTTTTAAGAGCAAGCTTGGTCCATTTGATGTAAAAATCGATTGGCCGCGAGATGGTAAGCCAAGTTTGTGTGTCATGTCTGAATTTATCTGTCTTTTTCACCTCGAAAATTGGAAGTCCTATCTGGTGGGCATGGATGGAATCGAACCATCGACCTCTGTCTTATCAGGACAGCGTTCTACCACTGAACTACATGCCCGCGCCAAAGGTCATTCGACTCTGAGAGTCTCAGACTCGATGAGCGGGCAAGCTAAAACTATGCTTTTATATATATCATAAAAAATCTCTTTTGTGTATAACTTTTTGGAGCCCGTTTGCATTTATTCGCAAATTGTGCTAAATTAGGCTTAAACCCGCCTAAAGCGTCGCATTACGGCGGATAGGGCTAAAAACCCTTATTTTATAAGTAAGTTTCAATATTTATATGAACGAAGGATACTGTGTAAAATGCCGCGAAAAGCGGGAAATGAAAGATGCCAAAGAAGTCGCCATGAAGGGAAAGGGCGGAGTAGAACGCCGTGCGATGACAGGCACATGTTCAGTTTGCGGCACAAAAATGTTTAAGATACTGGGGAAAGCTAAATAGCGCAGATTTTTGTTTAAACAAAAACATAAAACCCCTTCAAAGGGGTTTTATGTTTAATATTTTTGTGGCATAATAGCGGAATGAAATTGGCTAAACTATTAACTATTCTCATAAGCTTGATTTTGGCATTTTTGATATTGGAAGGGGCCTCCAGAGTATTTTTGGATAAAAACAAGGTTCCCGCAATTGGAGAAGAGGATTCGCGGATCGGCATCAAATACAAAAAAAATCTGGACATAAATTTTCCGGCTGAAAACAACAAAGGCACGGTACGGCTCAAAACCAATACGTACGGATTTGTGGGCCCGAATTGGAATTTAAAAAAAGATCCGGAAGTCATACGAATTGCAAACATCGGCGATTCTTTTACTGCCGGGCTTGCAGTGCCATATACCAAAAATTATGTAACGGTATTGGGAAATCATTTATCAGAAATTTTACACAAGAAAATAGAAAGTTTAAATTTTGGAATCAGCGGGCAAGGAACGGAAGATTCCCGAAAAACATACGAATCTTACGCTAAGCAATTTAATCCCGACGTGGTAATTTTATGGATGTATACCGGCAATGATTTTACGGATAATATAAAAGATTTGCCGAAAGAAAATGTAGCAGTAGTTAATGCTTCTCTTGCCCTGAAACCAACAGAATCGGGCGGCAAAAATAAATCCTTTTTAAAGACATGGATCGCAAACTCTGCACTTTGGCAATTAATTAAAAAGGCGGCCATAAAATCGGAATTTGCGCATGCTGTTTTTAATTTCGCGATCCATACTCCAATTCTTAAAAATATAGCGTATAAAACTGTTTTTTATGAATATACATTGCCGACTGAAATTCGAGTTGCTTTTACGGACGCGGATATCGCAGCATACAAAACTGCGGTGCTCCAAACAAAAAAATATCTTGAAGCACTTAAAAATAATATGGTGAGAGATGGAAAATATTTTTTTGTGATGATACTGCCGCCGCAGTTCGAAGTTGATACCAGTGCTGAAAACAGGCTATTTCAAGAATACTCCGATCTCAAATCGGTATATTTTAATAAAGATAAGCCGAATACGGACCTTAATAAAATTTTATTAGATCTTAAAATCCCGTATGTGGATTTAAAAAATGACTTTACTACGGTGTGCCAAAATCAGGATAATTGTTCTTTGTATGTGTGCAGATATTGCCATCTCTCAGAAGACGGCCATAGTGCCGCAGGCTCCCTTGCCGCACACGCTCTGCTTAAAAATTATTTTAAAAAATAAATGGAACGAATTAAAATCATAGGTAAAACAGCATATAGATATTGGATGAAATTCGCGAATTTCATCGGGGAGATTAATTTCAAAATAATTTTTACTGTTTTTTTCTTTACACTAATAGGAATATATGCCAGCATCAAGAAGATTTTTCAAAGAAAGATGCCTGACAATGGCACATTTTGGATAGAAAAAAAATACGGAGAACCAGATACGGAGACAATGCAAAGGCAATTTTGATATGAACGGCAAACCAACAATTATTTTAGGAATTTCTTGTTTTTATCATGATGCCGCCGCCGCTCTTTTAATTGACGGCAACATCGTAGCCGCGGCAGGAGAAGAACGGTTTACCCGAGAAAAACACGATGCAAGTTTTCCGGAAAATGCAGTGAACTATTGCCTCAAATCCCAAAATCTCACTATGAATGATGTGGAATATGTGGTTTTCTACGATAAACCAATTTTAAAATTCGAACGGTTACTCCAAACCTATATCAATGTCTGGCCCCGGGGACTCAAATCTTTTTTAATGGCAATGAAAACGTGGCTCAAAGAAAAATTGTGGATTGAGCACATCATTTCCAAAAAATTAAAATATAAAGGCGAGATTTTATTTGCCGAACACCATTATTCACATGCCGCAAGCGCATACTATGCTTCTGATTTTGATGATGCGGTCGTGGTAACCATAGATGGAGTAGGCGAGTGGGATACCACCACGATTGGCTATGGATCAAATAATAAATTAAAACTTACGCACGCAATACATTTCCCGCATTCAGTAGGGCTTTTGTATTCAGCGCTCACGTATTATCTCGGGTTTAAAGTAAACAGCGCTGAATATAAAGTGATGGGACTCGCTCCCTACGGCGATCCGGAAAAATATTACGATTTATTTAAACAATTGATAGAAATTAAAGAAGATGGAAGTTACCAGCTTAACATGAATTATTTTGCCTACGCATATGGCCTTACCATGACCAATAAAAAATTTCATAATCTTTTTGGCGGCCCTCCCCGAGACCCGGAATCCGAACTTACCCAGCGCCACAAAGATATTGCCGCCGGGCTTCAAAAAATTACGGAAGAAATTGTATTAAAAATTGTACAGCATGCGAAAAATCTTCATCCTTCCAAAAATCTGTGTATGGCGGGAGGAGTGGCGCTTAATTGCGTCGCAAACGGGAAAATTTTACAAATCGGTTGGTTTGAAAATATCTATATCCAACCGGCTTCAGGAGACGCAGGGGGAGCCATTGGTGCCGCTTGTTACGTGTATTTTGATGTGTTAAAAAACCCAAAAGAAATTGGGGTAATGCCTCATGCATTTTTGGGGCCGCGGTTTACGAACGAGGAAATTAAGAAATTTCTTGAGGAAGAAATTATAAAAAATATGAAGTTTCCGTTGCATTATTCTTTCATGGAGGATGAAAAATTATTGCCGCATGCCGCAGAGCTTCTTGCCAATAATTTTGTCATCGGATGGTTTCAGGGGCGAATGGAATTTGGCCCCCGAGCATTGGGAGGGCGTTCCATCATTGCAGACGCGCGCAAAAAAGAAAACTGGCAGCGGGTAAATTTGAAAATCAAATTCAGGGAAAGTTTCCGGCCGTTCGCACCAACTGTTTTGGAAGAGCACGCTGATGAATATTTTGACCTCAAGGGTCACAAGAGCCCGTATATGCTTTTGGTGGCAAAGGTTAAAAAAGACACCGTTCCCGCGATTACCCACGTGGACGGCTCGGCAAGAATCCAAACAATCAATAGAGAAGAAAACCAAAGATATTACAATTTAATACAGGAATTTTATGCGCTGACCGGATGCCCGGTGATCATCAATACATCATTTAATGTAAGAGGAGAGCCGATTGTGTGTACGCTGATGGATGCGTTTAATTCTTTTTTGAATACCGGCATGGACTATCTCATTTTAGAAAATTATGTTATATCTAAAAAAGATAATCCGGGCATTGAGTTGTTCAAAAACACCGAACAATATTTAAAAGAATTTAAGTTAGATTAGTTAAAATGTCAAAATTCCGCATCATGCGCCAGCTTTGGAATTTTATGAAGGTCAATAAAAAATTTTGGCTTCTTCCCCTATTTTTGATTTTAATTCTTTTCGGAATTTTGATGATTCTTGTGCAAGGTTCCGCTTTCGCCCCGTTTATCTACACCTTATTTTAATGGGCCTATAGCATAATGGCAGTGCGCCCGGTTTGCATCCGGGATGTTGGAGTTCGATTCTCCATAGGTCCACAAATGAACCAGTTTAAATTTTTATTTTTTGTAGCTCTTCTTTCTGCGATCGCGTTTAGCGGGTATTTGTTTATTCGCCAGCTGGCGGATAAAAATCAAAATGCCGGCACGATGGTATATGCGTTACTTGCCAACCAAAGTAGCGCGCTTAACTATCAGCAAATTGAAATTAAAAATTTAGCACGAGAAATCGAGGATTTAAAAAATAAATTCGCCGGCTGGCGAACGAAGACAACGGTTAAAGAGATTCCGATGCCAAAATCAGAGCCAAACAACGCCTCGATTATCAGCGCATGGCGGCCGAGAGTTTCCTATATTGAATGTATTTGGCAGTCGCCCGACACAGGGCAAGTCCGAACTAAAATCACGGGATCTGGTTTGGCCATGAAATCGAGCGATGGAATTAAAACTATTATTTTTACCAATAAACATGTATTAAGCGACGGCAAGGGGAATGGCCCCAATGCGTGTTTGGTACAACTTCCCGATAGCACCAAAGCCTATGAAGTTTCTGCGAATAATATTGCGTGGAGTGCCAAAGGGGCTGATTGGGGTTATCTAGAAATAAATTCTCCGGATGATCACTTGGTAAAACTGGTAAATCAAAATCTTAATTACTGCAAGAAAAAAGCTTTAGTGGGGGAGATGTTGGTTATTTTAGGATACCCCGGCATCGGTTCGCAAACCGATATCACTGCGACCGAAGGCATTATTTCCGGCTATGATGGAAATTATTATATTACTTCCGCAAAGGTAGAACACGGAAATTCCGGCGGAGCCGCGATTTTACTGAAAGATAGGTGTTACCTGGGAATTCCCACGTTTACCGAAAAAGGCCACATTGAATCTTTGGCGCGAATTTTGGATATCAATTCAATTTTTAATTCTCAATAGAACAAAAAATCCCGTCCGCCGGTTGGCGGAGCGGGGTTATTTTTTATGAGGAGCATAAACCATGATATGAAAAACTGCTTGATACTGTTCCTCGGTAGCCTCGATTGCTTTTCTACCCTCGAGTCTTAAAAGATATTTTCTCATCCATGAGAGTTCGCCGCGAGATAAATCTAGTTTAGCGATATCAATGGTTGCCCCCGTAGAGTGGGAAGAGGCGAGTGGTCCCGCGGCTTCGATGGCGTTTTTATTTCGCCCGCGCAACTCATTTTGATACTCAATCGTACGCACCGCGGAATTTATTTTGATTTTATTTTTTGATTTCGGAAAATTTTTATGGAAATCCTTGCTCAACGTGATAAGAAAATTCCGTGTCCACGGACGGCACCAGGTAAATTCATTTTTCAACCGAGAATCTATTTGTATATATTGATTTGTAGGAAGCGGAACCAGTAACCTGAGCTGCTTCATATTTTCCAATTGATCATCATTTTTAATCCGGCTTAAATCTTCTTTATTAGCTTCCTCATTTTGCCGCTGTTGGGATTCTCTTGAGCCCTTCAAACTCGGTTTTTTATTTTTGCCGTACATCGGAGAAATCAATAAAAAGATGAGTAATATAAGCAAGAATAAGCGTTGCATAATACCCCTTGACAATTTTTATAGAACTGCTATAGTGATAGTACCAGAAATTGCTGGTTTTGACAACAAAACAATCCCGGATGTCTGGCTTCGCTAGACAAATGAAAGGAGTTCCCATGAAAAGTTCCAAGGAGAAACGCGAGGAAGCGACCTTGCGCAAGGCCGAGCGTGCCACGCGCACACCTCAACAGCAATTGGCTCGCCTCGACGCCCAAAACGGTGTCGGAATCGGCGCCGTGAAAGAGCGCGCCAAGCTAGCAGCAAAAGGGCTAGTTTGAAACCACAAGCCCCGGAATCCGCCAACTGGCGGACGGGGCTTTTTCTTTTGCATTTTTATTTTGATTGTGTTATGAATTATTTAGATTCAAAATTGAGGAGACAACATGAAACCCATGTATCATACCGTTGAAGAGATGCTTCATATGATTGATGAGCCGAATATGTTTGCTTGTTTTAAGATACTCGCTGATAATCGTGAACTCTTTCAAAAAGTTCAAGGATCAACTCACAATCACCAAGTGTGGTCCGGAGGATATTTTGACCATGTTCAAGAAATTATGAATATAGTGATGGTGTTTTATAAGACACTTGAATCTATTCGTCCTTTGCCTTTGCAATTTTCTATTTCAGATGCGCTTCTGGTTGTTTTTCTGCACGATATTGAAAAACCGTGGGCGTTTGAAATTGGCCAGGATGGAGAAATGCGGCGCATTGCATCTTTACGGACAAAAAAAGCTCAACATGAATTTCGTGCTCAAAAACTTAAAGAATATGGCATTGTACTTTCCTGGGATCAAGAAAATGGAATGAAATATGTTGAAGGCGAGTTCGATGACTATTCAAATCAAAAGCGAGTCATGGGACCATTGGCTGCGCTTTGCCACTTGGCGGATGTCACGAGCGCTAGGATCTTCTTTAACCACCCGATGGAAAAAGATGATCCTTGGCTTGGTGCCAAAAGAATTAGAGATTAAATTAAGGCCTTCGGAAGAGGGCTTTTTTATTTTGCAAAAATTTATTACTATAGGTACATGCTGGATATCAAATTTATCAGAGACAATTTGGATATCGTTAAAGAAGCAGCCAGAAAAAAAATGATAAAAACCGATCTCGATCGGTTAATTGCGGTGGACGACAAACGTCGAGCTTTGGTTAAAGAGGCGGATGAGTTGAGAAAATCGCACAAAGAAGCTTCAGAACATATTATGTCTTTAGAGGGGGACGCGCGCCGAGACGCAATGGTAAAAGTAAAATCAGAAAAAGAAATACTGTCTCAAAAAGAATTTGAACTCCGCGCTGTTGAAGAAGAATTCGATGAGTTGATGCTTGAAGTGCCAAACGTGCCGGATCTTTCCGTGCCGGAGGGAGTATCAGACAAAGAAAATCAAGAAATCAAAGTTGTGGGAGAAAAAAAATCCTTAGAATTTTTGGGTGGAAAAGACTACCTCACCATCATGAAAAATTTGGATATGGTAGATCTCGAACGAGGTGCACACGTGGGAGGGTTTCGCGGATACTTTTTGAAAAATGATGGCGCGCGGCTTTCGTTGGCATTTTGGAATTTTATTGTTGATCATTTAGCGGCCAAAGGATTTACTCCATTTTTAGCTCCTTCTTTGGTGCGGCGGGAAAATTTTGTGGGTACCGGTTGGATTGGAGGAAAAAACAGCACAACAGATGAAGATGTGTACAAAACCCAAGATGATTTATATCTTGCGGGAACCGCCGAGGTGCCCATGATGGGATACCATGCGGATGAAATTTTGCAAGAATCGGATCTTCCTAAAAAATATGTGGCTTTCTCGCCCTGCTTTAGGCGAGAGGTGGGAAGCTATGGCAAAGATACAAAAGGAATTTTCAGAGTGCACGAATTTTTTAAAGTAGAACAAATTGTGCTTTGCAGGGCCGATCATCAAGAATCTGTTGAGTGGCACGAAGAATTAACAAAAAATTCAGAGGAAATACTCCATCTCCTCAATATTCCGTATCGCATCGTTTTGAATTGCGGTGGGGATTTGGGTTTGGGACAAGTTAAAAAATATGATCTCGAAGGATGGCTTCCTTCGGAGGAACGATATCGAGAAACGCACTCAAGCTCTTATTTTCACGATTTTCAAACACGGCGTCTGAACATACGGTATCGCGATACAAACGGCAAAATACATTTCGCGCATTCTTTAAATAACACCGCCATTGCTACTCCTCGGATTTTAGAATCCTTTTTGGAAAATAATCAATTGCCAGACGGATCCATAGAGATACCGAAAAGCCTTCAAAGATATTTTGGCAAGGAGCGCATTCATGGATCTCAATAAATATTATCAAAAAAGAAAAAAAGAAGAGCTTGCTCGACGCGCGCTCTTTTTTCTTTATCTTGTTTTTGGTGCCGTGGCTTTAGGATGGGGATTTTTCTGGATATCGTACCTGCGGATATCCCACATTCAGATAAAAGATTCGTATTATACAAACGGGGAGGATGCCGAAGTGAAAAAAGCATTAGATCCGTTACTTTCTTCAAAAAATAACTGGTTTTTGCCAAAAAATAATTATTTTATTTTTCATGAAAAGGATGCTGAACAAATTTTGCGGCAAGAAAATATCGGTATCGCGACAGTGAGTAAACACTTTCCTCATAGTATTGAGATAATATTTCAAGAAAGTAAACCAAAATTTATTTTTTGCCGCGAAAGCGCATGCTTTTATCTCGATCAAAATGGAATTATAGTGGAAAAAGCTCCGACATTTAGCGATAATATTTTACCAACGCTTCTTTTGAAGAATATGCCACGGAGCATACGAATAGGAGATCAGCTAGTACCCAAATCAGATGCAGAATTTTTATCCGGCTTTGCAGAGGGAATTAAAAATATAAATATCAATGCTGATAAAATTGAAATGATTCCTAATGCGGAAAATGACAAAGAATTTAAGATATCCGTGAAAGAGGGTTGGATGATCTATGTATCGACCGCGTTTCCACCTGACATAGTTGTAGGAAACCTTAAGCTATTGCTTGAAGAAAAAATTAAAGACAAAAAATTATCTCTCGAATATATCGATTTAAGGTTTCCCCATAAAGCGTTTTATAAATTAAAATCGATAAATCAAAATTGAGCTTCCCGCTCGGGTAAGGGGCGTTTTATTTCGGAGCCAAGCGTAGGAATTTTCCGGTTTTATCACCATATCTCCGATTGGGCGCGCCCACGCGCCCATTACCGAATTTAAAGAGACTGCCAAATAACTTCCTTTTGGCGGCATGCCACGGGCAGACCACCATGGCTGAAATTTTTCTCTGAGATAGTATTCCGGAGAGCCGCCGCCAAAATAATCCAAATAAATTTTTTGCGCATCCACACCCGTGGGGGGATGCTCTGCCCATTCTTTCAATCGTTTAAGATCTTGCCCCCAATCGTAGTTTGAATCGGTAGCAATTCTGTATCCCTGTTTTACGCCTCCTCCTAAGATGTTGTAATACGAAAGATAAAACGGAAACGCCCAAAAAATTTCTAATGCCATCCATAACAGTAAAAGAAAAGAAATAAGATACTGGGGAATAGTGCCGTGCAGAAGCCACTGAACTACGCCTACTGCCACTAAAAAATATAAAAACGGAAATATCGGCAAGGCGTGCCGCACGCCGATATTTAAAGGGCTCCACAAAGACCATGCGAGATAAAATAAAATAAATATGAGGCTCGCCACTGCAGGAAAATTATTTCCTACCCAATCTGAAAATTTTTGTTTTTGAATTTTGCCCAACGCCCATACGAGCGCAATCAATCCGAAAATATAAAATGCGAGCTGTTCTTTAAAAAGCATGAGTGTGGGAAAGTATGACCACCATCCTTTGGAAGAAATTTCTCCTTTAAAATAAGCGGCGTTGCCTCCTGCGGTGCGCTGTGCCACCATCAAAAATCCGTAGAGATACTGACCGAGAGAGCGCGTCAATCGGTGATTAATCAGCCAAAAATCCATATAGGCAAACGTCTGAATTTTATATCCTCCTAAAATATATTTTGCATCGGTTAATTGCTGGGCTTGCGGATAATTCCACACATGAAATGCATAAACTCCCCAAATAACAACGAGGCCTATTAATCCGATCAAAATTATTTGGCCAAATAATTTAACTAAAACTGTTGGCCCAGAAATTTCATTGCTTGCAGTTTTTGTTAGAATCCACAGAATCCCTAAAATTAAATAGATGGGCACAAGTAAAACAAGGGAAAATTTAAATAACTGTACAATACCGAAAACTAATCCGGCTATCAGTAGAGATTTTTTTGTTCTTTTTTCTAAAAAATGTAAAAAGGAAATAAATCCCAAAAAAAATCCAAAAGAAGCCGCAAGATCTGTGGTAACAAATCTAGAATGCGCAATAAAAGTAGGGGACAAAGTATAAAAAAGCAAAGTTATTAAAGCAACTTTATTCCCATATCTTTTTTTGATCCACCAAAAAAGCAACCAGCCAAAAACAAGCGCTAAAAACATAATAGGAAGCCGCGACCAAAAAAGAATCTGATCTGGATTATTGCCAAATTCATACAGCAAGGCATGCCCCGCCATCCACTGGCGGTCGTTCACATTTTTTATATTCCAAAATTCTTGATTAGTATTAAAATTCAAATGCAAAAACAACAAGGGAAGTGCGGCAAGATCTTTGATGAGCGGAGGATGCTCGGGATTTAGGCGGCTATCCTGATATTTTACATAAGTGTACCCGGCCGGAATATGGGCAACTTCATCGAAAATTGCGGAATCTCCTCGTGAAGAAAAAATCATGAACGCAAACATCATGGAAAGGAGAAAGAACGCGATGATGCCCGCGATTTTATTCATATATTTTTATTTTTTAAAATAAAAAATCCGGGGCGTATATCGCCTTGCATATTCGGGATTTTTGATTTTATCAATTTGTATTCATCTATGTTTTGATTCACAGAGATAAGGACGCACGCCCGAGAACAATCTACTGAACTCAAATCCTTTTTACCAATATAGAAAATATTTTTTTGAATTTGTTTTTGAGTGGAAAGCGTATCAGTAATAAAAAGTATATCTTGAAAAATTAACGGGTCACCCTTTAAATCCGGAATATCGACTTCACCTGAAAAAACATATTTTTTAATTTCTACCGGCGCACTCTTTAACCAATGCCCTATTTTCGTAGCATCGCCCTGAAATGCTTCATACACCTCCATCCGGGGAGCCCATTTCCAAAAATATTGCTTTCCAGTCGTCAAAATTGCGACGGCAAAAAAAGTAAAAAGGAGCAAAGTAAGTTCTCTTCCCATTCTTTTAATCTGGTCAGTATTTTCCGGATATCTTTCTTTTTGCTCCACAAGCCATGTTTTAATTTTTGAAACGATCGCAATAAGCCCGATGCCCGCAAAGATCATTGCGGGCGGAAGTAACGTAATAGATCGAAGCGCGTGCGGTATGCCTTCGTTGGAAAAAATAATCGGCAAGAGCATCACTAAAAACCAGAAAAGTAAAAAAATATATGGAAACCGCTCCTGTTTTCGCATCCGCCGAAGAGACTCTCCGATGCCAATTAAAAATAAAATACCAACCGGCCACCAGAGCTCCGGAGAACCCGCAAAATTATGCCGCCAATTAAAATCACCAACAAAATTAAACATCCCTAGTGTTACTACAAAATTTTTAAGCAGGACGAGGGCAGGCTTCGGAGAATTAAAAATAGAAATTTGAGAAGTGCGTCCAAAAAAATCTGCGGGATTTTGAATATAAAACCACAGCAAAGGAAGTGTCGTAATAAATGCAATAAAAAGAAAAAGAGCAATTAAACAAGGTGCGCAGTTTTTGGTTTTGCTGTTCCTCCAATTTCTTAAAAATTTCCATAAAGGCAAAAGAAGAATCAGTGGAGCAATTCGAAATGCAATATATGTGTAAAAACCGAGACCGAATAAAACACCCGCAATGATTGCAAAGAATTCTGGGAAAAATCTAAAATTTTTAAATGAAATTTTTCCATCCCGTGATTTTCGTATCAAAAGCAATAAAAAATAAAAACTCCATACCAAAAAAAACGGCGCCATGATCGCGCGAAAACCGATCCGGGAAAAATTAATATGCCAAAATGATGTAGCTAAAAAGAAGGCAGAAAATAAAGCTGCGTTTGTGCTAAAAAGCTCTCTCGCCATTAAAAACAAACCCAGAACAGTTAAAAACCCGACAACGGCGCTGGGAAGACGCAAAACCCATGGCTCATGCCCAAATGCTTTTATAAAAAACGATTGGATATTTATATAGAGCCCTTCGCGGCCGTTGTTTTCGGGGTAGAAAGCCTTCCATGATTTATTGGTCAATGCCTCTGTTGCGCTATTTCCATCTATTGCTTCGTCAGACCATAGGCCCGGAGGTGTGTTTTGTATATCCCAAAACCGAAAAAATGCCGCTATGATTAAAATTAAAATAAGCCATAAACTCGTTTTTTTCATAAAATCAGTATATCATAAAAACATGCCTCCAAAATCCATACATGAAGATATAGAATGGCTTGAAGCTCAATTGGAATCCAAAAAACAAGCGCTACGGGAGCAGGGAGAAAGCAAAGAAGAACGCGAAATGATCAAAGATATAATTAAAGAATCTGCTCCCTCTCCACTTACCCCTTCACCCTCGATTCTTAACCCTGCTTCCGACGACGCCCAAAAGAAAGCTCATGAACTGGAAGAAAAAGAACACGAAGAAATTATACAACATCTCGTTGATTTCGCATTTACCAAAAATTTAAATTTTGCGCTTCGCGCCGCCGCCGCCTTACGAAACCCGCATCTCTTGGACGAATTTCACGATCTTTTGGCAGATCGATATTATGAAAAACTTTTGGAGACGCGAAAAATTAAACCATGACATCACTCCTTTTGTATGCTTTTTTGATGACCCTTCTTGCTTTTTTGATGTGGATATCGCTCCTTATCTGGTATAGAAAAAACAAAAAAATGCGGAATATAAGCTCCGGATTCTCCTTGGCGCTTTTTTTGATAAGCGTACCGGAAATGAAAGAAAAAAAAGAAGGCGATGATTTCAAAAATTTTATTTTAGGAATGGAGCAGTTTTTAACGAGCCTTTCGGCAATTAAAAAAACGGGCCTTGCAGGAAAACTATGGGGACAACCCGCCATTTCGTTTGAAATTGCTTCCCATAACCGCGGAAACGAAATATTTTTTTATATCGCATTTCCTCGATCGCTCACGCAAACATTTGAAAATCAGCTACACGGTTCGTTCCCGGACGCTCACATTAAAAAAGTAAGCGACTATAATATCTTTAGCCTCGAAGGTGCGACAGCCGGAGCGGCAGCCATCCAAAAAGAATCGCCCCTTTTGCCCATAAAAACATATCAAAAATTAGGGGCTGATCCCTTAGAAAATATCGTGTCCGCGTTTTCTCAAATAAAAGAATTTGGCGAGGGAGCTGCGATTCAAATAGTGCTCCGGCCTCATCAGCAAAAATTAAAAACGCTCGCAGACAAAGCAATCAAACGGCTCAAGGGAGGGGAGGGAAGAAAATCAGTATTCGGTAAAAAAAGTTTTTTTGATGCGCTGATCGATATATTTTCTGGATCCAAGCAGGGAGGCGAAGGAAAAGCGCTCGCGCCTGATGAAGAATTAGTCAAAATGGTTGAAGAAAAATCAAGCAAGGTACTCTTTGATTGTAATATCAGGCTCATTGCCTCTGCCAAAACAGTTGCTGAAACAGATAAAATTTTTCAGAGCCTATCAGCGGGTTTTCTTCAGTTGAGAAACCCGTCAGGCAACGAACTTCTGATAAAAGAACTTCACGGAAAAAAACTGCGATCGCTCGTAGAAAATTTTTCTTTTAGAATGTTTGATGAAAAATACTCCATTCCGTTGGGAGTAGACGAAATTGCGAGCATCTATCATTTTCCACGATCTAAAAAATCTGCGCCAGGTGTGAGAATGTTAAAAACTCATGAATCTGCCCCACCGCTTAATCTGCCAAAAGAAGGAATGGTGGTGGGTAAAAGTTTATTTCGCGGAGAAGAACAAATGGTGCGTTTCAAAAAAGAGGATAGAAGGCGGCATTTTTATACGATTGGGCAAACGGGAACCGGAAAATCGGTGCTCATGCAAAACATGGCAGTGCAAGATATTAAAAATGGAGAGGGCGTGTGCATCATTGATCCGCACGGAGAAACTATTGAGAAAATTTTGCCACTGATTCCTCGCGAACGTTTTGAAGATGTAATTTATTTCGACCCCGGAGACACCGCGCGCCCATTGGGACTTAATATGCTTGAGTACGACACAAGGTTTCCAGAACAAAAAAGCTTGATCGTAAATGAACTTTTGGAAATTTTCAACAAGTTATTTAATATGTCAATCGCGGGAGGCCCAATGTTTGAACAATATTTTAGAAATGCCGCCATGCTCGTCATGGAAGACCCGGCATCCGGAAATACGCTTTTGGAAATTGAACGGGTCCTCGTAGACAAAGATTTTAGAGAATATAAGCTTTCCAAAAATAAAAATATCGTAGTGGAAACTTTCTGGAGGCAGATTGCGGAGAAGGCTTCAGGAGAACAATCCTTGGCAAATATGGTGCCGTATATCACCAATAAATTTGATAATTTTTTGTCGAACGAAATAATGCGTCCGATTATTGTGCAGGAACGTTCATCGTTTAATATCCGGGAAGTGATGGATCAAAGAAAAATTCTTCTTATCAATTTATCTAAAGGAAAATTGGGAGAGTTAAATTCAAATTTATTGGGGCTTATTATTGTTGGTAAAATGCTCATGGCAAGCTTGTCGCGCGTGGATACTCCCGAAGACGAACGAAAAGATTTTTATTTGTACATAGATGAATTCCAAAATGTGACCACTAAATCCATTGCCACCATTCTTTCAGAAGCAAGAAAATATAAATTAAATCTTATCGTCACCCATCAATTCATAGGCCAGCTTGAGGAAGATATCAAAAAAGCCATTTTTGGAAACGTGGGATCAATATGTTCATTCCGCATCGGATCCGACGACGCGGAATACCTAGAAAAACAATTCGCTCCGGTATTTTCCGCGGAAGATTTATTAAATATTGATAATTACCACGCGTATCTTAAACTGTTGATAGATGGGCAAACCTCAAAAGCGTTTAATATAAAAACTGTGGCACCGGAAATAGGAAATCCTGAACTCGCAAGCTATATCAAAAACTTAAGTAAATCCAAATACGGCCGCCCCCGAGAAGAGGTGGAGGAAGAGATTAGGAAAAAGCATCAAAAATTATGATAACCAAAAAAGATTATATTATTGCGCTGGTGGCTGGATTACTTACCGGAACACTTCTACTTTTTATTTCTTTTAAACTTAGGATCAATTTTTCCTATAAAATTCCCATTTTTTTTATTTTGATTCCACTAGTATTTGTGTTTGGTGTCTGGTTCGGAAAATTTTTGGGGCATTGGATTCCATTTTTTACTCAATTTGGAAAATTTGCCGTGGTTGGGCTTTTGAGCGCGGCAATTGATTTTTCAGTTTTAAATATCGTAAGCGCGGCAACCGGAATAACGGCGGGAATAACGGTCGGATGGGTGAATATCCCGGGGTTTATTGTTGCCACAATCAATGGATATCTCTGGAACAAACTTTGGGTGTTTAAAAATATTCAAACCCCGGATTTTGCGTCTAAAATTTCTTCGTCCTCATCGCAGCATGTGTCCGAATTGTATTCTGCGATGAGCCCAGAAATTTTATCTGCAAAATCTCGGCTTTTCAAAGATTTCCCAAAATTTATTTCAGTGACCACTATCGGACTTTTGATAAATAGCGGACTTATGATACTCGTAACCACCTATATTAAAATTCCACACCTGTGGTTTACCATAAGCGCGGTCGGATGGTTGAATATTGCTAAAATCGGGGCAACAGCTACGGTGATGGTTTGGAATTTTTTGGGTTATAAATTTTTCGCTTTCAAAAATGGAAAAAGATAACACTGTTTTTTATCGAAAGTATCGTCCGCGCACATTTGATGAAATACGGGGCCAAGAAAATATTGTCCGGGTACTTAAAAATGCGGTTTCCCAAAAGAGATTGGCGCATGCGTATCTATTTTCAGGGCCTCGAGGCACCGGTAAAACCACCATAGCAAGAATTCTTGCGCGGGAAGCGGGGTGTGCAACCGAAGATATTATCGAAATCGATGCTGCTTCTTCCCGTGGAATAGACGAAGCGCGGGCTTTGCGGGAAGCCGTTCGAGTGCTCCCGCTGCTTTCTCCCTACAAAGTCTATATTATTGATGAGGTGCATATGTTAACTAAAGAGTCCTTCAATGCGCTTTTGAAAACTTTGGAGGAGCCGCCGCCGCACGCCATATTTATTTTAGCAACCACTGATCTTCAAAAAGTTCCTGACACCATTGTTTCAAGAACCCAAAATTTTGAATTTCATAAAATTAGTGCCCCGAACATCATAAAAGAACTTCTGTATATTGCGAGCAAAGAAAAATTTTCTGCGGATGAAGACGCATTGCGGGTAATTGCTTTTTTTGCGGATGGTTCGTTGCGAGACGCGGAAAATATTTTATTCCAAGTTTTGACCATTGATGACAAAAAGGTAACAGAAAAAAATGTGCGGCTTTTGTTGGGAGCCCCGGAGGAAGAATCAGTCAACAAAATAACTCAATTCGCGCTCGCAAAAAATCCTCAACCAATGCTTAAAATTTTTGACGAAATTTTGGTGAGTGGAACAGACCCCGTGCTTTTGACAAAACTGATTTTAAGAAATTTTCGGGCAATCTATTTTTTAACTATTGATCCCACCGCTTCAATCTTAAAAAAGGAATTTTCTGATGACGAAATCGCATTTTTTAAATCCTGTATTTCGGATGCCACACCGGCAGCTTTTTTGGAATTCGCGGTTCGCGAAGTTTTAGAATCTTTCAAATTTAAGAGCGATGATTTTACTGCCGCCATTCCTCTCGAATTGGCTTTAATTAAAATAGCTGCCGTGTTAGAGTAACGAAATGATAAACTCCGATTTTTATGGGCTTGGCATCGCCCCGAATATTCTTCTTCTTCTGGATAAACTCAATTTTACCGTTCCAACACCGATTCAAAAACAATCAATTCCGCAGGCGATTGAAGGAAAAGATCTTATTGGCATTGCTCAAACAGGCACCGGCAAAACGCTCGCGTTTGGAATCCCGATCATTCAAGACATGCTTAAAAATAACCGCAGAGAAGCGTTGGTCATTTTGCCTACGCGAGAACTTGCCATACAAGTGGATGAAGCGCTCCGAAAAATCGCGAGTCCTTTGGGGATAAAAACGGCGGTTCTTATCGGCGGAGAGTGGATCGGAAGGCAACTCGCGGCGCTCTCCAAAAAACCGCAAATTATTTTAGCAACCCCCGGCCGATTAATCGATCATCTCGAACAAAAAACAATGCACCTCAAAGAAATGCGGGTGGTGGTCCTTGACGAAGCCGATCGCATGCTTGATATGGGATTTGCTCCGCAATTAAAACGAATTCTCTCTCAATTGCCGCGCGAACGACAGACGATGCTTTTTTCAGCAACGATACCCGAAGGCATTGTCAATATGGCGCGCGCATACATGAAGCTTCCGGTGCGTGTTGAAGTGGCAAGATCCGGCACTGCCGCGAAAGACGTCACGCAAGAATTATTTTTTGTGACGCAGCCGGACAAACCGCGGTTGTTAGAAAAAATTCTCCAAGAATATCGCGGTTCTGTTTTGGTATTTTCAAGAACAAAATTCAGCGCAAAAAAAATCGCGCATCATCTTCGGGTGATTGGGCATGTCGCCGTTGAGTTTCATTCGAATCGTTCGCTTGGACAACGGAGAGAAGCGCTCGAGGGTTTTAAAAATGGGAGATATCGCGTACTCGTGGCAACAGACATCGCCGCGCGCGGGATTGATGTGCATAACATTGAGCTCGTCGTAAATTATGATCTTCCGACCATGGCGGAAGACTATGTGCACCGCATTGGACGCACCGGAAGAGCGGGCGGTACCGGACACGCTATTTCTTTTGCGCGACCTGACCAGAAAAAAGACGTCTATGCGATCGAACGGCTTATGCGCTCTACGTTGCCAATCTCAAAATCATTTACTTCTCGTTCTTAATGGCGTTTAATATTTTCTCCACTTTCTCAATGCTTTCTAGGTCATGAATGGAAAGCGGCAGTGCCCGGGGGTTGATTTTTTTGAGCGCCGCGAGCTTTTTTTTAAGTTCGGACTGCTCTACGAGATCGCTTTTGGTAAGAAAAAGATATTCTGATTTCTCGAGCAATGCCTTGTTGTATGTTTTTAATTCTCGATGGATCGTTTGGTAATCTCGTGCGGGATTTTCGGATTCCGCGGAGATTAAATGGAACAAAATTTTTGTTCGCTCAATATGCTTGAGAAATTTTATCCCTAAACCTTTTCCGACCGAGGCACCCTCAATGAGCCCCGGGATGTCCGCAAGAATCAGTTCAAAATATACTCCCAAATGGGGTTCCAAAGTCGTGAATGGATAATTGGCGACTCTGCTGTTTGCTTTTGTGAGCTCGTTGATCAAGCTTGATTTTCCCGCATTCGGTAAACCAATGAGGCCCACATCGGCGATGAGCTTAAGTTCGAATCTCACGATAAAATGTTCTCCCGGCAAGCCTTCTTGAAATTGCATGGGGGTGGTATTGCGCGCGGATCGAAAATGAAAATTTCCCTTTCCGCCATGACCGCCTTTTGCGATTAAAATTCGCTCGCCAACTTTCAGTATCTCTCTTAGTCGTTCAAGCTCCTCAGAGCCTTCGGTTCGAGTTTCATTTGTTACATGCACTACCGTGCCCACGGGAATTTTTAAAATAAGATCCTCACCGTTGCGGCCATCGCTAAATTGCCCAGCGCCATGAGCGCCGTTTTCGGCCTTAACATTTTTTTTATATCTAAATTGGGAAAGCGTGCCGAGATCGGAAATACCTTCCACGTATACGCTGGCACCGTTGCCTCCTCTTCCGCCTGCGGGACCCAAACTCATTGCGTTTTTATTAAAGGCCACCGCGCCCTTTCCGCCGTTGCCCGCGGCGATTTTAATGATAATATCGTCAATTAACATAATGGTGTTACGCAATATTTCGGTGCTCGGAAAACCAATCCATCACTTTCTTGCGATGCCGATCAATGGACCAAGTATCCCCGTGCCGAAAAAGCATCGGGTGTAACGATTGGAATTTTTTCAATATGGCCACCGAAGCGCGGGGAAAACTCTCCGGAATATTACTGTTGTACGATTCCAAAAAGACCGCCAGCGGCACTTGCCGCTCATTTCGTTCTACTTCTTCTTTGTTTCTCTTCATACTGTTAATGATACACCAAATCAATCAAAAGATCAACCGTGCGTATGTAATAACAAATTTAGGCATGTTACTTGGAAATAAAAGAAAATTCTGATATAAAGGATGAGTATTGCGGGATCGTCTAATGGTAGGACATCGCCCTTTGGAGGCGAGTATCTTGGTTCGAATCCAAGCCCCGCAGCCCTTCTTCGCTACTGCTCATCAGGGCCTTCGACCGCTATAAATTATGGCGAAGAAGGCTCTGAAGAGTCCTTCACCTTGTTCAGGACGACGAAGAGATACAATTTAAATTTTATGACATATTTTATGTATATTCTCGAATGCGCCGACAAATCTTTTTATGTCGGTTGCACAAATGATTTACAAAAAAGATTGCGCCAGCACAACGAATCCAAATCCGGCGCGCACTACACAAAAATAAGACGCCCGGTTATATTGGTATATTCAGAAAAATTCACCACACTAAAAAAGGCTCGCGCCCGAGAAGGGGAGTTAAAGAGACTGAAAAGATCAGAAAAAATAAATTTGATTGATGGAAAGCTAGCCGTCTAGACCGGAGCAGCTCATTGCATAAAAATCTAATTTTTGGTAGACTATAAATATTATGAGTACTCAAATTCTAATCAAAAAACTTAATCGGGAAGTGGAGGGGTTAAAAGACGATGTTCGTGAGATGAAAAAGTTTCTTTTTGTGCCTCTTCGCGATTCCGAGGGGGATTATAAAGAGTCTTTTGTGAAAAAAATTTTTGTTAGATCTCAAAGTCGTGGTCCATTTCACAAATTTATAAACAAAGAATCTTTTCTCAATCATGTCCGATCAAAAAAATGAAATTATTTATGAAAAGGATTTTTTGCAAGATAGCCGCAGATTGCCCGCCGAGGAATCCATGACTAATCCGAACCCGGTCATCGAAGGAGTATGGAATAAAACACAAAAAAGTTATTCTAATCGACTGGTAGTATTTACCGATCAAATTTGATATGTAAGTATAATCTTTATTATAAAAATTGACAAAATAACACTAACCATGTTATTTTATTTTTAGATTGTTTTTAAAAACGTGGTGGGGGGGATTCTTATCAGCATTTGCCTGGTCTGTCCCTTGGCAGATTGGGTTATGGGGACATGGTTTCCACCCGCAAAAAACAAATAAAAAATGCCCCGATGGCCATCGGGGCATTTTTTATTTGTTTCAAACGTACAAATTGCTGTGCGAATCTATCAGTGCGAATTCGATGGTTTGGCTGTTCACCGGTTTATAAATAGCTCGTATATCGCCGGTTATATTTATACTTCTGAAATCTTGCCATTTTCCGTGGAGAGCGTGATTGTTGAGCGCGGGACTATACGGATCTGTGAGAAATAATTTTAGTTTTTCTTTGAATTTGTTTTGTATTTTTTGGGAAAGTTTTTTGTATCCCTTTCCAAAATTTTTATGAAAAAGAATTTGCATGCCTTTTTTATTCCGAGTCCAGATATGCCACCGCCTCCTCGTACGCAAATGGTCCGGCGGCGTTTTTTTTGAGTTTTATGTCCGAAGCTATATTGTCTAAAATTTTCTGCGTATGAATATTCGGCAATTCAGGAACTGAAAACACTACGCGCTTTTCTCGCACCAGCTCTCTTAAATATGCGTTTAAAATAGTTCCCAAAGGAAGTCCCAATTCCTCGGCGACTTTTTGGGCATTTTTTTTCAGCTCCTTTTCCGTCTTAATATTTATTAGAGTTTTCATATAACCCCAGTATATACTTCGGTAATATTACTGTCAATAAATCGTTGTTTTATTAACTATTTTGTTTGATAAAAAAATAAAAACACCCCGATGGCCATCAGGGTGTTTTTTATAAATATTATTCCGGTTGAATTCTGCTATACAGCGTTTGAGGTCGGAACCGGTATTCCACATCATTATCTTTTAACCATCCTCTCACGTTGTCCCAGCGAATAATGGTAATCGGGGAGTCCATTGTCAGATTCGGATAAAAACGTTTTAAGGCGGCAAGCAATTCCGCGTTATTTTGGCACCCATCGTCTAGGCATTCTTTTTCCGTTACCTCGGCAAGCGTGCAATGCCGAACTTCTGTGATAACCGCCATTACCACCCAAGGTTCTATGTGGCAACAAAGCATTACTGGATTTCCAGCTCTATAATCTCTATGGCCTTCCCGTATTGAAATATTTTTTCCGCCATAAAGAATACTGGTTCTAGTTTTGTGGCCCGGAGCAACAAGTAATGCGTACAATGGCTGCTTCATGATACTTCACCTCGCCGTTTAACTCTAAGTGGTAGACTATCAAATAATATTATCGGATGTCAAGATTGACGAGATTTATATACCCCTCTAAACTTGGTAGTTATGGAGGGTGATAAGAAAAACAATATTGAAGAGATTAAGCAGAAAGCTTTGAAAATTACAGAAGCTTTATATCGTACTACGGATTTATTTTACGATGTAGAGCCTCTCAAATGGTCTTTGCGAGAGACATCTATTTCTATACTCGAAATTTTTTCAGGTATAGATGGGCGCCCAGAATATGAACAAGCGCGGGAGGCTGATAAGCTTAACAATCTGGTCAATAAATTGTTTCTCAAGTTGGAATTGGCATCAAGCGGAACCTTTATATCGAAAGCAAATTTCGATGTTTTAGAAAGAGAATACATGGTTCTTACCAAGACTTTAAAGCAGAATTTTTTGCCACAAATTCTATTGGACAATCCAATAATGGACAAACTATCGGACAGTATATCGGACAATATTTCAAAGCCTGGTATAAGCGAACCGATTAAAATTTATGAGGGGGCAATAGAAAAAACAGTTGCAAATATAGAAGTAAATGCTGTTCTAGAAAAGAGCGATTCTAAAAGACAAAAAACCATAATAGGGGCTTTAAAAATAAAAGGACCCAGTAGCGTGAGTGATTTGGCAATGCTATTCGACGGCACAATCAGCGGAAAAACCGTACAAAGAGAATTGGGTGTATTGGTAGCTAGTGGAAATATAAAACAAGAGGGAGAAAGGCGCTGGAGAAGGTACTTTGTTTAAGTTATCCACATAAAGCTCTTTGCACGAGGTTGTACGTAGATTTATAATGAAAATAAGCTCAAATGCGAATTATGGATTCGGTGAATTAATGAATTGAATAGGCCAATTGTTTGGTCACATTGTTGGCTTATGACGACTAGCGGTTTACTTCAAAAATTGTTTGCTAGCAGCTAGTCGCCAGAAGCTAATAAAATATTTTTCTGGAAAGAAAGAACCTTGAAAATTAAAAAACATCTGATTCATTCTAGTTAAGTATGTTTAATTTGTAATAACTGGGGAGTTTAAGTCGGGTCGAATTTGCTCCAATTAAAAAAGAACAAAAACGATTTTGCTCCATTGATAAAGTAGAATTGATTATTAGGTTTAGTTTCAAAACCAACTAAAAACGTTTTGTCGAAATTCTTTTTAGTTGGATAAATTATTAAAAGAGAATTTAAAATATGAATAGAAAAACACATAAAACTGTAAGTAAGTTTGCTTCAGTTTTATTGAGTGTAGCTACTGTGGGATTGCTTTCGGGCGGATCGTTGATAATGCCGTTGACTGCCTCTGCTGATACAACGTCCAGCACAGTTGCACAGTTGCAAGCTCAAATCGCTGCCCTAAGCGCGCAGTTAGCTGCGCTTTCCGGCAGTTCTTCGGGTGGTTCAAGCATGAGCGCTTGCACCTTTTCTCGTAGCCTTACGGTTGGATCAAAGGGTGATGACGTAACTTGTTTGCAAAATGCCTTAAAGGCAGGTGGGTATCTTTCTGTCAGTGCCACTGGCTACTTTGGTTCTTTAACCAAAGCTGGCGTGGTAGCTTGGCAAAAAGCCGCTGGAGTTTCTCCAGCATCA
>OBEQ012251613.1_pt1 | contig 23231 bp, 19 predicted proteins | sample 1670901 | NCBI WGS metagenome assembly OBEQ01 (sample SAMEA104232315, study PRJEB22302) | groundwater metagenome | biome: forest; feature: aquifer; material: groundwater | place: USA | collected 2011-08-07 | depth 5.4 m
CCTCGGCGAGCACGTGTGACGCCTCGAAGCCCGCCAGCAGCTCATTGATCTTCTCCGTGTACGCCACGGCCAGCGCGCGGTTGTAGGCGACGACCTGGGCCTTCAGGCCGTTGCGGTAGGCGCCGGCCAGGTAGTGGTCGACGATGTCCTGGCAGACCGCGTGGATGCGGTGAGGGTTGGCGAACACCGAGGTGAGGCGCCCGAACTTGCGGGACAGGGCTTCACGGTCGGGGTCGTCGAGGTCGAAGTCGTCGGCGAACTGGTCGAACTCGGCCTGTAACTCCTGGTCGTTCATGTCGAAGGAGACCGGGTGCGGGTCCAGCATGACCGGGACGGTCGCCTCGTCCCGCAGGGATCGGGACACCGAGTACCGGTGCAGCACTCTGCCCGGGTCGGTCTCCTCGCCGAAGAGCGCGAAGGTGTCGGTGGCGAGGTTCCTGATGGGGGTGCCGGTCATGCCGAAGAACTTCGCGTGCGGCAATGCTGCGCGCATCTGCCCGGCCAGGGACTTCGACTTGTCGGACTGGGTGCGGTGTGCTTCGTCGACCATCACGATGATGTTGTCCCGGGTCGACAGGTTCTTGCCGGCGTCGGCGAACTTGTGGATGGTCGTGGAGATGACGCCGCGCACGTCGTCGGCCAGCAGGGAACGCAGCTCCTGGCTGGTGGCGGGCTGGTGGAAGTATGCGTGCCCCATCGCGGAGGTGAACACCCCGGAGGTCTGCCGGACGAGCTGGGTTCGGTCCGAGAGCAGGATGATCGTGGGTGACTTGGTGCGGGTGTCGGCCAGCAGCAGCGAGGCGGCGAACACCATCAGCAGCGTCTTCCCGGACCCCTGGTGGTGCCAGATGAGGCCCTTCGACCCGCCTTCCAGGATCCGTTTGTGGATCAGGTGGGCGGCCTCCATCTGTGGATAGCGGGGCAGGTACTTCGTGTCCACCCCGCCTCCGGAGGTATCGAATAGGGCGAAGTTGGCGAGCATGTCCAGGACGGTCGCCGGGTTGAGCAGCAGCTCAACGGAGCGCTGCACGTCGGCCTGGCCGGACAGGTTCTCGTCGTCGGCGGTGGACCGGAATGGCTGCCACAGGTTGAGGGGCGCGCCGACGGCTCCGAATCGGAGCTTCAGCCCGTCGGAGGCGACGGCGAAGACGTTGGGGGTGAAGAACCACGGGTACTCGGTGGCGTACACGTCGTTGATCTCGCGGGCGGCGTCGACCCACCCGGACTTCGCGGTCGGGGACTTCACCTCGACCACTACCAGCGGCAGACCGTTGACCCAGTACACGAGATCGAACCGGCGGGAGGTCTTGCCGGGGACGGTGATGGTCACCTCGTCCGACACGACCAGCGCGTTAGCGGTCGGGCGCTCGACGTCGATGACCTTCAGCGCCTGCCACACGCCGCCCGCGTCCCGGAACTCCTTCCGCCCACGTAGCAGGCGTAGCACCTGCTCGTTCGCCCGCACCAGCCCGCCGTCCACGGCATTGACCGTGGCGACGATCTCGTCGACCACCGTGTCCACGTCGAACCCGTCGATCACTCCAGGGTTGAGCCGGACGATGGCATCCCGCAGTTGGCCGACGACCACCGTCTGCGTCGTCTCACGCGGCAGCGACCTGCCCGCCGTGAACTGCCAGCCCATGGGGAGGCACCACTGGATCATCAGGTTCTGAAGCTCGCGCTCTCGAATACCCTTCGCCATGGGCTCAGACCTCCAGCTTGGCGAGCTCGATGTCGATGGTGCGGTCCAGTAGACCCGAGAGCAGCGCCACCCGCGCCTGACGAAGACTTTCCGCCTCAGCGCGGAGGGCAGCGACCTGCGCGTCCATCGCGTCAGCCATTCCTGCGATGCGCTCCTGCTCATCACGAGGTGGCACGGGCATGACGATCTTCTTGAGGTTTGCGGCGGAGACGCGAACCACCTTGGTCTCGCTCGTGAACTGACGCTTCTGTTGCTGAAACAGGGGCGAGGCGAAGAAGTACGAGACGAACTTCGGGTCAAGATCATGGTGGAAGACGAAGCAGTCGTCATGCACGGCCACATCATCATTGCCCAACCAAGCAACAGCCTTGCCGACGTCCTCGACGTTCTCGCTCGTTCCGGCAATTACCACATCGCCGGGACGAGCCAGGCGCATCGATCCGCGGAGGCTCTCGGGCAGGTACGTCACCGTGCGTGTAGCCGACGCGCCGTAGTCCGTATAGATCTGGCCGTAGTGGATGCATCCCAGGCCGGACTCCACATAGTCGCTCTTCACGAACCGGCGGCCGCGGGTGATCGTTCCAGCTTCCGACAACGGAGCAGACAACCATCCTTCACCGCCGCGGGTGAGCACCTCTTCCAGAGCAGCGCTACGGACTCGACGGAGACTGTCTGCCTCAACCTCAAGTGCCGCGATGTGTTCGTCTACCACGCTGATGATCTCGTGTATCCGCTCCTGCGCAGGCATCGGTGGGATGTCCATGACAATGTTGAGGAAGTCTGTCGGCTTCACCCGCTCGCGCCGGCCGCCCATCCCCTTCGACACGCCTTGGAGTGCGTCCCAAATGCTTTGCGTTGTGGTGAGGATGCGGAAAAAGTCGGGGTCTGCGTCAGGCAAGAAGGCGAAGGTAGGAAACTCCTGGGACGCGAACGATTCCGGCAGGTCGTTGGGGGTAACCGTGATCGCACCCTCGAATGCCTTGAGCCGGCTGTAGACGAGCACGGCGGGGCCGATCCGGTTGAGCTTCTTGTAGGCCGTGGAGCTTCCTGCGACGGGATCGCGGTAGAGAAGTCCTCGCCCCCTGTTCAGGACGCCTACGGTCGGATAGGTCTGATCCGGGTCCACATCGACGACCTCCACACTCGGCGTGAGGAACCGCGCGAGAGGTGCCCGAACCCACTGCCCTTGCACGTCAACTACCGGATCATTGGTCGTCGAGTCACTCATCGAATCCCTCAATCCCAGCGTCCGCCAGAATGGCGAGCATCTGCTGCTCGGTCTTCTGACGTTCAGCTCGGGCGAGGTTGTATGCCTCGATCAGGGTGGGCAGGTCCGCCTGCTCGGCCGTGGCCTGCTTGATATAGCGGCTGATGTTGAGGTCATAGTCGTTCGCCGCGATCTCGTTCAGTGATACGAACCGGGCGGGCAGTCCACCTTCTCCGTCTGGGTGAACCGTGCTGCCGTCGACATCGACGCTCGCGTGGTAGGCGGTCACTGTGTCAGAGATGTGGGCGTTGGTGAGGACGTTGCGGTTCTTGGCCTTGGCGAACCGTTTGGAGGCGTCGATGAACAGCACCCTGTTCTTGCGCTCGCCAGTCTTGGTGCCGGGAGCGCGGAAGACGAGGATGCAGGTCGGGATCGTCGTGTTGTAGAAAAGGTTCGCCGGCAGCCCGATCACGGCCTCAAGCAGGTCGTGATCAAGGACGCGCTGACGGATCGAAGCCTCCTGGCCGCTGCGGAAGAGGACGCCGTTGGGCAGGACGACGCCAGCGCGCCCCTTCCTCGGGTCCATGCTGGCGATCATGTGCTGCACGAACGCCCAATCCGCCGATGACTGCGGGGCGACACCGCCGACGGCGCGGGGGTCCTTGGTCCAGGGCTTCCACTTCAGGGAATAGGGCGGATTGGCGACGATCACGTCGAACTGTGCGATGGACCCGTCCGGCTTCTTGAAGCGAGGGTCCTTCAGGGTGTCGCCGACCTCGACCTGAAACTGGGTGAGGTTGTGCATGAAGAGGTTCATTCGTGCCACACCCGCGGTGTCCGACACGGCCTCCTGCCCATACAGGCGCAGCGTGTAGCCGCGCCCGCCGTGGGCCTTCAGCAGGTTCGCGGAGGCGATGAGCATGCCGCCCGACCCGCAGGTCGGGTCGTACACCGACTCGAAGTTCTTCGGTGCCAGGACTTCGACGATCAGCTCGACGACCTCGCGCGGGGTGAAGAACTGGCCGGCGCGGGTGCCGGATCCGTCGGAGAACCGCTTCAGCAGGTACTCGTACGCCCCACCGAGCACGTCGTGGGACATGTTGCCCTCGTGCATCTTCGGAGTGCGGTCCATCGCCTGCATGACCGCCGCCAACACCTCCCCCGACAGCACCTCTTCGGAGGTCCAGGTCATGGACCCGAACAGGCGGGAGAACTTGTCAGGGTTGGCCGTCTCGATGGCCTGCAGCGAGGCACGGGCCCGCTGGCCGAGGCCGGGCTGGGTGATGGTGGCGAGGATGGACGACCAGGAGGCGCGACGCTCTTGGACGGTGCCGGGGTGGATGAACGGGATCTCGAACGACTGGTAGTCGCGGTACTCGATCTCGTGAGCTTCCTCGGCGGAGAGGTCGTCCAGGCCCTCGTTGTCGGCCAGGAACTCCTGGTGGTGGTGCTCCCAGGTGTCCGACAGGTACTTCCAGAACATCAGCGGGAAGACGACCGAGGAGTATTGCGCTTCGGGCATCGCCACGCGCAGCTCGTCGGCGGCGTCCCATAACCGGTTCTCGATCTCCTGCTGGGTTACTGCCATCAGTCGGAAGGTCCTTGCTCGTCAAAGGGGAGGCGGCCAGAAGGCCGTGGGGGCCTGCTGGTCACCCTATTTCGGGCTTGCCCGGCATGTACATGCAGGGCGTGCACCACTGCTGGGTGAACCAATGAGCCGGCAAATCGTTAGGTGATTCGAGCCGCGCCTACCGCCGTAGCGGCATCCCGACCCGACAACCGGCCCGGTCACCCCGGCGGGCGTCAGGCCGGGGCCGTGCGCCCACCCCGGGCGGCCAGCGACCCGCCAGGTGCCGCCCCAGGTAACCGTCCGTGTCGACGGAACGGGACCCCAACCGCATCCAAGATCACGATCGAACGACTGAAGAGCCCACCTGGAGCCCACAGCTGTCTATAATGGACAAACAAAATGACCTTGACCGGGATGTTTTCCCAGGTCAAGGTCATGATCAAAAGTGCGCCGCCAGGGACTCGAACCCCGAACCCGCGGATTAAGAGTCCGCTGCTCTGCCAGTTGAGCTAGCGGCGCTCACTGGAACGCCGGCAACGATAACACGCGGCCCGGACAAGCCCCCAACTGAATACCTGCAGTCGTTTCGGCCAGCCACAGGCCGCTCCGGGCTTCCCCCCAACGCCCGACGCTCGGCTGGGTCTCAGCGTTGCCGGGGGTGCGCCGCATTGGTGGGCACTGCCCCGGCCTGGTAACGTGACTCCCCGCGCATGGCTAGGCCTGCGCTCGAAGCATCCAACCAGACGAACCAGGACGAGGCCGTCGCGTGGCGAACATCAAGTCCCAGATCAAGCGCAACAAGCAGAACGAGAAGGCTCGCCTGCGTAACAAGGCGGTCAAGTCGTCGCTCAAGACTGCGATCCGCAAGTTCAACGAGGCGACCGTGTCGGGCAACACCGAGCTGGCGACCACCCTGCTGCGCGACGCCTCGCGCAAGCTGGACCAGGCGGTCAGCAAGGGTGTCATCCACGGCAACCAGGCAGCCAACCGCAAGTCGGCGATCTCGAAGCGCCTGAACTCCGCGGCTGCCTGACCGGCGCTTCAGCCCTGCCTCCGACGGCCCGCTTGACGCCGCCGGAGGGCCGTCGGAGGCTGTCGGCAGCGACCGGTCCGCCGACGTCACGGTGGTTGGCGAGGGTCTGCCGGCATCAGACATCGACGCCGCCCGGGGTACCACGTGCCCGGGCGGCATCTTCGTGCGTTCAGTCCCTGTGCCGCAACCGCTGCTGGTGAAGTCACCCACCGGGGGCGGCGTGACGGCCCCCACCGAGTTCGAGGTTGCCGGCTGACGGCCGGACAGACCGGTACGCTTCCGGCGCACCAGAGCGGGCCGCGTGCCGCCCGGAAGGCTCTGCGACGGTCCTGACAAGCTCCGGGGCCGTCCCATCGGCCGCGCCACGGCGACCGGGACCATCAAGGCGCCGACGGACGACCACGGGTGCGCGGCCGACAATCGTGGGCGCACGGCCGATCAGCTGGCTGGGCCCCGCAGCCGTACGCCGCCCAGCCGACCGCGTCGGAGCCGCCCGGCCCCCGGAACCGGTCCGCTGCGCGGTCCCGGTCCGGCCCGCAGCCGTCGCAGTCCGCCCCGCAGCCAGGCGCACGGGTCCTGCACGCCCCGCCGTCTGCTGCGATCCGACCGGGACGTTGCGGCCGATCGCGGAGCCCGCCCGCGCGGCGGCCGGGGTCGCTACCAGCCCGACCACCTGCCCATCGGCGCCTGCGGCCGACCCGTTCACCTCCCCGTCGGCGACTGCTGGCTGCGCCGGATCGTGGAGCGCCGCGACGACCAGGTCGTTCGCCTTCACCATCGCGGCAATGCTGAGCGGAAGGGCGAGCACGGCCCACCAACTAACCAGTTCGGCCAGGGCCAGCAGTACCGCCAAAGCGATCATGCACTCGAAAAGCAGCGAGGACACCAGGGTGCCCAACCGGAGGTGCCGCAGGCGCAGGACGCGCCCATACAGCGGCTGGCCCGCGGACACCGTAATCATCGGATCCCCCCCCCTGCACGAGCCGCCGCCACGGCGACGATCGCCCGCTCCAGCGCGTACCCGCGGTCGTCGGATCCGCCCTTGACGGCCGCGTTGCACTCCGCCACCACCTGCATCGCGTCGACCAGGCCATTCGGCGTCCAGCCCCGCGCCTGGCGCTGGGCGCGCTCGACCTTCCACGGCGGCAGGCCGAGTGAGCTGGCCAGCTGGTACGCCTGTCCCCGTCCGGCCGCGGCCACCCGGGCCACGGTGCGTACCCCGTCGGCGAGGGCGTCAGCGATCGGCACCGGGTCGACCCCCACGTGCAGCGCCCAGCGCAGCGCCTCCAACGCCCCGGGTACATCGCCGACGACCGCCGCGTCGGCCACGGTGAACCCGCTGACCTCGGCGCGGCCCCGGTAGTACCTGGCGACTGTGTCGGTGCCGACCCGCCCATCGGTGTCGGCAACCAGTTGCGAGCAGGCGGCGACGAGTTCGCGCAGTTCGTTGCCAACGGCGGCGATGAGCGCCTCGGCCGCCTCCTCGTTGCAGCGACCGCCGAGGCGACGGATCTCGTCGCGGACGTATTCGACGCGTTCCCGGTGGCGGGTCACCCGGGCGGCCGGAACAACCAACGCCCCCGCCGCGCGCAAGCCGTCGGAGAGCGCCTTGCCCTTGGCCGCACCGGTATGCGTGACGACCATGCACACCTCGGGATCGGGATCGCCGGCGTACCCGACGAGCGCCGCGGTCAGCTCCTTCTTCGCGTCCTGGCCGCCATGCACCACCAGCACCCGCCGGCCGCCGAAGAGCGACGGGCTGAGCACCTCGGCGAGCTCTCCCGGCATCAGATCGCTCGCGGTGTACTCGCGTACCTCAACCTCGGGGTCAACGGCCCGCGCAGCGGCAACAGCCTCCTGCACGGCCCGGGTCACCAGCAGCTCCTCGTCACCGAGGATGAGCCGTACGGCATCGGATGACGGGGCTGGCACGTCGACATCGTCGCATGGCGGCAGCGCGGGGCCGCTAGTCACCCGATCGGGACGATTCAGGGCGCACGGCCCCGTGCCACCACAGCGAGCCTGCCCTCGGTTGTCACGGTCGCCGCGACGTCGCCACTGTCGTCGGTACGCAGCACCTGCGCCCCACCGCGGGACAGCCGCGACAGCACCGCAGCATTGGGATGGCCGTACGGGTTGCCGGCACCGACGGAGACCAGTACCACCGCCGGATCGGCCGCATCGAGAAAGCCCGGCTCCTGATAGGCGGAGCCGTGGTGCGCGAGTTTCAAGACGTCGGCGCGGAGCACGCCGGGTCCGGCAGCCGCCAGTACGCTGCGCTGCTCGTCCTCCTCGGCATCACCGGCGAGCAGCAGCACGTACCCGCCGATCGTGGCGCGCAGGACGAGCGAGTTGTTGTTGGGGTCCGACCGGGTACCGCCCAGCGCAGTCACCGGTCCGACCACGCTCAGCCGTACCCCGCCCAGGACGTACACCGCTCCGGGCGGCGCTACGCCCACCGGCACCCCGTAGTTTGCTGCGGTGGTCAGCACCTCAGTGTGGCCGGCGGCCGGTTCGGAGTACCCGGGGACCAGCACAGCGCCCACCGAGCGATCGTGGAACACCCCTTCGATCCCACCGACATGGTCGGCGTGGAAATGGCTCACCACCAGCAGCACGACCTGACGTACCCCGAGGCGACGCAGACACCCGTCGGTGGCTGCCGGATCGGGTCCCGCGTCGACCACCACCGCCTCGCCCGGGCCGACCGGGAGCACCACCGCGTCGCCCTGCCCGACGTCGCACACCACCAGCAGCCAGCCCGGTGGCGGCCAACCACTGGCGGCCAGCCGTACCGGCAGCGCACCCACCAGCACCGCGACGCTGACCACCGCCACGAATCGCCGGATCCTGCGGTCGCGTCCGAGCAGTGCGGCGATCACCAGCAGCACGGCCAGCAGCAGGCCTCCGGCCGCGCCGCTGAGCCACGGCACCGTACCGCCCGGCGCATCGGCTCCGTACCCGGCGACCAGCACCAGCCACCGTGCCGGCCAGCTGGCCAGCCAGGCGACGAACTCGGCACCGCCGGTCCAGACCACTGACAGCAGTGCCGCGGTCACCCCGAGCACGGTCGCCGGAGCCACCGCGGGCACCGCGACCAGGTTCGCCGGGATGGCGGCCAACCCGACGGTGCCGGAGATCGCGGCGATCACCGGCGCGCAGGCGACCTGAGCCGCCGCCGGTACGGCGAGCGCTTCGGCCAGCCCGGCCGGTACGCCCCGGGCCCGCAGCCTGTCCCGCCACCCGGGCGCGATCAGGAGCAGCCCAGCCGTCGCCAGCACGGAGAGCGCGAAGCCTGCATCGCCGGCGAGCTGCGGGTCGTACAGGACCAGCCCGATCACCACCGCGCTCAGCCCCGGTACCGCGGCGGCCGGCCGGCCCAGCGTCAGTCCGAGCAGGCCGATCGCGCCCATTGCCGCGGCGCGCAGCACGCTCGGCGACGGCCGGACCAGGATGACGAAGCCAACCAGGGCCAGCAGGCTCAGCGTGGCCGCGAGCCGGGGCCCGGCCCGGCACCAGCGGACCGCGCCGAGCACCAACCCGACCACCAGCGCGACGTTGGAACCGCTCACGGCCAGCAGGTGGGTCATACCGGTGGCCCGGAAGTCGTCCGCGACGGCAGGCTCGACCCGGCTGGTATCGCCGACCACGAGTCCGGGCAGCAGCCCGCCCGGCTCACGCGGCAACGACGCACAGGCGCGTTGCAGCCCGGCGCGCAGGCCTCCCGCGGCGCGCTGGGCCCACGGCGCCGCGCCGACGTCCAGCGGCGCACCGGTCGCCTGCAGCACAGCGGCACGCAGGTCGTCGCCGTGCCCCGGCTGCAGCCGCCCGACCGCGGTCACCTGCTGCCCGGGCAGCAGCCCGCGCCAGGCCGGGTCGCTCGCCACCACCAGGATTCGCACCGAGACACGTACCGCGACGGGCTCAGTGAGGCCGGTGAGATCGGCGGCGATGGTGTAGGCCGGAGGCCGGCCGACGGTGCCGCGTACCGGGTGCGGGTCGTCGGTCACGACGAGCTCGACGCGGACGGTGGCCTGCCGGCGGGCGAGCCCGGCAAGCGGCTCGGCATCACGCAGGGCGACCCGGGCGGCGGTACAGCCAGCGCCGGCGAGGACTCCGATGAGTACGGCCAGGACCGCCCACCGGATCGGTTCCTGCCCCCGCGGCCCGCCCGATAGCCGGCCCGGCGCCAGCCCGAGACCACCTGTCACCACGCGTGGCGGGCCATTTTCAGCAGACCCGCCACGCGACAGCCCCAGGCCACCCAGCCCGCCCCGGGACAGTGCGCAGACGACGGCCAGCACGGCAGCGGTGGCCGCCACCGCCGCCCCCGCCGACCAGGACAGGTAGCGGCAGCCGAGCGCGGCGAGCCACGTCGCCACCGCGACGGCGGCCAGCCGCAGATCCGGCCACGCCCGGTCCAGCCCCGCCCCGGCCTCTCCGGCGCTCGCGCCCAGGACGCGGGCCGCTCCGGCACCCCCGCCCGGGCTGCGGGTCACACCGTCACCAGGTCCTTGAGCTGGGCGTACCGGGAGTCGCCGATCCCGTCGACCTGGCGGAGCTCGGACACGGATCGGAAGCCGCTGTGCTTCGTGCGGTAGTCCACGATGTGTTGCGCCGTCACCGGGCCCACTCCGGGCAGGGTCTGCAACTGGTCCAGGGTGGCTGTGTTGAGATTGATCGGGCCCACCGGACCGCCCGGACCGCCCCCACCGCCGGAGTCTGCTCCGCCGGGCGGTGGGGTCACGCCAATCAGGACCAGTTCACCGTCGACGAGCTTGCGGGCCAGGTTCACGAACGACAGGTCGGTGTCGGGCAACGGACCGCCGGCCGCCTCAATCGCATCCGCCACCCGGGAACCGGTGGGCAGCCGGACCAGCCCGGGCCGCTGCACCCGTCCGGCGACGGCCACCACGAGAGAGCCGGAGCTCGCGGCCGGAGCCGCCGCCGTGGAGACCTCCACCCGGGTCGGCACCGGCTGTGCCTTGGGCCGGGCGAGCCAGGCGGCACCCGCGGCGATCGCCACCGCTACCGCGGCCACCACGGCCAGCGCCCGCACTCCCCGCCGACCGGGATCGAACGCGGCGAGCCCGGTGCGGGTGGCCGGCTCAAGCACCGGAGGCGACCCCAGCGCCGCCGGCAACCCAGCGGAGTCCGATCCCGGACCCAGTTCGTCCGCACCCTCGTCGGAGACGGCCGGCAGGCCCACCACCCGGACGAACCGCTCCCGCACCCGCCCGTCATCGGCTTCGGCCGCTCGCGTCGTACGCATGGCGCGACGGTAGGCGCGACCTGACCCCGGGTGGGTACTCCGACCGGCGGGCTGTGGACGACGAAGGCGGCTGTGGACGAAGTACCGATCACGCAGCTGATCTGCTAATGGCGGTACACCACGATGCTGGCGAGCCCCGGTCCGACGTGGGCACCAACCACGGCGCCCACCTCGGTGAGGTAGCAGTGGCGGATCCGTGAACCAAGGCGGTCGGAGATCGCCTCAGCCAGCGCGGCGGCGCGCTGCGGGGCCGCGAGGTGGTGCACCGCGACGTCGACGTCAGACTCCCCCGCTGCCTCGACGGCCAGCTCGACCAGCCGGTCCAGCGCCCGACCGGCGGTACGTACCTTGTCGCGGACCACGATCACGCCATTGGTGACGCGCAGGATCGGCTTCACCGACAGCGCGGTACCGAGCATCGCCGACGCGGCCCCGATCCGCCCACCGCGGCGCAGGAACTCCAGCGTGTCGACGTAGAAGAGCGTGGTGGTACGGCCGATGACGGCAACAGCCGCGGCGCGTACCGCCAACAGATCGGCGCCCTCGGCGGCCGCCTGCGCAGCAGCGAGGGCCGGGAAGCCCAGCCCCATCCCGGTGGAGCGCGAGTCCACCACCTCGACCCGTCCACCCAGCTCAGCCGCGCCCATCCGGGCAGCCTCGTACGTGCCGGAGAGCTCCCCCGAGATGTGCACCGACACCACGCCGGCGGCGCCGCCGTCGAGCAGCCGGCGGTACACCTGGGCGAACTCGCCCGGCGACGGCCGGGAGGTGGTGACCGCGACCCGTCGCGCCTCCAATGCCCGGGCCACCTGGGCCGGGGTCACGTCGACGCCCTCACGGCCCTGGGTTGCCGCGATGGTGACACTCAGCGGCACCACGGTCAGGCCGGCCTGGTCGGCGGTCTCATCCGGCAGGTACGCCGTGGAGTCCGTGACGACTGCGATCCGTGCCTGCCCGGCCACCATGCGGGCACGGTAGCCGATCGGGTGCCCCGCCGTCCGGCCCGGCGCGCATCGTACCTGGTCAGGCCGGCTGGGCAGCGCTCACCTCGAACAGATCACCCTGCATGCAGTAGCTCACCAGCTGGGGGTTGAGCCGGCCGCGCACGGTGACCCGGGCGCCGCTGTGCAGGACGCCGCGGTCGCCGCCCACCAGCACGTACGTCTTCGCGTCGGCGCGCAGCACGATGCAGCCGGCCTCCACGCCGTCCTCCACCACGCCGGTCACCGTGAGCTCCGCCGGGTTGCCGGCCGACGCCGGGCTGGACCGGCTCGGGGACCCGGATTGGTTGCCGGAACCCCCGGCCGACGGGCTTGCGGTACTGGACACGCTTCCTCCCGGCGACATCGGCGAACCGGGGCCGGTCGCACACGCCGAAAGCGCGCCTCCGGCCAGGAGCGCGCCGAGTAGTCCGGCGACGAGCGGCAGTTGACGGGTACCCATGTTCAGTCGGACGCTACCGCGCCCGCCACGGTTCCGTTGCCGGACCGGGTTTTCAGCCGACGTTGTGGGCGCGCAGCTGCCAGCCGCGGATCGCGTCGAAGCGCAGCTCGGTCCAGTGGCAGTTGTCCAGGCCGGCGAGGGTACGCGCGGCGGACACCGGCCAGCCCAGCAACGTGGCGCAGCCGTGCCGGGCCGCGCCACCGTGGGTCACCACCACCGCCGTGCCACTCCCGACCAGGTCAGCGGCGCCCTGTAGCGCGGCGGCCACCCGCTTGGCGAGGTCGTCGATGGTCTCCAGGCCGAGCCCGGGCACGGTCTCACCGGCGCGCCACCGGGCGTACTTCTCCGGCCAGCGCTCAGCGATCTTGCTGACCCGGTGCCCCTGCCACTCGCCGAAGTGACGTTCCCGGAGCCGCTCATCCAACGTGACCTCGATCCCGGTGAGCGCGGACAGCGCAGCAGCGCTGTCGGCGGCCCGGCTCAGGTCGCTGGAGACGATCACGCTGGGGCCGAGCGCAGCGAGCCGGAACGCGGCGGCCTGCGCCTGCACCTGACCGGTCTGGGACAACGGCACGTCCGTCTGGCCCTGGACCCGTTCGGTGACGTTCCAGTCGGTCTCGCCATGCCGCCAGATCAGCAGCCTGGTCACGTGTCCCGTCCCCGGTCGACGCCGTCCCCGGCCGCCAGTTCCACGAGGTCCGGATCGGCGCCGTCGCCAAGGTCGCGGTCGACGAACGGGATGGTCGGGCAGTCCTTCCACAACCGGTCCAGCGCGTAGAACTCGCGCTCCTCGGTGTGCTGGACGTGGACCACCACGTCGACGTAGTCGAGCAGGACCCAGCGCCCGGCGCGCTCGCCCTCACGCCGTACCGGCTTCTCCTTCTCGGGCAGCTCCAGCAGCCGCTCCTCGATGCCGTCCACGATCGCCTGCACCTGCCGCTCGTTGGGCGCGGACGCCACCAGGAACAGGTCGGTGATGACGAGGTGGTCCGACACGTCCAGGATTACGATGTCCTGGGCCTTCTTGTCGGCGGCGGCCTGAGCGGCGATCAGGGCCAGCTCACGGGCGTGCTCGGTGGCGGGCACCAGTCTCCTCTCGTCGGCGCGTACGGATGACGCAGGTCCAGCCTCTCACGGGCGTACCTCCGGCTGTGCTAGCGGTACAGGTGTCGCTTGGCGATGTACTGCACGACACCGTCGGGTACCAGATACCAGACCGGTTTTCCGGCCGCCACCCGCGCCCGGCACTCGGTCGACGAGATGGCCATCGCGGGCACCTGCACCAGGCTCACCAGGTCGGCGGGGAGGTGGGCGTCGCTGAGCTCGAACCCCGGGCGGGTCACCGCGACGAAGTGCGCCAGCCCGAACACCTGCTCGGCGTCCTTCCAGGACAGGATCTCCTGCAGGGCGTCCGCGCCGGTGATGAAGTACAGCTCGGCGGTGGGGCCGTACACCCGGCGCAGGTCCTGCAGGGTGTCGATGGTGTACGTCGGCCCCTGCCGCTCAATGTCGACCCGACTCACGTGGAAGCGCGGGTTCGACGCCGTGGCGATGACGGTCATCAGGTACCGGTCCTCGGCCGGGCTCACCCCGACGCCGCCCTTCTGCCAGGGCTGACCGGTCGGCACGAAGACCACCTCGTCGAGGGCGAACCGGGCGGCCACCTCGCTCGCGGCCACCAGGTGGCCGTGGTGGACCGGGTCGAACGTGCCCCCCATGATGCCGACGCGACGTCGTTCCTGCTCCATCGGCGGCACCTCCATCCGCGGCATGGTAGCCCGACGACGCGGCAGCGGGCTCGCCATTCGGTTCGTCACCGGGCTGTGTGGTCGCTCGGCCGGGCAATCACCCGGCGAGTAGCGAGCGTACGGCCTCCATCCGGGGCACCTGTGGGGCCAACGCCCGAAGCTGCAGGGCGAGGTTGACTGCGGTGAGGGTGGGCTCCGGATCGCCCACCGGCAGACCCATCCGCTCACGCAGCCATGCAGCCACCTGGCTCCAGCGGTACAGGGCGGTCCGGGCATCCGCGTACACCCGCCTCGGAAAGCCGCCCGGCCCGGTACGCCCGATCGACCACAGCCGCACCGCCTCCCGGGAACGCCCGACCCGCAACGCCACCTCGGCCAGCGTGACCAGATCGTCGTCATCGCGCACCCGCACCGGGGTCAGCCCGGCCGACTCCAGGTCGCGGATCGCCGAGACGATCGCGTCGACCAGCGAGGGCGCCTCGCGATCGAAGCTGACCACGACGATGTCCCGCCGTGGGTCCTGCTCGACTGTGATGTCCCCACACCGGCTGAACAGCGCGTCGAGCTGCTCTTCCCTGGGTTCGGAGCCAATCAGGAGCATGAACTGTTGCATCGACGCCACCGGTCCCCCGCTCACCTGACGCGCCGACGCGCGTGCCGCTGGTGCCTCGCCCGGAACCCATCCATCCGGCGGGCCAGCAGGTGGGAATGCCACGGTTACACCGGTACCGTCAGCGACGCACCACAGCGGGGACACCGGATGCGGCGCCACCGGACGCGCTCCGGCCGGTCCGCGGCGGTCCCCACCGAATGCTCTCGATCACCCATGGCCGCCAGCCAACCAGCCTTTTCCGCCGTTGGGAGGGGCCAGCAGGTGGGCCATTCGCGGGGCCAGCAGGTGGGCCAGCGTGCGGGTCAGCCGCGCAGGCAGGTCATCGGGTGGCGGGGTGACCGGACGCCGGGTGACCCGACGTCGCTACTCGTCCCAGTCGTCGATGTCGACGTCGACGGGCTCGCCATCCTCGGCGCCCGCACCCTCGGGAGCCTGGCCTGCGGACTCCTGCTCGGGGCGGACCCGGCGGGCCTTGCGCATCGCCTTGCGGTCGGTGGCCGACACCCGGTTCGGCCCGCCCTCGACCCGGTAGTCGCTCCCGCGGGAGCCGGGGACGAAATCCGCGCCGGCGTAGACGGTCGGTTGCCAGTCGAACTCGCGGGTACCGATGCGCACCGTGCAGCCCGGCTCGGCACCGGCCTTCGCGAGGGCCTCCTCGACACCGATCCGGGCCAGCCGGTCCGCCAGGTACCCGACCGCCTCGTCGTTGTCGAAGTTGGTCTGCCGTACCCAGCGCTCGGGCCGTACGCCCCGCACGACGTAGACCTCCTCGGCATCGCGCTCGACGGTGAAGCCCACGTCGTCAACCGCCTCCGGCCTGATCACGATCCGGGTGCGCTCCGGCGGCGGCGTGGCCGCGCGGCACTGCTCGACCTGCTCCGCCAGCGCGTACGTCAGCTCGCGCAACCCTTCACGGGTGGCTGCGCTGACCTCGAAGACGCGCAGCCCCCGGGCCTCGATGTCGGACCTGACCATCGAGGCCAGCTCACGCCCATCGGGTACATCGATCTTGTTCAGTACGACGAGTCGGGGCCGATCCTCCAGCCCCCCGTACGCGCCCAACTCGTACTCGATGGCGTCGATGTCGGAGACCGGGTCGCGGCCTGGCTCCATCGTGGCGGTGTCGATGACGTGTACCAGCACCGCGGTGCGTTCGATGTGGCGCAGGAACTCCAGCCCCAGCCCCTTGCCCTGGGCTGCGCCCGGGATCAGCCCCGGGACATCCGCCATGGTGAACACGTGATCGTCGGCGCGGACCACGCCGAGGTTGGGTACCAGCGTGGTGAACGGATAGTCCGCGATCTTGGGACGGGCCGCCGAGAGTACCGAGATCAGCGATGACTTGCCCGCCGATGGGAAGCCGACGAGGCCGACATCGGCCACGCTCTTGATCTCCAGCACGATGTCGGCGGTGGTACCCGGCTCGCCCAGCTCCGCGAAGCCGGGCGCCTTGCGGTGGGTGTTGGCCAGCGCAGCGTTGCCCCGCCCCCCGCGCCCGCCACGCGCGATGACCACCCGGCTACCGGCCCCGACCAGGTCCGCGACGAGTTCACCCTCGGCGGTCTGCACGACAGTCCCGTCGGGTACCCGCAGCTCCAGGTTGGCGCCGTTGGCTCCGTCGCGGTCCGATCCCTGGCCGCCCTTGCCGTTCTCAGCCTTGACGTGCGGCCGGAAATGGAAGTCCAGCAGGGTGTGTACCCCCGGGTCGACCACGAGCGTAACCTCGCCACCGTGGCCGCCGTCACCGCCGTCCGGACCACCGAACGGCTTGAACTTCTCACGGTGGATCGAGACGCAGCCGTGCCCGCCATCGCCGGCCCGGACGTGCAACACGACACGGTCGACGAAGGTCGTCACGCCGGTCTCCCTGCTCCTTCACGCACGAAGTGCCCGCCGGCCCGCCGCCGCGCCCGGTCAGGCAACAGTGACGATGTTGACGACCTTGCGGCCGCGCTTGAAGCCGAACTGGACAGCGCCAGCGGCCAACGCGAACAGCGTGTCGTCTCCGCCACGGCCGACGAGCTCGCCCGGGTGGAACTTGGTACCCCGCTGGCGGATCAGGATCTCGCCGGCCTTGACCTTCTGCCCACCGAAGCGCTTGACGCCGAGCCGCTGGGCGGCGGAGTCACGGCCGTTCCGCGAGCTGGACGCACCTTTTTTGTGTGCCATCGCTGACGCCTACTTTCCGGTGGAGATGCCGGTCACCTTGACCTGAGTCAACGGCTGACGGTGGCCCTGCCGCTTGTGGTAGCCGGTCTTGTTCTTGAACTTGTGGATCCGGATCTTCGGGCCCTTGGTCTGCGCGACGACCTCGGCGGTCACCGCGACGTGGGCCAGCACGGCCGCATCCGTAACCAGGGCGTCGCCGTCGACGAGGAGCACCGCAGCGAGAGTGACCGGGTCACCGGCCGCACCGGCCAGCTTCTCAACCTCGATCACGTCGCCCTCAGCGACCTTGTACTGCTTGCCGCCGGTCTTGACGATCGCGTACATCGGACGCGGGCTCCTGTCGTGGCTGGTGGCTGTTGACTGGGCCTGGGTAGACACACACGCCAACGCCCAGCGCACGAACGTGCGCCGCTGGCAAGGGTACGCCATGGTCCGGCGCTGCCCCAAACCGGGACCCTCGGTCGGCGATTCGGGGCGGGACCGGCCGCCGTTGGCCCGGGCCGGGACCAGCCTGCCCAGTTCGGCGCCGAACGCCGTCGCACCAGCAAACAGCCGGCGCCGAACGCCGTCGCACCAGCAAACAGCCGGCGCCGAACGCCGCCACCACGGCGAGCGTGGCGGCTACCGCGCAGCCGGTGACGGCTACGAAGCGCGGGTACGTCGGCGCGCACCACCACGTCGGGTACGCCGGCGCGCACCGGCTTCACCGTCGGCATCGGCCTCAGCCTCGGCCAGCCCGTCGCCGTCGAAGCCGACGGCCGGCGCAAGATCCTGGCCCGCCTCGGCTGCCTCGTGCGCGTCGACGAGATCGTCGACGTCGTCGACCTCCCCGTCGCGCTCCGGCGCGACGCCAGCCGCCCCGACCTCGGCCGTCCCGACCTCCGCCGCCGGGCCGGCGCCGTCGTCGCCCGGTACCTCAGCTTCGGTTGCGCCGGCCGACTTGCGGCCCCGCCGTCGGCTGCTGGTGCTGGTGCGCACGCCCTCGCCCTCGTCGGCCCTACCGGCGCCAGCGCTGCCGGTACCGGCCCCGGGGGCGCGGGCTGGGCGCCGGTCCGGAACCGGTTCGCTGTGAATGATCACGCCGCGGCCACGGCACGCCTCGCACGGCTCACTGAACGCCTCGAGCAGCCCCTGCCCGACCCGCTTGCGGGTCATCTGGACCAGTCCGAGCGAGGTGATCTCGGTGACCTGATGCTTGGTACGGTCCCGTCCCAGACACTCGGTCAGCCGGCGCAGCACCAGGTCGCGATTGCTCTCCAGCACCATGTCGATAAAGTCGATCACCACGATGCCACCGAGGTCGCGCAGCCGCAACTGGCGCACGATCTCCTCGGCTGCCTCGATGTTGTTGCGGGTCACGGTCTCTTCGAGATTGCCGCCGGCGCCGGTGTACTTGCCGGTGTTGACGTCGACAACGGTCATCGCCTCGGTACGGTCGATCACCAGATGCCCGCCCGAGGGCAGGTACACCCGGCGGTCCAATGCCTTCTGCAGCTGCTCGTCGATGCGCATGTCGTGGAACACGTCGGCGGTACCGGTGTAGCGGCGCATCCGCGCCACCAGGTCAGGCGAAACGTGCTGCAGGTACGGCTCGACCATGTCGTACGCCGCTGTGCCGGCGATGACGAGCTCCCGGAAGTCCTCGTTGAAGAGATCCCGGACGACCCGGATCACCAGATCCGGCTCCTCGTACAGCAGCACTGGGGCGTTGCCCTCGCCGGACTTGGCCTGGATGTCCTCCCACTGCGCCTGCAGCCGCTTGACATCGCGGGCCAGTTCGTCCTCGTCCGCGCCCTCCGCGGCGGTACGCACGATCACCCCGGCACCGTCCGGCACCATGTTCTTGAGGACGTCGCGCAACCGCTTGCGCTCGTTGTCGGGCAGCTTGCGGCTGATCCCGGAGGCGTTGCCGTTCGGCACGTACACCAGGTGCCGGCCGGAGAGCGCGATGTGGCTGGTCAGCCGGGCGCCCTTGGTACCGATCGGATCCTTGGTGACCTGCACCAGCACCAGGTCGCCACCCTTGAGCGCCTGCTCGATGGTGCGGGTACGCCCCTCCAGCCCGGAGGCGTCCCAGTTGACCTCACCGGCGTACAGCACGGCGTTGCGGCCGCGACCGATGTCGACGAACGCCGCCTCCATGCTCGGCAGCACGTTCTGCACCCGGCCCAGGTACACGTTGCCGACCATGGTGGACGCGCTGACGTTGGTGACGTAGTGCTCGACCAGAATGCCGTCCTCGAGTACCGCGATCTGGGTGCGCTCATCCTTCTGGCGCACCACCATCACCCGGTCGACCGCTTCGCGACGGGCCAGGAACTCCGCCTCGGAGAGAATCGGCGGACGGGTCCGCCGCTGCTCGCGACCGTCGCGGCGGCGCTGCCTCTTGGCCTCCAGCCGGGTCGAGCCGGTGACACCCTGGACCTCGTCGCGGGCACCGCGCGGCTCCCGGATCCGGACCACGGTGTGGGTCGGGTCGTCCGGGCTCCCGTCCGCGTCACCCGCGCCCTTACGCCGGCGCCGCCGGCGGCGGCGGGTCAGCGTCTCGCCCCCGTCAGCATCGTTGTCCGCCTCGTCGCCGACCTCATCGGCGTCGGCCCCGGCAGCGGCGTCGCCCTCAGTGGACGCCTCGTCGTACTCGTCGTCGTAGCCGCCCCGACCCCGACCGCGTCCCCGGCGTCCGCGCCGCCGAGGACTCATGGCGCTGGCGGAATCCGGATCGTCGGCGTCGTTGGCCTCGTCAATGGACGCCTCGGCGCCCCCTTCGGGAGTCTCCGCCGCGGCCGCTTCGGCCGGACGGCCGCGACGCCGCCGGGGTGCCCGGCTCGGCCCGGTCTCCTCACTGCGTTCAGCTGCGGGGATGCTGGGCCGGGCGGTTGCGTCACCGGGCGCCGACGACTCCGCGGGTGCGCTCCGGCCAGCAGCTGTGCTCCGCCCGGCCGAGGTGCTCCGCCCGGTGGGCGGCGGCGTCTCGACGGGGGGTGCCACGAAGAGCAGCGCCGTCGCGGGTACCGGTGGCCGGCGCCCGCGCCGGGAGCTTCCCGACGCTGGCTCCGCGACATCGGCTCCGGCCTCCTGGCCAGCTGACCCGGCGTTCCCCTCGGCCATGCCGGGCTGGGCGCCTGACGCGCCGGCGCCGGGCTGGGCTTCCGAGCCGGCCGTGCCGGGCTGGGCTTCCGAGCCGGCCGTGCCGGGCTGGGCTTCCGAGCCGGCCGTGCCGGGCTGGGCTTCCAGTGCGTTCGACGCGGCTGCCGGCTGCCGGCGCCGGGTGGGCCGGCGGGCGGCTGACGTGGTATCCGCTTCTGCAGGCCCTGGTGCGGCGTTGGTGTCCGCAACCCCGGGCTCGTTGTTGAGCATTCGGGCAATCTCCAGTTCTGGTGACCCCGGGCGCATACGAAGCAGCCACACAGGGACGCCTAAGCGTTGGTGCGATGCCGGCGACTCGCCGGAACAGCGCGAACCGTCGAAGTCTGGCAAGCTCCGTCAGGTCGACGGAACTCCGGTGACGCCCTCTCCCCGGTCCACAGCGAGCGGATCAACGATCTCGCTCTGTGCGGTCAGGGTTCCCTGAGCCAGCCGGGTCGCACGGGGCGGCACCGGCAGCGTCAGGTCCGCAACCACACGCAGGCCGGACAGGACATCATCGGGTCGCACGGTGGGAGTAACCTGCCGGACGACAAGGTCCAGTATCGCACATGGTGCGACGCTGACCCCGTAAGGTGCCGTACTCGCGGATTCGGAAGCTGTCATCCGCAGTACAGCCCCGCGGGCGTCGACGGTACGCCGGCCCTGCTTGGTGAGGCGCTCGACCGGGATCTCTGACGCCGCAAGGAACGCGGTGACCGCGGATCGCAGATCGTCGACGCCGACCCCGACCAACTCCACCCGCCACGCCGACGCCTCGACCCGCTCGGCGAGCGAGGCGGAGCCGGCCACCGAGGCGTCCACAGCGTCCAGCACGTCCAGCCCCGGTGGCAGCGCAGCGTCGAGCGCGGCGACCAACGCGGCGGGCTCGACCGGAGCGCGCAGGCCGATCTCCAGGTACTCCGCCTCGCTGGCGACACCGGTCGGCGCAGCACTGGCGTACGACACCTTCGGGTGTGGGCTGAAGCCCTGGGAGTACGCGATCGGCACGCCCGCGCGCAGGATCGCCCGTTCGAAGGCCCGGGCGAAATCGCGGTGTGAGCTGAACCGCATCGGGCCGCGCTTGGCGTACCGGATCCGGATCCGCTGGACCACCGGCGCCTGGTTCCGCTCGGGCTGGGGCTTGCGACTCATGGCGTCGGCACCCGCAGACTCGCGCTCACCGGGCCACCTGTCGTTCCCGACTGCGGGGCTTGCTCCGCTGCGCTCCTCGCGCTCACCGGGGTGAGCGGGAGCAGTTTGACGCCGGTCGGGCCGATCTGGATCGCAGTGTCCATGCTCGGGCAGACGCCGCAGTCGAAGCACGGCGTCCAGCGGCAGTCGTCCTGCTCGTACTCCGCCAGCGAGTCGCGCCAGTCCTGCCAGAGCCACTCCTTGTCCAGTCCGGAGTCGAGGTGGTCCCAGGGCAGTACCTCGTGCTCGTCGCGCTCGCGGACGGTGTACCAGTCGAGATCCACGCCCTGCGGCGGCAGGGTCTGCGCGGCGGCCTCGACCCAGCGGGGGTACGAGAAATGCTCGGACCAGCCGTCGAAGCGACCCCCGGACTCCCACGCGCGACGGATCACCGCGCCGACCCGGCGGTCGCCGCGGCTGAGCAGCCCCTCGATCAGCGAGGGCTGGCCGTCGTGGTACCGGTACCCGATCGCCCGGCCGAGCCCCCGGTCGGCGTTGATCGCGGCTTTGAGCTGGCGCAGCCGGTCGTCGATCACCTCAGGCGGGCACATCGCGACCCACTGGAACGGGGTGTGCGGCTTGGGCACGAAGCCACCGATCGAGACGGTGCACCGGATGTCGCGCGAACCGGTCGCCGCCCGGCCAGCCTTGATCACTTCGTGCGCCAGCCGGGCGATCTGCAGGACGTCGTCGTCGGTCTCGGTGGGAAGCCCGCACATGAAGTACAGCTTCACCTGCCGCCAGCCATGGGTGTACGCGGTGACGACGGTGCGGATCAGATCCTCCTCCGACACCATCTTGTTGATCACCTTGCGGATCCGCTCCGAGCCGCCCTCCGGGGCGAAGGTCAGTCCGGTCCGCCGGCCGTTGCGGGACAGTTCCTCGGCCAGGGTGATGTTGAACGCGTCGACCCGGGTGGACGGCAGTGAGAGGGAGACGTTGCTGCCCTCGTACTGCTGGGCCAGCCCGGAGCAGATGTCGCCGATCTCGGAGTGGTCCGCGGAGCTCAGCGAGAGCAGGCCCACCTCGTCGAAGCCGGAGAACTCCAGGCCCTCGCGGACCATCTGGCCGACCGTGGTGATCGAACGCTCGCGGACCGGACGGGTGATCATGCCCGCCTGGCAGAACCGGCAGCCGCGGGTACAGCCGCGGAAGATCTCCACGGCGTACCGCTCGTGCACCGTCTCGGCGAGCGGTACCAACGGCTTCTTCGGGTACGGCCACGCATCGAGATCCATCGTTGTGCGCTTGCGTACCCGGAACGGCACGTCCGGCCGGTTGGGCACCACCCGCTGGATCCGCCCGTCCGGCAGGTACTGCACGTCGTAGAAGCGCGGTACGTAGATCGACTCGGTACGGGCCAGCCGGAGCAGCAGCTCGTCCCGCCCGCCCGGGCAGCCTTCGGCCTTCCAGGCGCGCACGATGTCGGTGATCTCCAGCACCGCCTCCTCGCCGTCGCCGAGGACCGCGGCGTCGATGAAGTCGGCGATCGGTTCCGGGTTGAACGCCGCGTGCCCGCCAGCCACGACGACCGGGTGCTCCATCGACCGATCCGCCGCGGACAGCGGGATCCCGGCCAGGCTTAGCGCGTTGAGCAGGTTGGTGTACCCCAGCTCGGTGGCGAACGAGATGCCGAACAGGTCGAAGGCGCCGACCGGCCGGTGCGCCTCAAGGGTGAACTGCGGCACGCCGTGCTCACGCAGCAGCGCCTCCAGATCGGGCCAGACCGCGTAGGTCCGCTCGGCCAGTACGTCGGGCTGCTCGTTGAGCACCTCGTAGAGGATCTGCACGCCCTGGTTGGGCAGGCCCACCTCGTACGCGTCCGGGTACATCAGCGCCCAGCGTACGGTCGTCGCGTCCCAGTCCTTGACCACCGAGCCGCGCTCACCGCCGACGTACTGGATCGGCTTGCTGATCAGGGGAAGCAGCTGCTCCAACCGCGGCCACACGCTCAGCGCCGCTGGCGCGGGAGTACCGGCAACAGAGTCCAGACTCATGGCGTTCACCCTACGCACGCGTCAGCGGGCCGGGCCGACCCGGCTCGGCGGCGGCCCGCCGGGGCTACGAAGACCCCCGGCGGGGGGGGGCCGCTGCGCGGGCCCCCCGGGCGGCGGCCGGCCGCCCCCCGCCACGGCGACAGGTCCAGCGGTGCCCCGA
>OBEQ011594043.1_pt1 | contig 23229 bp, 28 predicted proteins | sample 1670901 | NCBI WGS metagenome assembly OBEQ01 (sample SAMEA104232315, study PRJEB22302) | groundwater metagenome | biome: forest; feature: aquifer; material: groundwater | place: USA | collected 2011-08-07 | depth 5.4 m
CAAACTATTTACAAACACTCACGGCTTCACCCAAGCCGAATGCACGTATGAACTGCCAGTGTCCTGCGAGTTTGCGTACGTTGCATTAGCGCTGGAGTTTGCAAAAGAACAGCTGGTGGGAGTGGGGCAGTTGAAGAAATTAGGGTATTGGTAGTAGGTTGCCGAAATCCACCTCCCTTCAGTTGAAGGCGCGCTTTCAACCAACGAGTTGCCGGTAAGCGAGCTGAAATTGCCGGTAGTGAGATTTTTTCCAGACAGGTACTTGAGAAGCAAATAGTCCCGCCCAAGGATAGATAAATCGTCCAAACCTGAAGCGTCCGAGGCGTTTTGTGAAAGCACGACTGGCAGCGAAAGCATTAGTGCCACAAAGGCGAGCGCGAAAAGCGCATCCAGTGAAAGTGCTAGTCCCTTGAAACGCAAGCCCTCACGCTCAAAACACAGGTGTTGTCAGTTGAAGAAGTGCAGTTTACCAGCCTGCGCGTGCCCAAAACGTCCCCCGACGGGCAAGAAATGCTGGAGCAGTTGCTGGTGCCGTTGCTGTAGGCGAGGCAGTACTTGGAATAACTCAAATTGAAGGGCCGCGCCAAGACTACCGCCTCGGAAACCTCTTCGGATGAACTTGCAGACAAGTCCGATTGCTTTGCAACCCCCCTTTGGATTGCCTCGCTTACGTGAAGCGACACGCCCAGCACCAAAATGATTACTGCCACTGCGACAAGCAAGTCTGCCGTGAAAAGCTGCCCGCGCGAAAAGTTACGAAACTTCATTTTCAGCACCTTCCCTTTGAAACCGAAACTACTCCATTCGAGCCTGCAATGCAAATCCAATCGCCTACAGTGCCGTTGGTGCACGCAGAAGAAAGCGAAACAGTCACAGGGCATACTGCAATTGCACTGGCGTATGCGGGCTCTCCTGCAACGGTAACGTTGATGGTTGTGGAACTAGAGGCAAAAATCGCAATTCCAAGCCGCTGGCCGGCGCGAGAAACGCAGGGGAGTTGCAACGATGCGCTAACCTGGTAGGCGCAAGCCGCGCTCGCTGCTTTTGCAACGCTTGCTGCCACGGCACCCACTTGGGTAGTTGCGCTCACCTGCCCAAAGTCGCTTGAAAACACTCCAGCGTAGTTTACAAACCACAAAAACAGCACCGTGAACAGCAGCATTGCAAAGAAAAGCTCTATGGATAGTTGCCCTCGCTTCAATAGACTCGCCCTTGTTGCAAATAACTCAGTCGGGCTTAAAATAGCAACGGGGGATTGGGGTTAGCCGCCCCGAATGAAGGAAAGCAGGTAGTGCGAAGCTCCAGAGTAGTAGAGCAGCGTGGGCAAAAGAAGGGCACCAGTAAGGTAGGCGTGCCGCAGGCCCGCAAGCGGCGGCACCAACCCAATTAGGCAAGCTACAACTGCAATAGCCAAGCCAAGCGCGCCACCGGAGGCAAAAATCCCGATTATCGCAGCGGCCAAAACTAGAAGGGAAACTTTTTTGTGCGGCAGGCTTGAAAAGCGCAGCGCAATTGGACGCGCAAAAAATAGTGCAACCGAAAGGGCTGTGAAACCCGCAGCCCCAACTGCAAGCAAGACAATCCAAGGGTCGCTAAAACCCCCTAGCGCCTGCGAAACAGCGGCTGCAACGCCGGAACGCGCCTTTCCAATGGAAAAAACGCTTTCCACGTCAAACACGGCCTTTGAAGCGGAAACCGCCGTGCTCAGCGCAAGAAAGTTGAGGGGAGAAGACTCGCCAATGAAAAGGAACGCCGCTGATGAAACAACTGCAGGGCTCACTGCGGGCACAAAAGTGCTTGCAGCACCCAACAAAACGCCAGTTGCAACGTGTGAATTGCTCACTGAAACTTGCGCTGACGGAAGCTGGACTGGGGGAGGCGAAGCCGAAAAGGAAAGCAAAAGAAGAGGCAAGCCAAACAAGCCAGTAAGCAGCGGAAGCAGAGGGTCGGCGATGAAAGAAAATGAAAGGATGATGAAACCGAAAATTCCTGAAAGAAGGAACACCCCTGCACCTGCCGCAATCTTGCGCAAGTTTTTTTCAGAGAAAAAGAAGAGCGCCACTGCCACAAGCAATGCGGGGAGGGTGAACTGCTCGAAAAAAGGGTATGAAAAAGACGCGAAGAAAAAGAAGGCGGGTGCAAATGCCAGGGCAATGAGAAGGCCGCCAAAAATTGCGTAAAGCATTGCGTGCAGCGCCTCAAGCCCCCTCCCCCGCAAGGCAAGCGAATGCGCCGGAAGCACTGAAACTCCCTGGGCCGCCGAAGGGAGGCCGAAAAAAACTGCAGGGAAGCATGAAAAAACGAGGTGAACCGCGCCAAGCGAGGCAAAGAAAACTCCAGCTTGCAGGGGGTTTGCAAAAAACGAGTTGAAGGCGATTACAATCGAGTTTGGATGCGCGAAAGGAAAAATTCCAGCTGCACCGGCAGCGGCTCCTGCAAAGAGCGCAAACAAAAGCGAAATGGGGTCCAACAAATCAGCCTAAAACACTTATTGAATTCTGCTCAAGCACCTGCAGGTAGGGAAACTGCGAGGAGCTTTTGACAACCCCGATTGCCGCAGCACTATCACCGGACTTGAGCTTGTCAACAATGCCACTCTCTTGAAGCGCCATGCTCACATCGGCGCTTGCGCGCACCTGCACGCACCCTACGCTGCACAATGAGAAAGAAAGGCCGCCTGCCCTCAATGAAACCCCAGATGGCTTTCCGGAAACTTCTACAAGCCTGCCGACTTTCTGCATGGAAACTTCAGAAGGGGAGAGGGATTCCGGCTGCATTCGGCCCGCCATTACTGCAAAAGCCGCAGTGCCAATGACTGCAAAGACAATTGAAAACAAAAGCAGCTGGTTGGTTGAAAACACGCAAGTCACTCCACACACGCGCTTGAAATCCTCGGTGGCGAGAACAACCCCGATTGAAAAGAAAGCCTCACTTTGGCGCCCTCTGGAAACGGGCGGTTGCTTTCAAAAACCTGCACTCCTGAAAGGGAATGCCACATGCTTGGAAAAACATCCACCAGCATTAGGCTGCCTTTGCTCCCTACAACCACGCCGTTGCCAGACTTATTGTAAACAACCAGCCTAAATGCCAGCAAAAGCGCCGAAAACGCCAGGGCCGCAAAAGGCAAAAGCGTGAAAGAAAAACTGCCGGAAAGAAATCTAGCCGCAATGAAAAACACGGAAAGCAAGTAGAAAATAACGCAGGCAAATAACGCGCGGAAGTCTGCGCCGAGTGTTTTCCAGTGGAAAGCGAGCGCTGCAGCGCAAAGCAACGTTGACGCAAGCAGCGCCGCAAGCGCGCCTGCAAAGATTCCTGCAGCAATAGAAGCAAGCAATGAAGAAAACAGCAGCAGCTGGAAAAAAAGCAAGCTGTGCTTTACAGGATGGTGTTTTCGCTCGGAGGAAGGTTCTTTCATTTAGCTCACGCAATAAGAGTAATACAAGGCCGGAACGCAAGAACTAGCGCCTTCGGGCGGGTGGCTTGGCGAAAAAGTTGCCGAAATTTTTTGCAGCGCGCTTACCCGCATTGCATCGGTGTCGCTTATTTTTGCGCCGCGGTAGTAGACGTTCGGCGCAATGGTGACTTTCGTGCCAGAAATCGAATAGCCAACTGAAGAGAGCAGCAGCGAGCCGTTGCGCGACGCTTCCTGCAGGATGCCAATCCGAGAGGCCGCAAGGGCAGTGCTTATTTCAGACTCGCCAAAAAGAGGAAGCAGGACGCCCGCAACTATTGAAACAACTACTGCTACAACGAGCACGAACTCTATTCCAGCCTGCCCACGCCTAGGGCAAAAAACAAAACGCATCACGACACCTTGCTGCAAGTTAATGCAATCACATTGTCTGAATTTTTAACAGTCACCCTATACCAGCCGCCGGCTGCAACCGAAGGGGGGCATGAAGAGGCGAGGGTTACATTGGGAGTGTAAAGCGGCCTGCTTGCAACGCGGCCGGAAAGCTGCGGGTCGGGGTCGCATTCAAGCGCAGGGTTGGCGGCGTCAGTGGTGTTGAGGAAAAAGCACACGCTTGCAGACGGGACGAATATTTCGCCGATTAGCTGCGAGGCGTTGCCGTGAAGGTAGGCGGAATTGACCCAAGTTGCAAGCGAGTCTGCGGCGACTTTCGAAAGCGCGGCGTTGTCGAGCGCCTCGGTTTCCTTAAGCTGCGCCTCTGCAGTGTTAAGAAGCACCGCCGCCAAGGCAAGCAGGAAAGAGACTACAAAAAGGAACTCAATGCTAAGCTGCCCGCGCGACAAACGAGTTTTCAAGTTATAACCACGCAACCAGCCAGAAGCCGAGCGCCAACGCAGGCGCAAAAGGGATCGACTGCTTTACAACAAATTGTTTTACTCCAGCGCCCTTTAACTTGACTATCTCGGCCTTTGAAAGCCCCCGCGCGCGAAGGCACGAAACCATCTCGCCTTTTGGGGGGAACGCTTTCGCAAGCGCAGGCGCGCCGCTTCGCAGCGCAATTGAAAGCAACTGGCCAGGCGAAGGCGGCATCCAATAGGAAATGCGGCCACCCTTCAAATAAACGCTTTGGGCGGGAATGTCGCCTTCAACCAACTTGCCGATGGCAACGGCCTGGCGCAACACATTGCACGAGACTATGCCAAAAGACCTTGTCAAAAACGAGATGAAAAAAACAATTGCAAACGAAATTGCAAAACTGCGCGCAGCGTCAAAGGCAAGCGCGGGTGAAAAAATCAGCGAATACGCCAAATAGATTGCAGTTGAGGCTGCCGCGCCGGCCAAAGAAGGGCGCACCGAATTTTTGGCAACTGCAAAAAACTCCCCTTTTAATGAAAGCATTTTTTTGAAATGCACAACTGCAAGCACCGGCAGCGTAAGCACGGCAGATATGAGGAAAACTGCAAGAATCAATTCAAACTGGAGCGGTTTTATTGCCGGAAGGAAGGCCATCAAGGCAGTGAAGAACTTAGCATCACCGCCGGCCCAAACGCCTAGCTTGTAAAGCAAGTAAGCAAACGCAAAGCAAGCTGCAGCAAATAATGCAAACGGAATGGAAACCCCACCCGCTAATGCCACTGATAGCGAAGCTAAAAGGAACGCAGTGAGATTAAGTAAATTCGGGATGCGGCGCTCGCGCAAGTCATAGATTGAAGCGGCAATGCAGAAAAACGCCGCAAGAACTGCCGCGGCAACCTGGATTGAAATCATTTTACCGAAAAAAGTTACTCAAGCTTACCTAATAAGCATTGAAATCGTGGCATTGCGCTCAAGCCTTGTGCGCAAAATGACTATGTCGGAGAGGCTCTTTAGCTCCAATGCGACGCCAACCCCGACCAAGATTATCGCAAGGCTCACTGCAATCAGCAAGAGGTATTCAGTTGCAGCCTGCCCACGCTCTTCGGAAAGCAGCCGCAAAAAGTTTTTTGTAAAATCCAATTTTAACACCGCGCTTAAACGCGCTCAAATCCCATAGCACGAGCCGTTTGCGCCAGTGCAGTTGAGCTTCACCACTTGCCGCCAGTTGCCAATGCTTTGGTTTAGCTGCTCGTTTGCCGAAGGCAGCACGGAGGTCTTTAGAAGCACTATCACTAGCACGGCCACAAGCATGATCCCTGCAAGCAGCAGAACGTATTCAAAAGCGCCTTGCGCGCGGTCGTCCATTTTGAGAAAAACACCAGCCGGCCCCCATTCGCATGGCGGGCGCTAACTGGCTAGATTAGGCCGAGCGCTTATTAATTGTTTTTTAAAAAGAGGGAAATAAAGAAATAAAGAAAAAAAAAGAAAAAAAAGCAATTTGGGAACTCAAGCAAAACCTGCAAGCCAACTTACTTGTTGGAGAGCTTGTTCTTCTTAATGTATACCCAGACTTTCTTGGTCATTTCGCTCGGCGTGAGGGGGGTGGTGCCGAATACGTCGGAAACCGAATCTCCCTTTACGCTTGCAAAACTTATGGTGTATCCACCAAACGGTTTCTTTACTGCCATTTCACATCAACTCCATTGGGGAAGCTGTTTAGACGCATAACGTCGCAAAACCCCAATACTGTAAACGCCAGCCTTTTTAAAAAGCTTTCCCCCTCTACGAGGGAAAAATGCGTTTTCTAGAGGCAAAAACTGCCGAAAATGGCAAAAACTCGGCCAAAATTAGGCTCAACCCCCCGGCGAGGCGCTCCGGCTGGGACCCCCCTTGTTGGCGCTTGCCCACGGGCAGCTGCTCAAGAAAAGAGTGCTGTGGCAGCAAATGGAACAACAGCGCCGGCCGCAAAGCACAGGGTAAGGGCCAGTGGCTACAAAAAACCTAATTAAAATAAAATGAGGGTGATTAACTAGCTTTTTATTTTCAAAACCTGCATCCAGGGGACCTGCTCAACTGTCCCGTCGAGGTTTACAAAGAACATTTCAGAGCAGTTGAAGTACTTGTTGAGCTTCTTCCAGTTGGCAGTCATGTTTTTTGCGTGGCTCACTACTGTTCCGCGCAGGGAAGTTGGGAAGGCTATCCCAACCCAGTCTGAGAAGCCGATGCGGTCGCTCAAAAACATTACTTCGCCTAGTGCTTCTGCAAAGTTTGCAAACTCGCCGCCCTTGCCCCTAACTATTACATACATCTTTTTCTTTAGTCTCTCATGGCGGAAGACAATTTGGCATTCTATTGCGCTGCAGTTGACTGCGAGTTTTTTCCAAGGGCCCTTGGCTGACAGGTTGGTTGCAAGGGGCTCGCCGACTTCCAAGTAGTCTTCGAGTTTCTTGTCGCGCTTGAACGATGCCATCCATTTTTTGTTCAATGGTTTTGCAGGTCCGTGGTTCAAGCGATATTCACCAAAATAAGTATTTCAACATAATAGGGGCACTCCTCTATAATAAGCCTATTGAATTGGCCCGCTGCAATCAGCGCAACGGGATTTCCGGCGGCGTGTTGTCAATTTCGAAAGTTTGGTTTTCGTCAGTTCCAGAAATTTTTATTTTGAGGTTGGAAGAGACAATATGGCCTTTCCCAAACTGCCCATCAACGCCCAGGCCGAACCTTCCAAGGGAACGCGTTCCGTTCGCATCGGAAACAGCCACTTCCACAACCGGAAGAAACAACACCTTGCCCACGTTGGTTTGGTGAATGGATGCGTCTAAGTCAAATTTGATCTCAACTGTGGCAGCGCTGGTAAATTCAGGCAGTTCTAGGCTTTTGAATGGAATGCTGGGTTGAAACCAGAACGCCGGCCTATTCACGCCGCCCAATTCCGCCGACTCTGCGTAAACGTCAAAAACAAAATCCGAGAGCTTGTTTGACTTGATTTCAAACGACTCTGCGGGCCGAGCTTTTGAACTTGAGGCAAACTCCCGAGGGGGCTTTGCGCCAACACGAGCGCCGGGTTTTGTTGGATCAAACCAATCAACCCCTAATTTAAAACTGGATATTCTTTGCGAAGGCAACGCATAGAACAGAAATTCAATTGCATAATCTGCAGGGGGCGTTGCAGTGGCTAATTCGGTTGGAGTTGCCTGTTTGATTTCTTTGGCCGGCGACCCGCCTCCAATGCATCCAAGCAGGAGGAGCGAGATTGCCAGTGCGAGAAGCGCTTTTTGCATAAGATTGCTTATCCTTGCGCCGGATTTATAGCTTGGCTTTCTTGGCCGGCGCGGCAAGCATAATAAATTCGCTGCAGCAAAATGGTTTGCGTGTTATAATGGAAAGGAAAATCCCTAAAGTGATGGCAACACAGCATCCCGACAACGCCACAAAGCCTTATTGGCTGCATTCCGGCAAGTTCGTTGACACTAAAAACGAGGTGGAGGAGTGCTTCCATTCGTTCAGCGACTTGAAATGCGACGAGTACATGTGGGACTGGGAGGGAAAGCACGTCGACGAAGCCGTAATGGAGAGGCTTTTGGAAAAGCACATGGACTTTTTCTCAAAAAAACAGCTTGGCAGGGACGTTTTCCTGACTTTCCGGATACCGAACTTTTGGTTGGAGGAAGGCTACCGGGTTGCGCGCGCGTTTGTCAACATAGTTAGCGCAAACGACTTGGCAATCGACTACGGGCTGCACACGCCGCCGGTTTTTGAAGCAATACTGCCAATGACTACAAGCGGCGAGCAGCCATACCAAATTAGGAAGAAGTATTCCCAGCTTGCCGCGTCCTTGAAGGGTTTTGGCGAGGCGGGACCCGAAGACATTGAAGTAATACCTTTGATCGAAGCCCCCGCAAACATGTTTGCAGCAGGCCAAATCCTATCCGATTACCTGAAGCTTTGCAAATCCGACTCCAAGCTTTCCAAACGCAAGCTAGCTCACCTGCGCCCGTTCATTGCGCGCTCCGACCCTGCCCTAAACTCCGGGGTAGTTCCGGCAATCCTTGCTGCAAAGGCGGGAATACAAAAATGCCATGAGTTTGGGGAAAGCAATGGGCTGGAAATCCACCCGATAATTGGCGTGGGCAGCCTGCCTTTCCGCGGGTGGCTCTCACCGTCAACTGTGGAAGAGTTCTGCAAGGAATACCCCGGTGTGCGGACTGCAACAGTTCAGCCGTCTTTCTGCTACGACCACTCAAAGGAGGAAGTCAACGCCGCAATCTCAAAGCTTTCAAAGCGCCTCACCCTCCCGCCCTCGGAGTTTTCAAAAGAGGATTTAGCAAAATTCTCAAAGCTTGCCGAAATGTTTGAAAAACACTACCAGAAGACAATTGAGGGAATTGCCGAGGACATCAACAAGGTGGCAAAAGCGGTTCCCGCAAGAAGGGAGAGGAGGCTGCACGTGGGCTTGTTTGGCTACTCGCGCAAAATCGGCTCGACAAAGCTTCCCCGCGCGATAGCCTACACTGCCTCAATGTATTCGCTCGGCGTTCCGCCAGAGCTTGTTGGGCTTGGCAGGGGCATCGAACAGGCAAGGCGCGACGGGCTGCTGAAATTTTTGGAAGAAAACATCGTCACCCTTAGAAAGATAGCCGTTTTTGCAGGAAACTACCTAAACAAGCAAAACCTCTCTTCCCTTGCAGCCGCAAACCCGTACTGGAAGGCCGTAGAGCAGGACGTAAAACTAATTGAAGAGTGGCTTGGGCAACCCCTCGGGCCAGCCGAACCAGCCCACCAGGAGCACTTCAACCTTTCAAGCAACGTGCTGCTGCTTTTGAAGGAAAACAAGCCAGCAGGCGAGGAAATAGAGAGGCTTGCAGAATTGAGAAAAACACTCGGCTAGGCCCAGCCTATTTTTCTGCCTAATTTGCAGCACACGTTGCGGAGCCTACCTGCCTTTAGACATTAGCCAGGCTAGCAGAACTGCAACTAGGATAATTAGGATCCAGCGTTGTTCGTTGGTAGTGTGGAATCTCTCGCCAGTCAAAAAAAGCACCTTTTCTAGGCCGAGCGCCGCGGCAAAGGAAGCACCGCCCCGCATTTCCTGCAAGTCCGTTCCTTGCGCTTCCAGTTCAAGTCAAACTCAACGCCGCCGCAATCGGGGCACGTTTTTGTCTGGGTGGAATGGAATTCCTGCCAGCCCACCTTGCCGCTCGACGCAGACCCCCCGATCACACGCTCTTTTACAAACGCGGCGGTTTCTGCGCTGCTGCAGCGCGGGCAGTTCTTCTTTTCTTCGGATTGGAAGCGGAAACCGCAACCGGGGCAAGAAAATATTTCCAAATCAAATCAACTCTGATAGAATATGGCACGGGTTAAGCTAAAAAAAGCATTGCCCGGCCCCCCTCACTTCCACTATTCAAGGAAGCTAGGGCCTGGTTTGCGTGCGGAAGGCTCCGGAATATGCAGACCGCCCCCTCACTTCCTCAAATACCACCTGGCAGACTCTCACGCCAGGCACCAAAAGGAAGGGCGACGGCGAGTTGTTTACAATCTCAAGAACCTGCACGTTGCTTGAGCCCGGCTGCACTAGGCTAGAGCTTACGTGAACAGACAAGCCCAGGCGCGCAATGGTGCTGCGGCCCTCCAGCCTGCCCATTATTCCGGGCTTTAGGGTAATTTTTTCTTTGGTAATGCCTAAAACCATCTTGTTTGGCAAAAGCTCAAATGCGCCGCCATCTGGCACGAAAACTTCCTTCTCAAGCGCCGCGGGGTAGTGCGTGTGGTCGTGCAACTTAATTGGCTGGCGCGAAGGCCTAAGGGGGCGGAAAAAATTGCCTAGCCTCAAGTCAACTGAAACGGGGCCGACGTTTCCCTTCTCAAAAGGCGCTATTGCAATGCTGCCTTTTTTGATTGCCTTCAATATCTCGTTTTTTGAAAGAATCATGCAAAAATTAATGTTCCTGGCTTTAAACCCGTTGCTTGCAAGAAAAAAGCCGTTTTTTCTCCCCTTGGTAAAAAATAAAAGGCGGCACCCCGTACTTTTCGAGGGAGAAAAGAGGCGCCAAATGATAAAAAAACTCAAATCACGCGAAATACTCGATTCTAGGGGAAACCCAACCGTAGAAACGCAAATAGAAACACCGGAAGGCATATTTTACGGAATGGCACCTTCAGGCGCCTCTACTGGTTCTTCTGAGGCGCTTGAGTTGCGTGACGGCGGCAGGCGCCTTTATGGAAAAGGTGTTTTGAAGGCAGTAAGCAACGTAAACAAGTTAATTGCGCCGTTGCTTGCAGGCCACGACCCAAGGGAACAAATATACTTGGATGAAATGATGGTTGCGCTTGATGGGACGCCTAACAAAAAAAGGCTTGGTGCAAACGCAATGGTAAGTGTTTCCATTGCACTGTGCAAGGCAGGGGCTGCAAAAAAAGGGGTTCCCACCTTTCAACACATTTCAAAGCTTGCAGGAACTTTCCCACGCATGCCAATGCCACTATCCAACTTGATAAACGGCGGCAAGCACGCGGGAATTGAAAATGATTTCCAGGAGCACATGGTTGCGCCAGTTGGCGCGCGTGATTTTCCAAGCGCAATGGAAATGATCGCATCAACCTTCCACTCGCTTTCCGCGTTGCTGAAGAAAAAAGGCGTGAACACCAGCCTGGTTGCAGATGAGGGTGGGTTTGTTTTTGGAAAGGCACCCGGCGAAAGGCTGCAAATGCTGCGGCAGGCTGCAGAAGAAAGTGGTGTTGAAAACAAGGTAGCGCTCGCATTGGATTGCGCGGCTACGGAATATTTCCACAACGGAAAGTACTATGCCGGCGGCATGCGCACTGCGCAGGAAATATCAAAATATTACCAAAAAATCGTTTCTGATTTTGGGGTATTTTCAATCGAAGACCCCTTTGCAGAAGAAGACTGGCCCGCTTGGATAAACTTCACAAAAACAAATAAAAAACTGCAAGTGGTTGGCGATGACTTGCTAACTACAAACCCGGAAAGAATAGCCAAAGCAGTTCGCCTCCGCGCCTGCAATGCACTTCTAATAAAACCAAACCAAATCGGAACGGTGAGTGAAACTATCTCTGCATTCAAGCTTGCCAAGAAAGCAAAGTGGAGCACTATTGTTTCGCACCGGTCTGGGGAAACGGAGGACGCGTTTGCAGCTCATTTGGTTGTGGGGCTAGGATGCGGGCAGTGTAAGTTTGGCGCCCCGGACCGGGGGGAGCGGACTGCAAAATACAACGAGCTATTGCGCATTTGCGAGAAAGTGAAAACATTCGGGGTGGTTTGAGTTGGACCGGAAGAGGATTTTGTTTGCAGTGATTGACGGGTTGGGCGATAGGCCAATTGCGTCACTTAATGGGTTCACCCCGCTGGAAAGCGCCCGCACCCCTAACCTCAACATACTTGCAGAAAAGGCGCAGTGTGGATTGGTTGATACTTTGGGTGTGGGGCTGCGCCCCGGGAGCGACGTCGCAATAATGAACTTGCTTGGCTACTCCCCGAGCAAATACTATGGTGGACGCGGGCCGCTTGAAGCGCTTGGCCTGAACATGCACCTAAAGGAAGGCGATGTTTGTTTCAGGGTTGATTTTGCAACCGTTGATTCGCAGATGAAAATCATTGACAGGCGCGCCGGCAGGATAAGTGACGCAAGCGTTTTTGAAAAAGAATTGACTAAGATAAAGGTTGCAGGAGTGACCGTTGAATTCAAAGTGGGAGTTGGGCATCGCGGCGCGCTTGTGTTGAGGGCAAAGGGCCTTTCTGCAAAAGTAAGTGACACTGACCCGGGAGTGGAAGGAAAAAAACCAAACGATGCAAAGCCACTTGATGATTCGCCGCAAGCGAAGGCAACTGCGGCTGCACTCTCTGATTTTATCAAAAAGGCGCTGGCAATTTTGAAAAAACACCCTGAAAACAAAAAACGCATAAAGGAAAAGTTGCTGCCTGCCAACTGCATTTTAGTCCGCGGTGCAGGCAACCCGCCCGCTTGGCCTGACTTTAAGGAAAGAACCGGATTGGCTGGCGCGTGCGTTGCAGCGGGGGCATTGGAAAAAGGGATTTGCCGCGCAATGGGAATGGATGTAGTAACCGTACCAGGCGCAACGGGCAAGAGCGACACTGATTTGATTGCAAAAGCTGTTTACGCAAAAAAGGCGCTTGCAACCCACGAGTTTGTTTTCCTCCACATAAAGGCAACTGACAACTATGGGCATGATGGGGACTACTCTGGGAAAAGGAATTTCATTGAGAGGATTGACATGGCCTTCAAGGAGTTTATTTCAATGCACAATGCCGTGGTGCTGGTAACCGGCGACCACTCCACCCCCTGCGAGCTTAAGGCCCACTCTGGCGACCCCCTTCCTTTCATGATTGCGGGCGACGGCCTGCGCAAAGACGCGGTAAAGAAGTTTGGTGAAAGGGAGTGCGCCAAGGGCATTGAAGGGCGGATAAATGGTTCAAGCCTGCTTGACGAGGTGTTAAACCTCTCCGGCTGGGCGCGCCTGCGCGGCTCATAATCTTTGAATAGTGGAAGTGAGGGGAGTGGGCCGCAAATGGGGGAACCGTATCTAAGGCAGAAAAGCCAGTCGTACACGCGCTTTAAAATCGACGCCGGAGACCTATCCCGCATAAGCTCCTCGCAATTCTCGATTTTCGACTTCATAACCAACTCCTTCTCGTTTTCGCCCAAAAAAAAGCAGCTGTCAGTCAAGCTGCTCGAGCTGCTCTCGCAGCAACCCGCCTCTTTCCCTCAAATCGTCGCATCGCTTGAGGCGCGCAAGAGCACAGTATACTTTTTGTGCCTCTCGCTTGAGCGCTCCGGCCTTATACGCAAAGGCGAGTCAAAGGAGTATGCCCTCTCGGAAGGTTTCTCGCAAGCCCTTAGGAATTATGCGGAATGGTGGGAGAAGTGGGTGCGCAGTTGCCAAGTGCAAAGCTCTCCACCAAAATAATGGCGCCCGCCGGAAGTAATAAAAAAATGTCTTGTGCATAAACAGGTGAGGCGAAGCATTTGTTTGACCTGTTTGGAAAGAAGGAAGTGGTTGCGAAAGCCATTTTCTCAATACAAGCCGAATTCCACCCCTATTCACTAAAGCCCAACAAAAGCGACTACGTAGACTTGGAAGTAACTCTAACCAACAACTCCGGCTCGCCCATCCTCACTTCACTGGTCGCAGTAGTGCCCAAGGGCCTTGGCTTTGAGCGCAGCGCCATTTCACACGAGAGGGAAATGCGCCTGGGTGAATTGGCAAGCGGAGCGCCAAAGCACCTCAAACTCCAAGTTTGGGGCTCTGAGCGGACCGACGAGGGAATCTACCCGATAAAACTCTACGCAATTTCCCATTACAAGGATTACGCCCACATTCTCAACGAAGCATCAAGGACTCTGGACTTTCGGGTTGACTAGCAATGATCCGCGCTTCTGAACTCATTGGCAAGCCAATTTTCACTGCCGCAGGCAAGGAAATAGGCCGCGCCTTCGATTTCATAATCAACTTGCCGGAAGGCCGAGTTGAAAGAATTACTTTAGAGCCGATTGCAGCTGCCTCGCGCGAGGAAGCCAAGCGCATCTTCATTGAAAAAACAGTTGCCTTCTCGAGCGTGAAGGCGATAAGCGAAATAATACTCGTTTCCTCAGAGCCTGTCGTGCTTCCTCAAGAGCCTGCCCAAGAGGAAAAAGACGCGCCCCACTCATACCGCCACAGGTTTGGCCGAAGATAAGACAGCAGCGCAAATACGGACTTTTTTTATTCAGTATTTTTGAATCCATTCAACATAGTGCTGCCGCTGAAAGGTTTCAAAGAGTAGCGGGGGCAGGAATTTCAGCAAAAAAGCTTTTCTAGAAAGAGATGTGCTTTGCTGCGTTTGAACCTACGGTCTCCGGGTTATGAGCCCAGCGGGCACTCCTGGCTACCCTACCCCGCTATCACTATTCCAAGAGCTAATAGTATTGGGGTGGGAGCTTGCTTAAAATTAGTTTGTTTTGATAGAGCCGGCAACGACTTTTTCAAGCACAGTAATTTTCTGTTCCAAGTCGTTTAGCTTCTCTGTCGCGTCAACGCTCTTTAGGCCGCCTTTGCAGGTTGGGCAGGAAAAGTTGTTTTCGGCAGCCTGGGGGAAGGCGAGAGTCGAGCACTCCTGCTTGCAGCAGTAAATGAATGTGTTATCGCCCTGGCCTCCAGCTGCCTTGTCGCGCAGCGTCTTGAGCTCGCGGCGCGTTGAAACCAGCTTGTTTTGCAAAAGGCGCGACTCGGTTTTCTTCCAAGTGTAGGTGTACCAGCCGCTGGTCATGTTCTTTTCGCGCATGTACTCCACCGCACCGTAGTTATGCAGGAGGTTGAGGAAGTTGCGGATCTCAGAGAGCTTGAGATTGGAGCCGACTTCTATTTCAGAGTCGGTAGCTCCCTTGCCCGGAATGTTCCGGACAATTTTTACTCCCTTTAAACCCGTCAATTCCCTGACGAAAGATTCAAACATATTTGGCAAAGTTTCACCGCGGACAAGTGGGATTATTTCAAAGCGAATATTGAAACGCTATTACAAAACAAGTTCGTCTTTATATTTCTTCCTCGTGCGAGCGCTCGACTCTCTTGCCGTGCGCAACGGGAATTATTTTCACCTTCGCACCCGGAAAAGATTTTTTTCTAGAGGCAAAAAGCTCGTAGAGGAAAACCGCCAGCGCGGCAACTTCACTGTGCGGCTGGTTTGTAACGCCTAAATTGAAATCTGCAAGCTGGTAGACTTCCCCCGGCACTTTTTCGGCGCCAATAACGACAAGCAGGTTGTGCGGGGTTTTTTTGCCCTTTGGAAACAGGTTGCTTTTTATTTGCGCAATCTTTTTTTCAAATGGGATGCCATACATGGTGAGGTGCGCAACCATCCAACCTTCTTTTTTGCAGCGTCGGATTTCACCCAGCCACTGGTTGGAGTACCTTACGGAAAATTTTCCTCCCCAATTGGCTGCCGCGCGTGCAACGCTATCGACAAGCAGGCTGTCCTCTTCCCCGGAGTATATTATCCCGTCCGCTCCAAACGCGCGCGCGACCAGGCCGCAGTGAGTGGAAATGCGCTTGTCGCGCTCTTTCCTGTGCCCCAACCTCAACACTATTACTGCCATTTTAAGCTCACCAGAAACCGCCATCGTTTGGTAAATTAATTTATCGCTTCCTAATAATTTAATAGTCTAAGCTTGTTTTTGGGCTCATAGCTCAGTTTGGTAGAGCATTCGGCTCTTAAGCGCATTTGCGCGCAGGAGAAACCGAAGTGTCGAGGGTTCAAATCCCTCTGGGCCCGCTAGGGGAACTTCGCGTTTCTGAGACCTGCGAAGAAACGCTCGCCCCCTCTACCCCCGTCTAGTTATTTCAACTCCCATTTCTTAGCGCATAGTTACCCTTTTGCAGTTGTTAGCACACCCTTTTTAACGCGCCTTCCGTTACTAATGTTCGGATTCTGTAAGGTGGGTTGGACTGGTCGCACCATTCCTGCGCGCGTGCGTTGGAACCTAATTTTATCTCCGCGGCCCGTTCATTTTTCTTTGCCGAGCGCCAGCCTGCAAGCTTTAACAATTAGTTTGGCTAACTTCCTTAATGAAGTTCCCAATAGCAACCTTGCTTCTGACGCTGGCAGTTGCGGGCGCGTATTTTTACTTGTCCGGCGGCCTGCTTTACCTCGACCAGCCTACTATTGATTCCCTCGCTCTCAACAGCGCCAAGTCGCCTTTCGGCTTTGTTTCCTACATGTTTATCCACGTTGGAGTGGCGCACCTGGCAGGCAACCTGCTGCCGCTGGTAATTTTTTCATTAATTCTCGAAGCCTCGCTGCCTTTGCTTGACGTGCTGATGGTTTTCCTTGGCGCTGGAATCGTTTCAAGCACGCTATTTTCTTTTCTCAACCCGTCAGTTGCGTTGGTTGGGGCAAGCGCCGCAGTTTCTGGCTTGATTGGCGCGGCAGTTGCGGCTCGCCCAAAACTGGCGTTGGCCGCACTCATGGCGTCGCCGCTGATTTTTGCGTTCGTCCTGCTTCCAATTGTGCAGGCGCTTTCATTCCAGCAGCAGGCAAGCGTTTTTGGCCAGGCAAACGAGCTAGGAAGGCAGCTTGAAGAAATGTCCTACCTAAATAACGCCGGCGGCGCGGCTGCAGTTAAGGAAAAACTAGCGGTTGCAGCAAAGAAGAAAAGGGTGCTTGAGGAGGGCGCGCAGCGCGAAGCCTCCACCCCGGCGGACTTTTTCGTGCACATTGTTGGCGTAGCTTTTGGAGTTGCGTATGTTTTCTTCCTGCGCCGCAAGCTTTTCATAACTGGGGCAGAGGATTTCGCCCGCTTTTTGCGTTCGCTGCCTTTTGTCGGCGAGCGCAAGCCTGCCAATAAGGTCAAAAAATACGGCCGCAAGGGAGCGCGCTTGCGCCCAACGAAAGCCTAATAACGAATTGCCAGCGAAAATTATTTGTGGCAATGCGCCGGCCGCTCTTTGCAGGGTTAGCCTCTTTATGGGGCCTCTAAGGCAGAGCAGCTATGCGCTCGACTGCAGAGAACTTTGTTCGCTGAACGCAGTTTTTCCATTTGCGGAAATCGAGAGAGATGGGTGCAACTCCCATACCCTGCTTTAACAAATTTTCTGGGCTATTGCCTGGTTTGCGGCGGCAGCGTGCCTTTCATTCTTGCTTCTGACCATTACGCTTCCGTTTGGAAGAACCGTAGCCTCGCTTCCGCGTATCTTCACCTTAACAGTGCCGCCAACTATTTTTCTTTCCAGCCCCTCCAGCTTGGAATAAATTCCACTGGCGCTTTCGGCCTTCAAATCATTGCGGAAAAGCCATTCCTTCCCCCCGCATAAAACTGCAAATCCCTCTCCCTGGTAAAGGCTTTTCCCAAGCGCGCAGAATTCACAAGCCGGGTTTTTTGCAAGCCGCACAATTCTCTCAAAATTGTTTTCCGAGTCAAAGAAAAGTAGCTTGCCTTCGAGTCCCGCCTTTTTTCCACTTGCAAGCAAGAGCGCCTGGCCCACCTGCACTTGCGCAATCCACTCCAATGCCTTTTGTTCAACGCCCTGCTCGCTGCAGCTTTGAATGGCAGTTGGCTTTTTTGCCCAGCACGCAAAGCAAGCCGTTTTGCGCGGTGCGATTGCAGTGCACATCGCCCTGTTTTTTATCGCGCCTGCGTAAACCCAGGGAATGCGTTTTTTCCAGCAGTGCTCGTTTATCAAAATGCGCGTCTGCCAGTTGTCAGTGCAGTCCAAAACAACTTGCGCCCCCCTTGCAATCCTGCCGATGTTTGAAAGCGTCAAATGCTCGGAGAATGCAATTACCTTGCATTTGGTTTTGCTCGAAATTTTGTCAGCAAGCAAAGCCGCCTTGAGCCTTCCAACGTCTTTTTTCAAGTAGAGCGCGCAGCCTGAAAGGTTGCTTTCTTCCAGTGCGTCGCGGTCAACTATTGCCAGCTGGTCTTTGCCTGAAAGCTTTTGCGCAAGGAGCTTGGCAGCGTGCGAGCCCGTCCTTCCAGCGCCGATTAGCAGTAATTTCATTTCAACACCAGAAAATGGGTCTTAAAACAAGTTTATAACTTTTCGTGCCACTCAATAACATATGTCTGTAAACAGTCATATCAACCTTGGCTTGTTGGAGCTGCAGGTGCTCTGGCTTCTTGGCAAAGCGCCCCTGCACGGCTACGCGTTGATGCGCCAGCTCTCTGGCATAAAAAAGCACGCCATTACCCAAGGCACCCTCTACCCGTTGCTCGCCAAGCTTTCAGCCAAAAAGCTGGTTTCCGCCACGCTCTCGCGCGAGGGCAACAGGGCGCGCAAGACTTACCAGCTTACCTCTTACGGCAAAACGGTCATGGAAGAGAGCTGCAGGCAATTTGTGGAAGTGTACTCGGGAATGGTGTTGGATTACGGGTGTTCCGGCTGCTCGGGCGAAAAGCACTCGGCGCTTGCACAATACTACCCCGTAGCTTTTCGCAAGTAACGTTTTTGAATAGTTTTGGTGGTTTCAATGAGTTTGCTTGAAATAAACGGGCTTAAGGTGGAAGTCGCAGGCAAGGCAATACTCAATGGAGTTGACTTGAAGGTCGGCGCAGGCGAGATCCACGCAATAATGGGGCCCAACGGAAGCGGCAAGAGCACGCTGGGCAACGCGCTGATGGGAAGCCCAAAGTGCAAGGTAACCGCCGGAAGCGTAACGCTCAACGGAGAGGAAATGCTTTCGCTTCCTGCTTTCGAGCGCGCAAAGAAAGGCGTTTTCCTCGGCTTCCAGCACCCCACTGAGATACAGGGGCTGAAGTTCTACTCGTTTTTGAAGCGCGCAGCCGACTCGAAAGGCGGAGAGAAACAGTCAGTGGTTGCCTTCAAAAAAGAGCTTGACTCGATTGTGGGGAAACTCTTCCTCCCAAGCGACTTTGCGTCAAGGGAAGTCAACCACGGCTTTTCCGGCGGCGAGAAAAAGCGCGCGGAAGTGCTGCAACTGGAAGTCCTCAACCCCAAGCTGGCATTGCTTGACGAAATAGACTCCGGCCTCGACGTTGACACGCTGAAAGTCACTGCGCAAGAGATTGCTTCTTGGCAGAAAAAAAGCGGGGCGTCACTCATCTTAATGACGCATTACAAGCGCATCCTCGACTACCTCCCTCCCGACAAGGTGCACGTGATGGTTGCAGGCAGGATAGTGCGCTCTGGCGGAAGGGAGCTGGCAGATGAAATTGACTCAAAAGGCTATGGGTTGGAAAATGCCGGCGGCGCTGGCGTTGGAAGCGGGAAAGAAGGCGCGGCAGGCGCGGACGAAAAAGAGTTTTACGGCTCGCTGTTAAAGCTCAACAAGGAAAAAGCGCCGCACGCGGAAAGCAATGGCGGCAAGACAAAAATTGGCTTGAGCGTTGCTTGAGAAATTATTGCTTGCAGGTTTAGTTCGTGTGTGGTGAAATTATGGAAACTTCGGACAAGTTGAGCTTCAATTACGAAAAGTACGACTTCAAGGACGCGGCAACTCACGCCTTCAAGAGCGAAAAAGGCCTCTCAGAGCAAGTTGTGCGCGAAATTTCCTCGCGCAAGGAAGAGCCGGAGTGGATGCTCAACTACCGCCTCAAGGCGCTTGCGCACTTTTTCAAAAGGCCAATGCCCACTTGGGGGGTGGACTTGAGCGGCATAAACTTCGACGACTTGCATTACTACGTCAAGCCCGATGCGCCTAAAGCGGACAACTGGGACATGGTGCCCGAGCAGTACAAGAAGGCCTTCGACAGGCTGGGCATCCCCGAAGCCGAAAAGAAATTCCTTTCGGGGTCAGGGGCGCAGTATGATTCTGAAAACATCATCCATACGCTCAACAAGGAGCTTGCGGAGAAGGGCGTGATTTTCAGCGACGTGGAAACCGCGTTGAAAGAGCAGCCGGAACTTGTAAAGCAATACTTTGGCAAAGTCATCCCATACAACGACAACAAGTTTTCTGCCTTAAACTCTGCAGTTTGGAGCGGCGGGAGTTTCGTTTACATTCCAAAAGGCGTAAGCGTGGAGCTGCCTTTGCAGGCGTACTTTAGGATAAACGCCTCCAACGTCGGGCAGTTCGAGCGCACCCTCATCATTGCCGAAGAAGGAAGCAGCGTTCATTATTTAGAAGGTTGCAGTGCCCCAATCTACTCCGCCGCTTCCTTGCATTCTGCAGTGGTTGAGATAATTGCCAAGCCCTCCTCGCGCGTGCAATACACCACCATTCAGAACTGGTCGAACAACGTTTACAACCTTGTCACAAAGCGCGCTTTTGCTTATGCAAATTCCAATGTTTTTTGGTTAGACGGGAATTTAGGCTGCTTGACTGGAGATTCCGCGGTCTTTGCAAAGGGGGGAGTAATACCAATTAAAGACATTGAAGTAGGGGATATTGTCTATTCCATTGGAAAGAATTTTGGGGTTACTGAAAACCAAGTTGTGGCTAAAAAACAGAACCCACCATCTCCAGTATTCAAGTTAGTTACTGAAAACCACCGAGAAATCCGGGCTACGGCCAACCATCCTTTCTTGGTCTTAAGCAAAAAAGGCAAATTCAATTTTATAGAGTGGAAGCCGCTTGAAGAAGTGAGGGCGGGCGACCAAGTTGCTTGCGCAGGGCTTCTTCCCCAGGGGGGGCAAGCCCGAAGGTTGGATTTCGTGCCCAAGGCCCGCAAAGGACTTAAAAAAATAAAAGTTCCTAGCGAGACGAGCACGGAATTAATGTGGCTCGTAGGATTTTATTTGGGCGACGGATACTGCGACAAAAACCGAGTTTACTTTGCTGTGCCAGAAAGCGACAGGTCCCGCAATCGGGTTAAGAAAGCAGTTGAGGAACTATTTGGCTTTACCGAGCACGAAAACCATAAGGTAGTGGTACGCTTCAATTCAACGGCAATGGTTGACTTTTTCAGCCACTTGGGTTTGAAAGGAAATGCACGCACAAAGCGCCTGCCTGAATGGATTTTTGGGCTTCCTATTGAACAAAAGAAGGCCGTAATTGAAGGATACATAGATGCTGACGGTCACAGGAGAAAAGGGCACAAAAATGTTTCCATTACTAGCGTAAACAAGCCGCTTCTCGAGGCGGTAAAATTGCTTGCAATCTCCTGTAGCCTCAATCCCACTAAGCTAAGCAAGTGGTCTAGGCGAGAAAAGAAGCCCATGGGCAAGGAAGAGAAGCTCTACGAACACTATTTTCTTTACTTTGGCGATCACGAGTTTGAAAAGCCGGTATATTTCGCAAGGGTAACTTCAAAAGAATTTTGTGGAGAGGAAATAACTTATGACATTGAAGTTGAAGGCGACCACAATTTCATTGCCAACGGAATTTTCGTACACAACAGCAGGGTCACTATGAAATATCCGAGCATCTACTTGCTTGGAGAGGGCGCCCGCGCAGAAATATTGAGCCTGGCTTACGCGGGCAAGGGGCAGCAGCAGGATTCTGGCGGAAAGGCAGTGCACTTAGCTCCAAACACAACTTCGATAATTACTTCAAAGTCGGTTTGCAAGGACGGCGGGAGGACAAGCTACCGTGGCCTGCTAAAGGTTGCAAAAGGATGCACCGGGGTGAAATCCAGTGTAAGGTGCGATGCATTAATTTTAGACGAGCTTTCGCGCAGCGACACTTACCCTTACATGGAAATAGAGGAGGAGCAGGTGAGCGTGGGGCACGAGGCAACTGTGGGCAAGATTGGCGAAGAGCAGCTTTTCTATCTGATGAGCCGCGGGCTAACCGAAAGCGAGGCGCTAGCGCTTATTGTCTTGGGCTTCATTGACGAGTTCAAAAAGCGCCTGCCAATGGAGTACGCAGTTGAAATCAACCGCCTCATTGAGATGGACATGGCTGGCTCGGGGGGCTAATAAAATTTGGTGTAACCTGTGAAAAACTTTCTCGAAAAATCAGTTGCTTCCTTGCGCGAAAAGTACGAGCAGGCGCCGGTTGAAAAAAACCAGTACACCGACGTTGCCGGCCTGGAATTGGAAAAAAAGTCGGTTTCCACCGGCAGCGCGCCCAAATTCGTGTGCTCGGATGGAGTTCAAGCCCTCCCGCTAGGGAAAGCCGCAGAAATTTTTCCATCGCAAGTTCGCTCTGCGCTTGAAAAGATTGTTTCACAACCCGTTTCACCGGAGCACAAGTTTTTTGCCCGCGCCAAAATCGAGTGCGCCAACCCGTTTTTCGTGCACGTTCCAAAACAAGCGGAAGGCAAAATCAAAATCGAGCTGCCGGAAAGCAAGCAAGGCGCGTTTCCCGCTGCTTTCACTATTTTTTGGCTTGAAAACGGCGCGCGCGCAAAAATACTTGAAAGCCAAACGTCAGCAGAAGGGCTGTACTCCACTGAAATTTTCTGCTCGCCAGGCTCCAATGCAGAGTTTGTTTCCATCAATGATTCTGCAATTACCACTAAAGAGTCCGTCTTGCTTTCGCAAAAGAGGTTTTTTGTGCAAGAGAATGCCCGCGCGGAAGCTTACTCCGCTTTTTTGGGAGGCGGTCTTGTGAAAGCCGAAACGGAAATGGTTTTGGAGGGTGAGGGGAGCTATTCCCGTGACGCGCAGGCTGCGTTTCCTTCGCAGAGCCAGCATTTTGACTTAAGCTCGACTGCCAAGCACGTTGCGCCTTCCACTAAAGCCCACTCGATAGTCAAGTCTGCCTTGATGGACGAAGGGCGAGAAGTATTGTGGGGAAAGATTTTCATTTCAAAAGGCGCAAAGCTCACAGACTCTTTCCTAAGCCAGAACGCCGTAATGCTCAACTCAGGCGCCCGCGCTGACGCAATGCCCATACTTGAAATAGAGGAAAACGACGTGCGCGCCACCCACGCCTCCTCAATTTCGCACGTGGACGAAAACGCGCTGTTTTACTTAAACTCGCGTGGAATTGACTCCACTGACGCAAAGAAGACAATTGCCGCCTCCCTGCTTGAGAGCGCGTTTGAAAAGACCACCCTGCAAGAGGCAAAAATTGCTTTGGAAGAGAAGGTCGAATTAAAGTGGCCGGTGCGATGAAAATGGATGTTGGAAAACTTAGGCTGGACTTCCCGATTTTGAAGCGGAAAATAAACGGCAAGCCGCTTGCTTACTTGGACAGCGCGGCAACTTCCCAAAAGCCAAGGCAAGTAATTGACGCGGTAAGCGGCTACTACCAAAACCACAACGCCAACGTTCACCGCTCTGTTCACACTCTTTCCGACGAGGCAACGCGCCTTTTTGAGGGCGCGCGCAAGAAAACCGCCGAATTTGTCGGAGCTCGAAGCGCGAGGGAAATTGTTTTCACGCGCAACGCAACTGAGGCAATCAACTTGGTAAAGCACTCGTTTGTCCTCCCGCGCCTTGAAAATGGCAAAAAAGGCAGTATTGGCGGCAAAGGCGCAAGGAGCGGCAAAGGCAACAAAATAATTTCAACCATTATGGAGCACCACTCCAATTTCGTGCCGTGGCAACAGTGCGCAAAGTTCGGCGCAAAGCCAGTTTTCGTAGGAATTGATTCCCAG
>OBEQ012779833.1_pt1 | contig 23224 bp, 20 predicted proteins | sample 1670901 | NCBI WGS metagenome assembly OBEQ01 (sample SAMEA104232315, study PRJEB22302) | groundwater metagenome | biome: forest; feature: aquifer; material: groundwater | place: USA | collected 2011-08-07 | depth 5.4 m
CATGAACATGCCGAAGGCTTTGCCGATGAAATTGTGGTTCCCATCCATCGACCACGTCACGAACGAGCCGGTCGGCGTACCCGCGAGGGCGAGCGCACAGGTTGCCGTGGACCCCATCGGCTCCACAAACTCGAGCTTCATGCCCACCTTCTGGCCAGGGACGCTCTCTTCGATCGTCATCTTGCCCTTGCCGACCTTGTTGCCGCTCCACGCATACGACTGACCGACGCCCGCCGCGGGGCCTTCGAAGGTCTTCTGCATGTCGGGATCGAGCTTCTCCCACGGCGACCCGAAAAGGACCAAGACACCCGCAAACTGACCGAGGTCGTTGAGAACACCGAAAACGAGATCGGCTGGAGCAGCGACCTCGAGCTTGCGCTCGACGTGATAGGCGGACGGCCGTGTGGCCACCACCGCTACGAAAACGACCAAGACACCGGCAACACCGATGAGAATTGTCTCGAGCATTGAAGCCCTCCTGGGGGCACAGCCATCACGCAGCAGGGGCATTGGTATAGCCCGATAGCGTGCCCTCGCCGCGCGTGGTGATCCGGGTTGCGCCGCCGCGCGTGCGTACATCGAAACCCAGGAGGAGAGACGCGCACTCGCGACGATCTCTCCCCAGGTGATCCGCGAGTTCAATTGCTCAGTGCTCGAGTCGCGGGTGTCGACGCTCGTTCATCGCGTCGAGCACCTGGTTCACGCGGCGCGGATCGAACGCGTGGACGTCGTGGGATTCCCCGACTGAGTCGAGCCACATCTTGTGGTGTTCGTGGCGTGGCTCGGCGAGCGCCGCCATCATGTCCTCGTAGGCGAGCGGGCCGCCGTACCCTTCCGGCGGGCAGGCACCTGCGCCCTCGAGGCACACGGCCGCAGCGTCATCGGGCAGCATGGGGCTCCAGGCCTCGACGTCGATGAGATGGTGCCACTGGCCGGAGAAGTCGTAGAAGTAGGTGAAGCAATCGCCGGGTCGGAGGAGTCGGCCGAGGCGTGCGCGGCTCTCATCGCGAACGCCGTCGATGCCGAGTGACCGCGCCCCGTACATTCGTGTGCCGAGCTCGAAGAGATGCTCGGATCGGTTCGACCAGCCCATCGCCGCCCTCCACACGTTGGGGCGCGTGCCCAGCGAGGCCCGTAGATGCAGGTGGTGGTACTCAGGAGCGCCGGTTGCGCGGGGACGAGACCTCACTCACCATGCCTACCACTCCCGTACGACACGCGGCGCGGGTGCCGAGGTCGGCGAGCAGTGGCGGGACCTCGTGACCCTTGGGGGCCCTGAGCCTGACCGTGCAAGTGCCCATGGGCTAAAATCTTGCCACGCCATGAGGCTGGCGAGCGGACCGGGGCGGATGGCCGGTCGGTGTCCTCAGTGCAGCGTCTTCCTGAGCTCGTGGATCGCGTGGTGGCTCTGCAGCTGCTTGGGCACGAGCTCGAACTGCACCATCTGGCGCGAGCGCGCATCCAGGGAGCTCAGGTCGGTGTGGTACTCGGCGAGTGTGTGGTCCTCGCCTTGCTCGAGCGCTGCCACGGTGGGCGTGTCGCCCGTGGAGTCGGTGTGGCCCTCGATGACCTGGACCAGCGCCTGCCACGCTTGCGCGCCGTGGGCGGGATGACCGCCGAGCTGCTCGATGGCCGCGCGCAGGAGCCCGACGCGCTGCTGGTGCGAGCGCAGGCAGGTCTCGAGGTGGCCGCGCGCGCGCGAGGCCGGCTCGAGGTTGTCGAGCGCGAGCTTGTAGGCCTCGACCGCGGCGAGCTCGCCGCTCAGGAAGGCGTTGAGCTGCTCCACGTCGCGCGCAGCTCCCTGGCCGGACGCCTTCGTCGAACCGTGCCCGGTGTTCTTGGCCGTACCCATGAGTCCACCTCCTCCGGCCAGCATGAACCAGTTCGGGGCCGCGCGCTGCCCTCGCCCTGAGTCACTCGCTCACCACGCACCCAGGCCGATGCGCGCGGGCGTCGCGTTGACGCCGCCCGCCGCTTCCCGGCTCTTGGCGACGCCTCGGCCCAAGGAGTAACCTTGGCGCCGTGACCCACCCGGGCGATGCAAGCCCGCCCGCACCCCTGGGCAGCAGTCTCGAGCCCGCCATCGCGGTTCGCCGGGTTCACGACGCCCGTCAGCTCATGCTCGCGCTCGGCGCGCTCGGAGTGGTCTACGGTGACCTCGGCACCAGCCCGCTCTACGCCATGCGCGAGTGCTTCGCGAGCGCCCACGGGTTGGCGCTCTCGCCGGCCAACGTTTTCGGTTCGGTCTCGCTCGCCCTCTGGTCCATCTTCCTCCTCGTCAGCCTCAAGTACACGGTCTTCATCTTGCGCGCCGACAACGAGGGCGAGGGTGGGACGCTCGCGCTGCTGGCCAAGATCCCGCCCCGGCAGATCAAGGGCCTCCTACCCATGCGGCCGCTGTTCCTGGTCGTGGTGCTGCTCTTCGGCTCAGCCTTGCTGGTCGGTGACGGCATCGTCACGCCCGCCATCAGCGTGCTCGCGGCCGTCGAAGGACTGGGCGTGAGCCAGGATCGGATCGTCACCTACACGCTCGTCATCCTGGTGTTGCTGTTCCTGGCGCAGCGGTTCGGCACCGCGCGTGTGGGTGCGGTGTTCGGCCCGGTGATGCTCGCCTGGTTCGTGGTCATGGCGGTCATGGGCGTGGTGCAGATCGTCCTCGAGCCGGCCATCCTCCGCGCGATCGATCCCCGCTACGCCATCAACGTCCTGAGGAGCGGGCAGCCGGGCAGCTACCTGGTCCTGGGCGCCATCATTCTCTGCGTCGCCGGCGGCGAGGCACTCTACGCCGACCTGGGACATTTCGGGCGTCGACCCATCGTGCTGGCCTGGTATCGCGTGGTGCTGCCCTCGCTCGTGGTGATGTACATGGGGCAGGGGGCGCTGCTCTTGCGCCAACCCGCCGCCATCGACAACCCGTTTTATCGCATGGCGCCCGACTTCCTCCGCTACCCGCTCGTGGCCCTGGCCACGGCGGCCACCGTGATCGCGTCGCAGGCGCTCATCTCGGGAGGGTTCTCGCTGGCACGCCAGGCCGTGAACCTGGGCTTCTTGCCGCGCATCACCATCAAGCACACCTCACGGCAGGAAACCGGCCAGATCTACTCGCCCATCATCAACACCATGCTCATGCTCGGCTGCGTCGCGCTGGTGCTGGGCTTCGGCTCCTCCTCGAGGCTCGCGGGCGCGTACGGCCTGGCGGTGAACGGCACCATGGCCTGCACCACGGTCGGCTTCTTCTTCGTGATGTGGAAGGTCTGGCGCGTGAACCTGGTGCTCTGCGTGCTGCTCGTGGGCAGCTTCCTGGCCATCGATCTCACCTTCCTGGGTGCGAACCTGGCCAAGTTCTTCGAAGGCGGCTGGGTGCCGATCGTGGTCGGCGCGGCCGTCTTTGCGCTGACCATGACCTGGCGCTGGGGGCGGCGCAGCATCGGGGCTTACCTGGTCAAGCGCACCGTCCCCGTCGACGCCTTCCTGGCTCGCGAGGACGTCGCGACCGGCTACCGGGTGCCCGGTACCGCGGTCTTCCTCACCTCGTCGACCGAAGGCATTCCGCCCGTCTTGATCCACCACTTCGAGCGCAACGGCGTCCTGCACCAGGAGGTCGTGCTGCTCACCATCGCCACGCTCGACATCCCCTTCGTGGAGCCCAAGCGCCGCTTGCGGGTGACCACGCTGGGCGGAGGTTTGTCCCGGGTGGTGGCCCGCTACGGCTACGAGGAGACGCCCCACGTGCCGAGGATTCTCGAGGCCTGCGCCATCCACGACGTGGTCGTGGACTTCGAACGGGTCACCTACGTGCTGGGAAGAGATGCCCTGCGCCTCAAGCAGGAACACGGGCCGCTGAGTATCCCGCGGCGCGTGTTCGCCTTCCTCTCGCGCAACCAGGCTCCGGCGTTCGGCTACTTCGGCATGCCGGTCGAGCAGGTGATCGAGATCGGGATGCACATCGAGTTGTGACGTGAGGGAGCGAGCCGTCCGCGTCAGCATGGAGTGGGCGCTGGGCTCGAATTCCTAACCTCCCGATCTTTTTTTGCGACCGGATCGCCGAGCCTCCTCCTTTCCAGGAACCGAAACGGGAAGGAGCGAGAGGTCATGCGATTTCAAATGCTTTCAGTCATCTTGCTGGCGGGGACCCTGGGCGCATGTGGGGGTGGGGACGACGGACGGGAGCCGGCGCCGCAGCCGGCACCCGCACCGGCACCTGGACCGGCGCCTGGACCGGCGCCCGCGCCTGCGCCGGGTGGTGGCTCGAGCTGCTCGGAGGTCATCGACTGCCTGAACACGTGCACCGACGACACTTGCTCGAACGAGTGCGTGGGGAGCGCGAGCACGGCGGCGCAGCAGGCGATCCTCGATCTCGCCAGCTGTATCCAGGAGCACCAATGCACCGACGAGGCCTGTCTGCAGGCCCAGTGCGGCACCGAGCTGAGCGCGTGCCTGGGGGACGGCCAGTGAGCCGCCGGGGATTTGCGCTCGGCGTCGCCGCGGCGGCGCTCTTGCTCGCGGCCGGCGCGCGCGCCGCGCACGCCGACACGGTGACCGGCACGTTCCGCTACCTGGACGGGAGCGTGCAGCGGCCCATCGCCTTCGCGAACGTGGAGGTCTGGCGCTACGCGCCGCGCTTCCTCGGCATCTGGAGCTGGGCGGCCGACGGCGTGACGACCACCGACGCGGGAGGCAGCGTCAACCTGCCCATGCCCTTCGTGGGCCCGGGCGTGACCTACGCGGTGCGCGTCTACGCGGCCAACTACGCGGTCACGGTGTGGCCGACCGACGCGCCCCACACCAGCGTCTTCTGGGCCGGGCCCGGGCTGCCCGGGCCGTCGATCCAGCTGCAGTCCTTCTCACCCAGCGCGGTGCTGAACTTCAGCTTCGACTTCACCGATCCGGTGTCGACGATGCACTTCAACATCGCCGAGACCGCGCGGCGCGGCTTCGACTACGCCAGCGCGCACCGCGCGCCCGGCCAGACCGATCCCATCGGCAACGCCAGCCTGCAGCCGACCAACGTCACTGGCAGCTTCTACAACCCGGTGTTCGACACGGTCATGATCGCGACCTCGCAGGCGCGCGAGGACTTCCTCGTCCTGCACGAGTACGCGCATTACCTGGAGAAGCACATCTCCGCCTTCGCGGCCATTCCGTCGGTCCACGACGGCTGCTTCGCCCGCGACGCCTTCGGCAACATCATCAACACGCCCGAGCACGCCTGGATGGAAGGCTTCGCCGACTACTTCGCCCAGATGGTCGCGCGCGGCCTGCCCGCGGGCACGCTGAGCGGCGTGCCCGGCACCGGCACCTTCTCGGCCTCGCAGCTGGAGAACACGATCGGCTGCGCGACCGGCTTCACCGGCGACAAGGTGGAGAGCAACGTGGCGTCGACGCTGTGGGACCTCTTCGACGCGCCCGGCGACCCCTCGTTCGTGAGCGAGAGCTTCGACCTGCTCGGCCGCAAGGACACCGAGATCTTCCAGATCTTCGACCGCGAGCTGGGCGCGCTCGGCCGCGTGCCCACCATCACCGATTTCCACGAGGCCTGGGTGGGCCGCGGCCTCGACCACGTGGCGCTCGACCGGCTGTTCGTGCGTCACGGCATCCCCGAGCCGCCCACCGTCTTCGTGCCCGGCTACGACGGCGACGTGCTCGCCGACCTGGCCGTCTGGCGGCCCTCGAACGGCACCTGGTACGTGATCAACAGCTCGACCGGCGGCGCGACCACGCGCCAGTGGGGTCTGGCCGGCGACGTGCCGGTTCCGGGCGACTACGACGGTGACGGCCGCCAGGACGAGGCGGTCTGGCGGCCCTCGACCGGCGAGTGGTTCGTCATCAAGACCAGCCTGCGCGGCATGGCGACGGTGCAGCAGTGGGGCCAGGGCGGCGACGTCCCCGTGCCCGCTGACTACAACGGCGACGGTCGCACCGACTTCGCGGTGTGGCGGCCCTCGAACGGCGTCTGGTACATCATCAATTCGCTCGACGGCGGGCTCACCATCGCGCAGTGGGGCCAGCAGGGCGACGTGGCCCAGCCGGCCGACTACGACGGCGACGGCCGTGCCGACAAGACCATCTGGAGGCCGTCGACGGGCACATTCTGGATCTGGCAGAGCACGAACAACATCGCGCGCTCGATACGCTGGGGCGAGCCAGGTGACGTGGTGGTCTCGCGAGACTACGACCGCGACGGCCGCGCCGACGCCGCCATCTTCAGGCCGACCACCGGCGAGTGGTGGATCTACAACAGCTACTACGGCAACGTTACGCTGCAGCAGTGGGGTCAGAACGGCGACGTGCCGGTCGCGCGCGACTACGATGGCGACGGCATGATCGACCTGGCGGTGTGGCGTCCCTCGACGGGGCAATGGTGGATCGTCCAGAGCACGCTCGGCACCGTGCGCATGCAGTACTGGGGCCTGCTCGGCGACGTGCCGGTGCCGGCCAGGTGACCTCGTGCACGGAATGAACACCTCGTAACGCCGCGGACCTCGGGGCCACACGGAATCACATCCGAGCTCACTCACGCGGGGCCGCTTCTCCTCCGCTCACCGACGGACATCCACCACTTGAGGACCGACATGATCAATGCCAGTCAGCGGTTGTGGAAGTCCCTGCTCCTGGCCGTCGTTCTCTTGGCCCTCTCGGGCTGCGCCGTGGACGCCGACGACGGCGCTCCCGGCGACGAGGCGGTAGCCATCAACGAAATGCTCGAGCGTCGCAGCGTCGCGGAATGGCTCCGTCGTGGCCCAGTGGCGGGTTGTGGCACCTGGTTCGAGATCTCGATCAAGGCATACGTCTCGGTCGCCTCGTAACGGCCCCTTCGCACCGTTCGTGCCACCTACTCCTCAAAGCGACCCATGGCGTCACGATCGCGCTCGTATCGTCTCGTGAGCGGAAACGGCGGCAACCAGGACTCTCGTCGGACAATCCAGCTTTCGTAGGTTGGCATCAGTTGGTCAGGGGCATCCATGGATCCCGATGGCAACAAGGTCGAGCTATGGGAGCCGATGATCCCGGACGAGAAGAACAAGAAGGCTTAGGGCCTCCAGATTGAAGCATCACTGCTCGCCGCGGATGTGAGCATCCGCGCCGGTCCGGGCGGGGGCTATGATGCCCCCAATGCCGAGGTACCCAGGCCACGCACTCGCCGCTTGCCTGCTCCCCGTCCTCGCGGCGTGCGCCGCCGCGGGTGCGCCCTCACGACCACCCGCCGCCTACCACGATTCGAGCGCCGCGCCCGATCGGCTCTCCGGCGGCGCGCGACGCATCCCCATCCAGACGCCGCGCGGTACCTTCTGGGTGTGGACCAAGCGCGTCGGCGAGAATCCGCGCATCAAGGTGCTGCTCCTGCACGGCGGCCCGGGCATGAGCCACGAGTACTTCGAGGCCTTCGACAGCTACTTCCCCGCCGCGGGCATCGAGTACTTCTACTACGATCAGCTCGGCTCGCGCTTCAGCCAGCCCGTCCCCGACGACGTGCTCGCGACCTTCCTCGACATCGGCCACTACGTCGACGAGGTCGAGCAGGTCCGCCAGGCCCTCGGCCTCGACGAGCGCAACTTCTTTCTCCTCGGTCACTCCTGGGGCGGCCTCCTCGCCATCGAATATGCGCTCGCGCACCCCGAGCACCTGAAGGGGCTGATCGTCTCCAACATGATGTCGAGCATCCCCGCCTACAACGAGTACGCGGTGAAGGTGCTCGAGCCGCAGATGCCGCCCGCCACGCTCGCCGAGATCCTGGCCATCGAGAAGGCGGGCGACTACGACAACCCGCGTTACGAGGAGCTCCTGTTCCCGACCTACTACGCCGAGCATATCCTGAGGATGCCGCTCGACAAGTGGCCGGATCCGGTGCTGCGCGCCCTCGAGGCGCTGAACAAGAAGGTCTATATCCCCATGCAGGGCCCGAGCGAGATGGGCGCGAGCGGCATCCTCGCGACCTGGGACCGCAGCGCCGACCTGGCACGCATCCGGGTGCCCACGCTGGTGATCGGCGCCCAGCACGACAGCATGGATCCGGCGCACATGAAGTGGATGGCGAGCCAGTTCCCGCGCGGCCGGTACCTCCACTGCCCGAGCGGCGGCCACCTCGCCATGTACGACGATCAGGCGGTCTACATGCAGGGCGTGGTCAGGTTCATCCAGGACGTCGACGCGGGACGCTTCTGACTGTTACGACAGGCGGACAAGGTGGCAGAGCTGGAGGAGCTGGAGAAGCCCGGGCGACCGTGAACGTGCCCAGCCCGGCCACGTGCCGACCATCACGGTCTCGCGCGCGAAACCGCGGGCCCGGCGCCATTTGCTTGGAAGGGGTTTGCTCTCGTTCTAACGTTGGTTCGTGTTCGACGGAGAGATGTCGGAGCAGCGGCAGCTCAGAGCCATCGTGCGCCTGTCATGCCTGGCGGCGCTGCTGGTGGCTGCGGTACTGGCCATCTCATGGCCGTACGGTCATTGGATCGCGCTCGTCGTCGGCGTCGCCATGCTGCTCCTGACCCAGCGAGCGCTGCGTGCGCTCGGCAGCGGCGACAGCGGCCCGGGTGGTGGCTTCGTCGAACAGCGCCGCAGCGACCTCCGGGGCCGCCGAGTGATCTTCGCGATCGTTGTGGTCGCCGGCATCTGCGGCGCGATCACGCAGCTCGTGCGCTCCCAGATGTGACGTCGCCTGCCGGACTCTGCGACCACGCGGTGCACGCCGGGTGCCACGCGCGGCGACACTGAAATCAGCATGGATCTCGACCGGATGGCCGAGCACCGCCGAGGCGGTCGCATGCGCCGCGCGTCGCGGTCACGGGCGGGCGGGCGCATATCACTCGAGACGGCTGTCTCGCCCATCGCGACGCCTGTCGCGCGCGGCGGGCGGCTCGGACACACGCGCGAGAAACGCCCGCGGCACCGTCGAGAGCCAGGGCTGGAATTCGCGCGGCATGCACCTTGCTATCTGGCGTCTACGTGAACACTGTGCATTCTCGTTGCTTACAGCCTCTGGTCGCCGTGGCGCTCACGATGACCATCGCCGCCGGTTGCGCCAGCCAGCCCATGGCCGCAGAGCTCACCGAGACCAGTGTGTCGAGCATCCAGACCACCGGGCTCGATGGCGTCATCCTCCGGGCGTGCACCGAGGACGGGTGCCCGGGCTGCCGTCCCGATACGCTGCCCATCGCGCCCGCGGGCCCGACCTACGACTCCTTCGAGCGGCGCGCCAACATCGTGCGCGCGTGGTCGGCCTGCGAAGACCACACCTCGGAGCGCGAATACACCTCGAAGCTGGGGGCCGACTGGCTCTACAGCGCCATGGGCCACCTCGCCTTCGACGACCTCTGTCCGCAGGAACGTACCCAGATCCCGCTGGGCGCCACGCAGGCGGAGAAGGATGCGACCGCTGCGGCGTTGATCGCGGCGCGCAAGAATGGCATCGACGAGCGGCTCAGCCGGCTGCAGAACGTCTGTCCGGTGGCGCACCTCGGCTCGACGATCGACGGCAGCGACTTCGGCCTCCCCTCGTTCAAGATCGAGGGCGAGCTCGACACGCACCTGCTGGCGCTGGTGCCGCTGGTCCTGCTCTATGGACAGTACGACTGGAGCGCACCCGGCCATTTGAGCCGCCCGGCCAACCCCAAGTTCCTGCTGTCCAGGTCGTACGGATTCCTCCTGCAGTTCCTCAAGGATTCGGCCGGTGGCAACAACCTGGACATCGTGAATCGTATCGACATGCCCGTGGGCATCCACGACCTCCACGCCTACATCCCGGAGACCGAGAACCACACCTTCAACATCATCAGCGCGCGCTACCTGACCAACCAGCTCGTCTACAGGCCCGGTGCACCCGCGCCCTACTCCGGCGATGCCCGGTACAACAACCTGACGAATGGCATTCGCGACTATATCCTCAACAAGCTGCAAGGCATTCTCAAGACCGACTTCCACGAGTACAACTCGAAGCCCTACGCGCGCTATTCGCTGGACGCCATCCAGAACCTCGCCGAGTTCGCCGAGGACGAGGACATCCGCACCGCGTCGGAGCTGGTGCTGGCCTGGTCGGAGGCCAAGTTCGCGATGGCCAGCAGCCTCGGTCGCCGCAATTCACCGTACCGCCGGCGCGGCGACGCCGACGACGAGTTCTACACCGGGCTGGTGCCGCCCAACGCCAACCACTCCTGGCTCAACACCTGGAACTCCGACGCCTACGCGTGCTGGTTCCCGCTCTACTCGGGGCGCCTCGACGCGTACACGGAGCGCCGGCTGGCCAGCTGCGGATCGCTCATCCGGCGCGCGGTCGGCAGCCACCGCATCCATCCGATGATCCTGGATCTGGCCAATCGCAAGGACGTTGCTTACTTCCAGACCTTCAGCGGCGGCCCCAGCTACTACGCTTCCGGGGCCGATGGCCCGGTCGAGATCTACGACAACGAGGGACCGTTCCTGATCGCGGCCGGCGGCGTGCCCACCAACCACGGCCTGAACGCCGAGATCTTCATCGACGGCGCGCATGTTTCCATAGGCAGCCAGAACCACGACAGCGATTTCGGCGTCGCGGTTCCCACCGTGCTCCTGCCCAATGGCGTGCCCCGGGTCGGCACCAACCTGCCCCTCGACAACCGGACCAGCTTCATCCGCTTCGGCAGCGACGATCGCGGGCAGCACCAGGACGATACCAACCTGTGCGTGGGCAAGGGTTTCGCCTGCGGGCGTATGCCGCAGATCCCGGAGGCGTTGTGTGGGAGCGGCGGGTGCAACATGCCGGGCACAGCGTGGTCGTTCGTCGAGTACAAGATGACCGACCCCAACGACGACTTCTACGTCGTGGTGAACAACCGCGGCCGGGATTTCGGCTTCCTGGAGGCCGTGCCCAGGCGCCGCTTTGCCGACCTGAACGGCGGGAACGCCTCGCTCCTGGCGTTCGAGCAGCGGGTCATGCAGCTCAACGGCAGTGGCTGGAACCTGGTCACGACGTCGGGCAACGGCCCCCTGCCCACGATCCCGACGTACGCCGGGCACTACGTCCGGGTGGACGGATCCGCCATCGACTTCAGCGTCAATGCGCTCTTGCGCGACAACTATCCCATCCGCTGGTCGGGCGGCCCCACACCGCCGACGTCCGCGCGCGACTGGAATCTGGCCGACGGCCCGGTGCAGGCCCAGGGCCATTCGACGCACCTCGAGCTGACCAGTCCGCATTTCCCCGGCAAGTGCGTCATGGACATGCAGGATATCCATCATCCGATCTGGTCGTGTCCCGGCTTCGAAGGTGCCCCGGTCGAGGATCAGGAGCGCGGCGACGTCCACGTGGCGCCCTCGAACGGCCACGGCTTCGTGCGCGAGAACAGCAAGCAGGTCGACTGGTTCTGCCTCGGCAACCAGGATTGCCAGACCGCCGACGTCAACGGCGACGGCCGGGACGACCTGGTGGCCTTCACGCACGAGACCGGCGAGGTCTGGGTGTCGCTTGCCACCGGCTCGGGCTTCGGCGGCCCGGGAAGCGGCAAGTGGCACGGCGGATTCTGTGTCGGCAACCAGATCTGCAAGCTCGGCGACGTCAATGGCGACGGCAAGAAGGACCTCGTGGTCTTCGACCGTGGCCCGGTCGGCAAGGTCTTCGTGGCGCTGTCACGCGGCACCGACTTCTTCGGTGGGCAGGGCGTCTGGCACAACGGTTATTGCGTGGGTGAGCAGCAGTGCGAGGTCGCCGACGTCAATGGCGACCACAAGGCGGACCTGGTGGTCTTCGACAATGGCACGGTCGGGCATGTCTTCGTGGCGCTCTCGCGCGGCACCGACTTCTTCGGCGGGCAGGGCATCTGGCAGAACCTCTTCTGCGTGAACGGCCAGGTGTGCCGCGTGGGCGACGTCAACGGCGACGGCAAGGCCGACATCCTGGCCTTCGACCGCGGCGCCATCGGCCACGTGTGGGTCTCGCTGTCGCGCGGCGGCGACTTCTACGGCGGAACGACCATCTGGCAGGACAGGTTCTGCGTCGGCCAGCAGCAGTGCGAGGTCGGTGACGCCAACGGCGACGGCAAGGCCGACCTCGTCGTGTTCGACCGCGAGCCCAGCGGCGACGTCTGGGTCTCGCTCTCGCGCGGCAACGACTTCTACGGCGGCTCCAGCATCTGGCACCCCGACTTCTGCCACTGGGATCAGGTCTGCACCGTGGGCGACGTGACCGGCGACGGTCGCGCCGACCTCGAGGCGTTCGTGCGCCACTAGTCCCGAGACCCGTCCCGAGACCCGTCCCGGGACTCGCCCCGCCGCCTTCTTCGCGACGGTGCCGCGCGCGATCACCTCGAAGAATCAGCGACTTGCAGTTGTTCCTCGCGATACCTGGGCAAGGCACGACGTGTGCACAGGAAGGCGCGACGCCGCAATGGATGCGGACGTGAAAAGAGGACTGCAATGCATACGAATGGAACGCGTCTTCGCAGCACTTCGATGGCCCTGGTGTTCGCCGTCGGCTCACTCCTGAGCGCATGCGCCGTCGACGAGACGGCGGAGGTGTCCGAGGAGCCCGGCGCCGAGGACGCCGTCGCCAGCACCGCGCTGGCCTCGCTGGCCGACGTCGTCGACTACGACTTCACCGTGTGCACGTGCGACGTCAACAACGCCGGCACCGACGCCAACATCTACACCACTCTCACCGGTATCCGCGACGGCGCGGAGGTGCACACGAGCTGGCTGCTGCTCGACTATCCCGGTCTCGACGACAACGAGCGCGGCGCCTGCACCACGTACTCGGGCGCGCTCGGCCTGCGCAATCAGGTGAATATCGGTACGCCCTGGCGGCTCACCATCTCCAACGACGGCAGCAACAACAAGCCGGGGTGGGCGATGTGCAGCTACAGCGTCACCATGCATATCCACGATGGCACCACGAAGACCTTCGCGCACTACGCGGCCTCGCCCGAATGGACCGATGGCGACTACGGCTGGCAGCGCGACTTCTACGGCTTCGCCGCGCAGTAGCGCTGTCGCCAGGTCCTGTCCGGCCTGGACCTCCTGACTGGGGAAGCGAGCTGCGCGATGATCTGGAGTGGACGGCCACGGAGGCCAGAGCACGCAGAGGTGCCCGGGAGGGAGTGACGCGCGGGATGCGCGCCTGTCAGTTACGTTCGCAGGTGAGCTTGTCGTCGTCGGCGTGGATGCCGGTCATCGCCAAGCCGACCGGGCAGGCGCGCATGTCCTGGCGGATCAGCTGGCTCTCCACCTGGCGGGGAGCGCTGCCCGAGAACGGTGCGCACATGACCCTGGAGCTGTCGATGTGCACGCCGGTCATGGCACGGCCGGCCGGGCAGTTGCGCATGCCGAACATGACGGTGCTGCCGTTGATCACCTCCTGCGACGCCGTGTACGTCTCGCCGGGGAACGACTTGCAGAGGGCGTAGCCGTTTTCAATATGAATGCCGGTCATGTACATGCCAACCGGGCAGGCCTGCATGCCATTGCGGATGGTCCGGTAGGCGCCGCCGTCACAGCGATCCGCGAAGGTGTCGGTGAGCGGACCGTCCGAGGGATTGGCCGAGCCCAAGATGCACGCCCTGATCTGCTGGGGCACCGTGTTGTCGTAGTAGGGCGTGCCGAAGTCGTGCTCCCGATGGGTGTAGCCGCGGTTGTGCATGATCTCGTGAGCGATGACCGAGGCGACGCTGCGCCCGGTATGCGACATCAAGAAGTCGCGATCCATCCGCATCTTGGTCTCGCTGATGCCGACGTGCGCGTCGGCGGCCGTTCCGGGGGGAAGGTCGATGCACTCGATGCGGGTGATGTCGCTGTTGCGAAAACTATCCACGGCGTGCTCCCGGCCCTGACCGGAGGGACAGCTGAACTCCACCAGCGGAGCGGAGTTCATGCAGGAGCGGAATGCAGCCAGGCCGCCGTTGATGGTCTGCAGCAGCACGCCCATGGCTTCGTTGATGCGCTGGACCTCATTGAGATTGCAGCCGGAGGTGACGTATCCCTGGCCGAGCTGGTACTCCGTGCTGTCGACCGCGACCTCCTGATCGATCTCCTGATCGGAACCCAGTTCTTCCGGCGCTGCGCAGCCTGCGAGCGCGGAAAGGCAAGCGATGAACGTCACACCCAGCGTACGTGGCAGATTCTTCATGTCGTAGTCTCCTTGGCGGTTTCGAATCGGGCGCATGCTCCATGCACCGATCGCGGCGCCCCAATTGCACGCTGCATGCCGCGAGTGGACGTCCGCGCTCTCGCGCGTCGTTGTCGCGAGCCGAACCCGAAAACCGCAGAGATTGCTGCACTCGCCAGCGATGCGTCGCCCTCGGCGGCGTGATGCGGGCGATCTCGTCGGTGAGGCTCGGGCGAAATGCACCTGGTGACAGCCGAACGCTTCTCGTTACAGCCGAGCACTTCTCGTGACGCTGCTTCACGAGAGAAGAGCGGGCGTCGCGCCGAGCATAAAGTTCGACGCATTCCGGTCGATCCTGACCCGAAGGTGTCCGCGCGTACCTACATCGTCGTCGTGCTCGGCCTGGCCGCCGGCTGCGGCCGGTTCGGCTACGACCCGGAAGCACTGGAGATCGACGCGTCCGTGGCCGGCCCCGACACTTCCTACATCGACGCAGACGTCGGTGCTGACGGCGACCCGCTTGCGGACGCGGCGCCACCCTCCGACGCGGGGCCGGACGCGGACCCCTGCCCTGGCTGTCCCACCGGGATAGCCCTGGTCGGTCCGGTCTCCTCCACGCCCCAGATCGGCGGCACCGGCGGCACCGCCTTCGCCGAATCGTGCCCGGCCGGACAGGTGATCATCGGCTACCAGGGTGGCCGGCCCGCGACGTTCAACTTCATGGGCTCGTTTCGCGCGCTCTGCGGCACGGTCAGCATCGCACCGGGCACGGTCACCGTGACCATGAGCGCGACCACGCAGCTACCTCTGCGCGGCATGAGCACGGACAAGCCCTGGTCGGCGCCCTGCCCGGCCGACATGCTCGTGGTCGGCTTCGGCGGCCGCTGCGGGCAGTTCTTCGACGAGGTCATCTTCCGCTGCGCGCCGCTGGTGATCTCGGGGGGCCCGGGCGCTTACACGATCGCGACCGGTAACGTGGTCCTGGTCACCGCGGTCACCGGTCCGGGCGGGCAGCCGTTCGCCGAACAGCTGTGTGCGGGCGGCCGCGTGGCCACGGGCGACTTCGGCCGTGAGGGTCTGTACATCGATGCCTTCGGGCTCCAGTGCAGGCGCCCGCAGCTGGTGTTCTAGGCGGACGCGGACCTGCGAGCGAATGGTGCGCATTTGTATATTGCGATGTTGCCATTTGCTCAATGATACGCTGCGTCATAGCCATCGCATCAATGGCATTTGTTGCACCCTATGAGACGGCGGCGCACGCGACTCAGCTCACCACGAGTACCCGATGCTCAGCGTGGGAATGAAGTACGTGTCGAAGACCTTGTGGCGGTCGTTGTCGTACTCACGATCTCCGATCAGGATGGGGTCGTTGCTGGCGCCTTGGGGGCTCTTGACGTAGTAGAGCGCGCCGACGTGCGGGGCGACGTACAGGCCTGCTTGATCAGGCTCAGGCGGTAACCCGTATCCACCGCGGCAGCCGGTACCGGCGGCGGCGTAGGCTTCGCGACCCGATCGGGCCATGGTCGCGCCCGCCAGGAATGTGTCCGCCCGCGCCAGTTTCTCCGAGCTCGACCGTCAGCTGCGCAGGAACTCGTCCAGCACGCGCGCGATCAGCGCCTGCGGCAGGAGCGCCGGCTTGCGGTCGATGACGAAGCAGACCCGCGTGCCCTCGCTCGTGTAGCGACCTTCGACGGGCCCGAGCGGCGTGCGCATCATGAAGCGGCCCAGCTCGAGGTCGCCCTCGAAGACGCCACCCCGCGCACGCGTCTCGCGCTGGGCTCGTTCGAGCGCGGCAGGCAGGTCGGCGACGCGGCGCTCGAGCCGCATGGAGCTAGGCATTGCCGAGACCTTCAACCTTTCGCTTCAGTGCCTCGTTCATCAAGCGATAGTTTCGCTCGAGTTTTTTGAATGGCAGCCCAAGACCCAGCATGGGTGCAAGACCACCGAAACGCTCATTGTGCTCCAATCGGGTGCGCGTCTCGGAGAGCCGCTCGAGACGCATGTGATGACGTCCCGAGAAGATGATGCCACCCGCAACGGCTCCTCCCCATGAGAGTAGATGCTGCGTCGCGTCGATCTCTCCGAACGAGAAGGGGAAGGCCTTCCATACGCCGTCGCCCTCGTAGCTTGCTCGCAGGGTGCCCTTCACGCCCGGTTTCAGCGCGGATGCTTCGAGTCGAGTCCAGAGGTTCCAGTCCCAATGGTCGATATCGACCAGAACGGCCCATATTTTCTCGATGTCGGCATGGATCTCCAGCGAGGTCTCGATTTTCATGACTTCGTGCCTTTCTCCGCCGCTTCGCCGATCGTGCCGTGGCTTCGTCCGCCAGGTTCGCGGCCGCGCCCGCCAATCTCGCACCATGTTACCGTCTGCCATGGCTGCCACGCACACCATCAGCGGGGTCGTGCCATTCGTCGTTGCGACCATGGCGCGTTTCCTCGGGGCTGACCCTGAAGCGCTTCTCCGGGGCAGTGGAATTGGGGGCGCAGGCGCCCCCGCCCACCGACGAGCACATCCCGGCCGCGCGCTATTTCGAGGTATGGCGGCGGGCGATGGAGCTCTTCGACTGCGCATCTCCATTGCGAGTCGCCTCCGCATTCCAGCTGGGCGCGAGGGCCTGATCCTCCGACTCGGAATGACAACCAAGGCCTGCTCGTGCATCCCCGCTCACATCGGCTTGATCACGCGGTCGACGGAAGCTCGGGTCGCGGCGTGGTAGCGCGAGCGGGCCCGGGCGTAGATGGCGCGCGCGCGTGCCATGCCATCGGGCGTCTTGGCCAGCTCGCCGTAGAGCCGCCTGACGAACTTGGTCCGGCCCACGTTCATCAGGAACTCCTCCACACGTTCATCCACGGCATGGTACTGGCGCCGGATGGACACGACCAGCCAGTCGCACAGGATCTCGCGGTTCTGGGTGCGGGTGAAGCCGAAGGCCCGGTCCAGGTCGGCGAGGCGCTGGGTCGGCAGGTCGTCGGGTAGCGTCTGGATGAAGCGCTGCCACTGCTGCGTGACCCAGGCGTGCGTGTCGAGCGACTCGGGCGCCGCGCCCGCGACGAAGCGGTCGCGTTCCTCCGCGACGAGCGCCAGGAGCGGCGAGGTGTCGCGCGGCGCGTCGGGCGGCAGGCCCGGCTGCTCCAGCCACAGGTCGACATCGATCTGGGCGGCGCGGTCGGGATCTCCGGCCAGGAGCTCGCGCTCGAGCCAGGCCACGAAGTCCTCGGTGGTGATGCTGCGAAAGGCGTGGGCGTCGAAGTAGCCGCGCAGGAAACGATCGAAGCGCTCGCGGCCGAACACCTCCTCCAGCCGGCGCAGGAACATGGCGCCCTTCTGGTACTGGATGCCGCTGAAGCTGTCCTCCAGATCGCCACGGATCTGGATGTGCAGGACCTGCTGCCAGGGCGCCAGCCCGGCCATCTCCTCCTCCAGCCCGTGACGGTCCAGCTCGCGCTCGAGCATGGAGCGCTCGCGGCCGAACACCTGCTCGACGATGCGCTGCTCGCAGTAGGTGGTGAAGCCCTCGTTGAGCCAGGAGTCGCGCCAGGTGGCGTTGGTGACCAGGTTGCCCGACCACGAGTGCGCGAGCTCGTGCGCGATCAGCGAGACCAGCGACTTGTCGCCCGCGAGCACGGTGGGCGTGGCGAAGGTCAGGCGCGGGTTCTCCATGCCGCCGAACGGGAACGCGGGCGGCAGGACGAGGATGTCGTAGCGGCCCCAGCGGTAGGGACCAAAGAGCTTCTCGGCGGCCTGGATCATCGCCTCGGTGTCGACCAGCTCGTCGCGCGCGGCCTGCACCAGCGACGGCTCGGCCCAGACGCCGCTGCGCGCCGAGATGGGCGCGAAGGCCAGGTGGCCGCACGCGAGGGCGACCAGGTAGGGCGGGATGGCCTGCCGCATGCGGAAGCGCCAGGCTCCGTCGGCGCCCTGGCCGAGCTGCTCGGCGCTCATGAGCACGGTCATGCCGGCGGGTGCGCGCACCGTCGCCTCGTAGGTGATGCGCACGCCCGGCGAGTCCTGCATCGGGATCCAGGTGCGGGTGAAGATGGCCTGGCCCTGGGTGAACAGGAACGGGGCTTTCCCGTCCCGCGTCTGCTCGGGGGCGAGCCACTGCAGGGCCTCGGCGCCCGCGCCGGTGTGGTAGCGAATCTGTACGGTGTGGTCGCCGGGCTCGAGCTCCACGGTCAGCGCTGCGCCCGAGCCGGGCGTCTCGTCGCCGAGCTGCCAGCGGCGCGGCCTGCCATCGGCACCGCGCACGTCGGCGATGGTCAGCGCCTGGCTATCGAGGACCAGGGGCGCAGCGGCGTCGGGGCGCTCGAAGTCGAGCACGACCGTGCCGTCCACCTTGTGGCCGGCGAAGTCGAGGGTCAGATCGAGGTTCATGTGCGTGACCCGCACCTTCTCGGGGCGCGCGTGGCTGAGCTCGTCCCGGGCGACCCGGGCCGCTGGGCGAGGAGACGGAACCTGGGGGTGGCAGCCGGCGACGAGGGAGGCGGCGATGAGGGCGACGACCGTACGCATTTCGCCTAGCTTAGGCCGACGTGGCGCGCCAGCGCTCGCATCAATCGAGCTCGTAGACCACGTTGATGGACAGCGTCAGCGGCTGGACCTCCGGGGCCAGCTGCGCGTTGCCCGGCGCGCTCGCCACGTACGCATTCGTGAACGCGCCCGGATTCCAGTCGCTCGCGCTCTCGGCCACCTCCGCGACGCGACCGAGCCGGGTGTCGAGCGCGCTGACCGTATCGCGCGCCTTGGCCGCCGCGGCCTCGAGCGCCTTCCGGCGCACCTTCTGCTTGAACGATGGCAGATCGCTCACGCGGTACGCCGTCGACATGCTCTGCGTCCCCGCGTCCGACGCCGCCTCCATGATGTCGCCCACCAGGTCGAGCTTCTTGGTCGAGGCGACCACGCCGATCGACGCCACGTAGCCGGTGATGATGCGTCCCGTCTTGTCGTAGCTGGGCGACAGGCTCAGCCCCGAGAGCTTCACGTCGTTCGGCGCGACGCCCGCGCCGAGCAGCGCCTTGACCAGCACCTCCTGCTTGGCACGCAGCGCGCTCATCGCCCGCTTGGGCCGTTCCCCCTCGGTCGACAGGGTCATGCTCACATCGAGGCAGTCAGGGGTGAGCTCGACCGTCGCCGTGCCGGTCACGGTGAGTGTGCGCCGGCGCGGCGCGTCGCCAGCCGCCGCGGCCGCCGTGGCCGCGTCGCAGCGCGTCGAGCACGCTGCGACGGACGTCACCGCCGTCGTCGCGAGCGCCAGCAGCGCGAGCAGCCGAAGCGCGCGCCCGGCGTGGTGACGAACAAGGGAGGGGGTACCGGAATCGTGGCTGTGAATCATGGCGAGCTCCTTTGGGGTGTCCCCGATAGAACGCGCCCCGGGCGCACGACCTGCCCGTCACCGGGTGCTTGTTACACACCCGTGACGTGCGGTGGGGAGAAGGCATTCCGGCGCACGGGCTCAGACGAGATCGGCCAGACTGCCCACATCGCGCACCAGCACGATGGTCGAACCCGTCGTGAGTGCCGCCACGTCACGTCGCAGGTCGGCGTGCAGGCTGCCGTCGTCGGCCGCGAAGTCCTTGCGGTTGCGCGAGACCAGCACGAGGCGCTCGCGCGACAGCGTGCGTGCGAGCGCGAGCACGCTCTCCCACACGAGAGCATCGCGATATCCGTCGTGGCCGAGCGGATCGAATGGACGCCGCCGCGCCAGCGCGCGCCTGGCGACCTCGCGGTGCGGCAGGTCCGGATAGGGCAAGATGGTGAAACCCGCGCCGCCACCGAGCAGTCCGTCCACCAGCCGATCCGGCCGGGCATCACGCAGCGCGCGCACCGCCGCGACCGCGTTCGCGACGTCGGGCTGATGGACGGTCGGGCGATGCGCGACCAGCTCGTCGACGACGATGTCGGGAAGATAGACGTGCACGCGCGCCTCCCGCACCGCGCGGAGCAGGCCCGACCAGGCAGCCTCCTTGGGCCGCAGGTCGAGGATCACCGCGTTCGAGTCGAGGACGACGTGCCACATCACCAGCTCGTCACTGCAGGAGCCCGACCAGAACGAATCGGCGAAACATGCGCCACGTTATGGCAGAAGTCCTGAGGAACTTCTTCACGGGCGAGACGCCGACGCCGCATCCGGAGCGGGAGCGCATAACCATTGCTCACAATGCATTCCGACGGTGCGTGACGACCGCCGCAGCGGGTATGGTGCGTCCGTGCTCCGGACCTCGAGCATCGGCGCGAGCCGGTGGTCGTGCTGGAGCTCGAGCGCGTCTACGCCAGGCGATCGGGAGCTGCGTTCATGCCGAAGTGTCACGCGTGCGTCACGCGCGCTTGACGCCAGGCCCCGAAGCTCTGGCATAGCGTCCCGACCGCGCCGGTGTCGGCGCCGAGAGAGGCAATCATGAGAGCTGCGAATCTGTGTCTGTTTCTGGCAGCAATGGTCGTGATGCAAGGTTGTGCTACCGAGGACGATCCCGACCTCGCCAGCACGCAGTCGGCAGCAACGGTGGTGCCGACGTTCGATCACGTCGTCGTCGTGATCATGGAGAACACCGGCTACTCGGCACTCAAGAACAGCGCTTCCGCGCCCTACATCAATTCGCTCATGGCGCAGGGTGCGAGCTTCACCAGCTCGCATGGGGTCACCCACCCGAGCCAGCCCAACTACATCGCACTCTTCTCGGGCGGCACGCAGGGCGTCAGCGGCGACAACTGCCCGGTGAGCCTGGGCAACCGGCCCAACCTCGGCCGCCAGCTCCTCGATGCCGGCTTCACGGTGGCCGCCTATTCGGAGGATCTGCCGTCGGTGGGCTACACCGGCTGCAGCTCCGCGAAGTATGTGCGCAAGCATGCGCCCTGGACCAACTTCAGCAACTTCCCGCACACCAGCGAGCTGCCCTTCAGCGCCTTCCCGAGCAGCAGCAACTTCTCGGCCCTGCCCACGGTCTCGTTCGTGGTCCCCAACATGTGCAACGACATGCACGACTGCTCGATCGCGACCGGCGACAACTGGCTGCGCGGCCACGTCGACGCCTACGCGCAATGGGCCAAGACGCACAACAGCCTCCTGATCCTGACCTGGGACGAGGACGACTTCACTGCCAGCAACCAGATCGCGACCGTGTTCGTGGGCGCGATGGTGAGGCAGGGCAACTACAGCCAGAACGTCAACCACTACAACATCCTGCACACCATCGAGAGCATGTACGGCTTGCCCGCGCTGGGTGGCGCCGCGGCCGCGATCACCGACGTGTGGGGCTCGACCGCTCCCGGCGACGACTTCTCGCTGGGCCTGAGCCCGGCCACCCTGACGGTGGCGCAGGGCGCGAACGCGACCACGAACCTGAGCACCACGGTGACCAGCGGCAACCCGCAGTCGGTGACCCTGTCGGCGACGGGCGCACCGAGCGGCGCGACGGTGTCGTTCAGCCCCGCGTCGATCGCCACCGGCACCAGCGCCATGGTGACCGTCGCCGCCGGCGCGAGCACCGTGCCGGGCACGTACACCGTGACCGTGACGGCGACCGGAGCCGGTGCCACGCACGCGGCCAGCCTGAGCCTGACCGTGACCAGCTCGGGCGGCGGCGGCGGCGGCCTCGTCAACGGTGACTTCGAGACCTCCAGCCTCGCCGGCTGGACCAGCACCGGCTCGGCGTCGGTCAGCACCACCGTTCGCGGCGGATCGTCCTCTGCGATGGTGGGCAGCGCCGACCCGTCGACCGACAGCACGCTCGTGCAGACGTTCACCGCCCCGACCGGCGGCATCAAGCTGTCGTTCTGGTACCAGGTGACCTGCCCCGACACCGTGCAGTACGACTGGGCGACCGCCACGCTCAAGGACAACACCAGCGGTGCCACCACCACGGTGCTGGCCAAGACCTGCACCAACGACGGCGTCTGGCGCAAGGCCACGGGCACGGTCACGCCCGGCCACAGCTACACCCTGACGCTCGCCAGTCACGACGACGACTTCATGGGTGACGCGACCTTCTCCCGCTTCGACGACGTGGCCGTCGGCGCGCAGTAGACCCGCCCGCTGACCTGTCTGCCGCCGTGGAGGGTCAACCACACGACGCCTTCGGCCGCCTGCTCACCAGCAACGAGCCACGGGACGAGGGCTACTTTGGGGGGCGCATGTAAGAGGCGGAGCCAGGGCGGCCTGTCACGCCTCCGCCGCACCGTGTCTCGCGCCGGAACCGCCTGCGTCACGCCGTCCAAGTCACTGGAATAGCGGAAAACTTCATCTTCTTCGGCGACGTGCCGCGCGTGGGGCGCAACCAGGGCCCGGCGCAGCTCAGCCAGTTCTTTTCCCCGACAGTCTCGACGCGCGCCTGGTCGGGCCGCTTCGCCACCGACGAGCGCATCGTGGCGCGCGTCGCCGACTCGCCCATCGCCATCACCAGCGTGCGCGGACGCCACCCCACGAGTCACAACCAGGATCTCGGCAGCATGGCCCCGGGCATCAGCCACCCGCCGTTCGTCTACGGCGCCTACCTGCTCGCGCGCGACCTGGACTGGAACCCGCTGCGGCTGGTCTACCTCATGTCGAGTGGCAGACCGTATCAGGTGAAGCTCATGCAGAGCGAGCTCACCATCGCGCCACCCCTGTCCTGGGCGTTGACCCGGGCCGGCCAGGGTGGCACGAAGAAGTAAAATGGTCGCCCACGCACCGTCCGAGGTAGCCATCCGTCCCGCGTCGGCCGAAGATGGCGAGGCGCTCGGGCGCATGGGTGCGGCGCTCGCTCGTCTGCACCATGAGTACGATCCGGCTCGCTTCATGCTGCCCGACGACATCGAGGAGGGCTATCGCTGGTGGCTGCTGCGCGAGCGGGACAATCGCAAGGCCGTCGTCCTGGTGGCCGAGCTCGAGGGTGCGCTGGTCGGCTACGGCTACGGCCGACTCGAAGGCAAGGACTGGAATCGTCTGCTCGATCGGCACGGCGAGCTCGTCGACCTGTGGGTCGAGCCGGGCGCGCGACGCGGCGGCATCGGCGCGCAGCTGAGCGAGGCCGTGGCCGCCGAGCTGATCGTGCGTGGCGCTCCGCGCATCGTTCTGGCCACCGCTGCGCCCAACCTCGCGGCCCAGCGGCTCTTCGAGCGGCTGGGCTTTCCCGCCCCCATGATCGAGGTGCCGCGCGACGGGGAGCCGCCGCTCCGGC